>ENA-ORUG01001040-ORUG01001040.1-human-gut-metagenome-genome-assembly--contig:-NODE-1040-length-27447-cov-81.527052_pt1 | contig 27447 bp, 22 predicted proteins | sample MGYA00242079_ERZ509207 | MGnify/ENA primary metagenome ERZ509207 (study PRJEB26280, sample SAMEA2338780) | human gut metagenome | biome: human gut; feature: human-associated habitat; material: faeces...
TCGCTACCTTTTTGACCTCTGTGTCATCTTATGAGGGCGGTTGCGGATTTGAGGAATAAAAAGACATCGCCTACAGGAAATGGAGTTGAACGGCGGCTATTGTGACTTGACGATGATTCCTGATCTCACCCGTTTCCCAGAGGTTGCCCATGCCTATCTCCTGGAGTTGAAGTATCAGAAATCAGGTGATACCGATGAAGAAGATTGCTATTATATATAAAGGTAACAATCTTTGGAGAGTAGAGGAATATTGAGCCGTTATTAAACTAGTTTTGCCACTATTTAATTCATCAAAATAGAAACGACAAGGCTTATGAAAAGACTATACTTGCAAAAAATCCCTCAATGAGGGATAAAAATGATTAAATTCATCCCTTAATGAGGGAACTTTTTGAAAGAATTCATCCCTCATTGAGGGATTATTTGTATCTTTGCCGCAGTTTTTAATGATATTCATTTAAAAGAGCAAGATATGATAGACAATAAACTATATGAATACATGGCGGAGTTGCTGAAACGTACTCCGCTTGATTTCATCAGATATAAATATGATGAAATCAACTGGAATGGCCGATTAATAGGTATCGTGGGACCGAGAGGCGTTGGAAAATCCACCATGATACTTCAGCGCATCAAGCTATCTAAGGAAGGCCATCATCTGTATGTATCTGCCGACAACATCTATTTTTCCAATCATTCCTTGATTGACTTCGCCGACGAGTTTATCAAGGAGGGTGGTACACATCTTTATATAGATGAGATTCACAAGTATGCCGGTTGGAGCAGAGAACTGAAGCAGATTTACGATATGCACCCATCCCTGAACCTTATCTTTACCGGTTCATCGGTCCTGGACATCAAGAAGGGCGAAGCTGATCTGAGCCGTCGGGCACTGATGTATATGATGCAAGGTTTGTCGTTCAGGGAATACCTGCAACTTTTTGAAGGAATCAAGACCAGAGTATTCAGTCTTGACGAAATACTCAATCACCAGGTAGAGATTCCGGGGCTGGAACATCCATTGCCAGTTTTCAGAGCGTACCTCGACCATGGCTATTATCCATTTGCCATAGAGGGAGATTTTATGCAAAGAATGCTGCAGGTGATAGACCAGACGGTAGAAGTTGACATTCCGCAATATGCTGATATGAAAGCCTCAACGGCACGCAAGCTAAAGCGTATGCTCGTCATCCTTTCCGGATTGGCTCCCTACAAACCAAGCGTAGAGAACCTTGCCACAGAAATCGGGGTAAGCAAGAACAACGTGCCTGATTATCTCGTCTATCTGGAACGTGCTGGAATGATAGGTCTGCTCAGAGATGATACTTCGGGGATGCGCAATCTTGGAAAGGTAGAAAAAGTCTATGTCGATAACCCAAGCCTAATGTCTGTACTCACCCCTAATCCCAATATTGGAAACATAAGGGAAACTTTCTTCTACAATCAGATGAGAGAAAAACAGGATGTTACTTCCTCTAGGGTTTCCGACTTTACCATTGGTGATTATACCTTTGAGATTGGTGGAAAGAAGAAAGGTAAAAAGCAGATAGAGGATGTAAAAAACGGACGTATCGTAAAAGACGATATTGAGACGGGACATGGAATCATCATCCCTCTCTGGTACTTTGGTATGAATTATTAATGTGCCGGAAAACTTCCCCATTTGAAGTATTCCGAAAAGAGTTGCTGCACAATATTTTTTTGCTACCAAATAATTTATGCTAAATTTATTTATTGCCAATAAATAAATCTACGGATTTTTATTTACTGGCAATAAATAGATTGGTGATATTTTGAGAAAATATTCTTGTTTTAATAGAGAAGTTTCGGAGAAACCTTGCCGAAACCGTTTGAAATCCCAATATTCTTGCAGCCTCGTTGATGCCCAACATGGAGACACCTTCCGTTGTTGCAAAGCAAATCTTCGACAGAGAGTCCAAAGAGTATTCCCTGCCGAAATATCTACATATCATCTGCAGGCAGGTGATACCGCATTGCATGCTGTCATGCTGATGTTCTACTTTTATTTTTCTGTTCATAATCTGTTCTGGATTTCCTTATCACCATAGTTCTGGGTTTTATCCCTCTTGGTGACTCCCAAGGTATAAGCCAGAGAAAGCTTGATAGTCAATGGAGAGTACTTATTACAGAATTTCATTACCATTCCGTTAGAATAGGACTCTCCTTTTAATTTTGGTTCAAGGAGGTTGCTGACAGATAGGTTGGCGGTTAGGTTTCTGTTTAGGAAAGCTCCCTGTACATAACAACCGAGATTACCATAAGCCTCTATTTTTGTATCACAATTCTTCTCTGCTGAAGAATATCTGGCATTCAAGCCGCTGGTCCAGATTCTCTTGGAATCCAACACAAAATTCAGATTCATCATTAATGTTGCTTGAGCATATTCTGAATGCGCCTTTGTGTATATTGTTGTGGCTTTGGAATCCACATAAGAACCAAAAGCCATAAAAGTAGCATTAAGCCATTTCTGGCGATTGTAGAAATACATGAAGTTCAAGCCCAGATTCTTGTTTTTTCTAGCATTCTCCCATTTGGTTTCTGTCAGTCTGGAATCTTCGTCCATACTGATCACCTGAGAAATCATATTATTGCTGACAGAATAATACATTCCTACTACCAAATTACCCATAAATGTATAATCCAAGCCTACACGATTGGTCGTCACAGGCTTTAAGTATGGGTTGCCCGAAGTATAGTCCTTTGTATCTGAATAGATTACAAAAGGACTAATATACTGCAAGTTCGGACGTTCGATACTACCAGTATAAGTCAGACGTAACGTATTATTGTCATTGATGTCATATGTAAGGAACATATTAGGAAACCAATTTTCATATTTTCTATCTATACCCCCAGCTTCTACATCCAGAATAGTCTTCATGCTGGTTTTCTCATACCTGCCACCTATTTTAACAGAAACTTTCTTTCCTAGGTTACGCATAGCCTGCACATAGAAAGCATAAATATTCTCCTTATAAGTACTGCTGTTCGCATAATCTGTTATGACAGGAGTATAATAAGCCTTCGTCGGGGTCTTGCTGGTCGTCCACTTTCCACCAAAGGTAAAATCCGTTTTCAGCAACGTAAGATTAAAGTCTGCCATACCGCTGAATCCTTTCAAATGATTGGAGTTATCATTTTGAAAGTCAATATAGGATTGATTCTTGCTTTCTACGTTAAGCCACGAATGATAAAGACTGTTCTGCTGATTATCATAGTCGAAATAGCTGCCCGAGAATTCTGCTCCAGCGTTCTTCGCCTGATAAGAAAAATAAAATGTAGCATCTCTCTTCGTCAAAGGCATATCACGATCAAGAGTGCTGGTTATCACAGAATCCTGACCACTATTCAGTTCTTTCGTCAAGATTTCACTACTGCTGTTTCTCTTCATCCGGCTCTTATACCAGGACAGGTTACCGCCAAAGTTGATCTGCTTGCTCAAACTATAATCTGCACTTGCATAAAGATTGTAATCCTGAGGATGATTAACCTGCTCCAGGTCACTTATACGGTAAAAGGACTTATAACCTTGTGAATTATGCTCATACCATCGGTCCTTGCCTTTCTGATAGCTACCCATGGCATAAACACCCAGCTTGCCTTTCTCTATGCTCATACTGAAATTGGTGCTGTTAGTCAGATACGTACTAGCATAAGAAAGTTCATCAGCCAGCCTCAGGCCAAGACTTCCCTGGTCTCTTTTGGTTATAATAAATGCCATAATTCCCCTCTGCCTCGTATTTTGCCGGTGGATTCTGAATAATCTCCACCTTGTCAACAGAATTCAGATCCAAAGACTTGAGATAAGCTAAAGCCTGTGAAGCGTCCATTTTCAGGATATGATTGTTCACCATAACCTGAATGCCAGACTTTCCCCAGATAGAGGGAACACCATCAACTACAATAACACCAGGAGCCTTAGACAGCAGGTCAATCATATCAAAAGAATAATCCTTCAGACCATTCACGTCTATTTGGTAACGGTCAACCAAGGATTTTACAATTCTTCTTCTTGCAGTAACAGTCACACCGGATAAGTTATAGGCATCTTCCTTCATTACAAACGTTGTAACCGGTTGTTTAGTAGAAAGCCTCACATACAAATCCTGATAACCGACACTAGATATTTTCAAAAGGCTATTCAAAGAATCCGGCAATAGGATATCAAACGTACCATCTTCTTTTGCAACACATCCCTCTACGAAAGAACTATCCGGCATAGACAGCAATTGTACATTTGCATAACTGACAGGACAGTTTTTACCATCAACGATCTTGCCAGCCATACTTGTCTGCGCAAAACCATTCATGGCAAATACCAGAAAAGAAAACATTAATAAAATTTTATGCATAACCATACACCTATTATTTAGAAATCACTATTAATTGCTTTTTCTGCTCTAGGAGCATAACAGCAGCGTGATACATTCATACTACTTACCAATTAGTTTGATTAAACTTTCTGGCTGCAAAATTAGTTCGATTTGCCCAAACCACCAAACTTTTTACATCATTTTTTACATAATATTTACCCCCCAGATTATGATGTAAAAATGATGTTAGAAAGCACGCTACTTTGAAAAATTATTTGTATTTTTGCACTTTTGAAGTAAGATAAGTAAAAATACAAAGCATGAAAAAGTATTATTGTATAACGATTTTAGCACTTTTAGTTGTTACTTTGTTACAAGGATATAATGTGTCTTTGCAATACAAGGAATATATCTATAACGAAATAGATAAGATAAATTCTGCACTAAAGGTTTCTGTTGATGAAGAATATGCTATCCGAGCACATCAAAGTTACAATCCACATAAAGATAGGAAACAACGAGTTTATTACAAACAAATGTCAGAAGAAGACTTTCTCAAGGCAAAGCCAAAGAAAGAAGATGTCATTCGCTTTAACGAAATAAACATTCAAGACCTTAGAGATAGAGGTATTGCAGAGACAGAAGCTGAAGCTATGGGATTATTGACAAAAGATAGACTTACTGCCAAGGGTAATCCCATTAATTTAGCCAAACTCTCCCGAATATTCAAGAAAAGTCTAAATGAGGGCTTTACCTATACCTTATTAATATTAGATGAGAACAAAAAGACCATTAAGAGTTATGGGCAAACAAAGGACATAGAGAGTTGGCAGGCTAGCAAGCCTATCGCCATCGGGCTCAAACCTATCCGTTTTGTACAGGCAAAGGTAGATGTGACACCATCTTCCTTCATCATAAATTCTATAGAGACTCTAATCTCTACTATATTGTTGGCTCTTATCATCGTATTTTGCATAGGATACCAGATGACTGCCATCAGAAACAAGGAAGATCTGTTGAGAAACCGAGAGGTAAGCCTTCATGGAACTGTACACGACTTGAAAGCTCCATTGGCAAGCATTTTGCTAAAGTTGGGATTCATCAAAGACTATATCAAGGATGCTGACTTGCAGGAGATGATTGCTTCTTCTGAAAGACAAATCAAAAATCTTGCCAATACCATCAAGACGATACTTATCACCTCTAAGGCTAGTGAAAGCAAGTTGGTTATCAACAAAGAACAAATTGACATCATCGAGCTGACGCAACAAGCGCAAGAACAAATAGATATCAACTATGCCAGCAAGCCACATGCCATCGGCATCCACGACCATCGTGAAGAGAATGCTCTGGTGTATGCAGATAAGTACCTGATAGAAAATGTGATGCACAATCTGATGGAGAATGCCGTTAAATACTCAGACAAGGAGGCAAATGTTGAAGTCAACATCAAACAGGATGAACATTTCACCATCATCAGCGTTTCTGACCATGGCGTAGGCATCGACAAGAAATATCAGAAGAAGATATTCGAGCAGTTCTATCGCATACCAGCCACACACCATAAGAGCGGATATGGCATAGGCCTTGCCATGGTAAAATATGCCGTCAAGGCACATGGCGGAACCATCAAGGTGGTGAGCGAACTCGGCAAGGGCAGCACCTTTACGTTCACATTGCCGCTCAACTAAAAGCAACAAATCGTAATGGGCAAGGAACAAGATAAAACTTTATAAAACATTATAAAATAAGAAATATGGAAAAGATAAAAGTACTATTGGTCGATGATGATCTGGATTTCGGCAACACAGCAGTCTTGCTACTTAAAAAAGCAGGCTATGAGGTCTATTTTCAAAACACGCTGTTTGGAGTAGAAAGCCTTATCATGAAGCTGTCTCCCAACCTCATCATCCTCGATGTGATGATAGGAGAAGAAAACAGTCTGGAAAGAATCAACGACATCCGTCTTGCCGCAGAAGACATCCCTATCATGTGTGTATCTTCGTTACATGATCCAGAACTCAAAACCGAGGCTGCCAATAATGGTGCAATGATTTACATCGAGAAGCCTTTCGACAGCCGTGAGTTCCTGGGATGGGTAAACCGCTATGCCAAGCGCAAAGACTTCAGCAATTCCCGTATGATAAACATTGGAGCCTACACCGTAGATACAGAGACTCATGTGCTCAGTTTCCGTGGCTGCAACGAGAAGACGCTGGGCAATACCGAGTTTGCTACACTCAAGCTATTATGGATCAATAAGGGCGAAGTCGTGCCACGCCAAGACCTCAAGGATACAGTTTGGAGAGGTGTAAAGTGTAGCGAAGAAAGCCTCAATAATGTGATGTACAACTTGCGCCGATATTTCGCCAAGGATGCCTCCATCCACCTGGATACCCTTCGTGGCGAAGGATTCAAGATGTGGATGGATGATTGCCACACATAAACAACTATATTACAAGCTGTTATCTTATTGTGTGGCAATAGTGGTATTATGCTCTGCCTCTGCTGATACGTGGAGCCAGATAATTAGGAAATTGTTTTGATTGGTGATATTTTGAGAAAATATTCTTGTTAAATAGAGTAGTTTCGGGAAAAAACAGTATCTTTGCAGCGGCTAGAAGTTGGAAAAGTGGCAAAAAACATCCTAAAAAGGGTTGGAAAAGCTCCATTTTTTAGTCTATAATAGGTCGGAAAAGTTCCGTAAAACCTATATATTATGGTTAGAAGAAGTAATATAGATATGCTTAATAATAACATCAAGCGATATGAAGGTATTCAATACGACAGGTAAGTGCATCCCATCCATGCACTATATGGTTGATATCAGCCGTCAGGTGGAGGCTGCTGCCAAATTGGTGCGCCGTGGCAATTTCTTTTGCATCAACAGAGGTCGTCAGTATGGCAAGACCACGACTTTGGCTCTCCTCAAGAAAAAGCTTGAGGGAGAAGGGTATGCTGTGTTCTCTTTGAGCTTCGAGGGGCTTGGGGATAGTGCATTCAAGAGTGATGAGACCCTAATGTTTGCATCCTTGTTGCTGATGAATGATAGTGTGGAATGGGATGAGGTTCAGAATTTGTCCGATTCTTCTAAAGAAGTCCTCAGGCTATCTGTTTCGAGTGAAGACAAGACGACGGATAGTCTGTCTTTTAACAGAACGGTATCTAAAATGTCAAAAACAGATAAGATAGTTCTTTTGATAGATGAAGTGGATGCTGCGGGCAATCATATAGAGTTCATTCATTTCTTGGGACTTCTTCGTAACATGTATCTTAAGCGTGATGAACGCCCTACTTTCCAGTCGGTTATCCTCGCAGGCGTCTATGATGTCAAGAACTTGAAATTGAAACTCCGTCCGGAAGAGCAGCATCAGTACAATTCGCCTTGGAACATTGCTGTGACTTTTGATGCTAACATGAGCCTACCTGCCGATGGCATCGCAGGGATGCTGGCAGAATATAAGGCAGACCATCATATTAGTTTCGATGAACATTTCGTAGGTCAGATGATTTATGACTATACTTCGGGTTATCCATTCTTGGTGAGCCGCATCTGTCAAATCATGGATGAGAGTGGTCTTACTTGGGACAGGAAAGGTGTATTGGCGGCGGTGAACTATCTCCTGAAGGAGCATAATACCCTGTTTGACGATATGGAGAAGAAGGTGAGCCAGTTCCCTACTCTTGCGGAAACGTTGAAGGCGATTATCTTTGGTGGCAAACGGGTTTCGTTCAATTATTATGACAGGGACCTCAATATCGCTATTATGTTTAATTTTGTCAAGGAGTACCAAGGTGCTACCCTTATTTATTGCCGTATCTTCGAGACTTGGCTTTATAATCTCTTTATTTCCAATGCCAAGGATACTTCCATCTATCAGCAAGGTGAGTATGACAAGCCTCGTTTTGTGCATGATGGTTATCTTGACATGCGCCTTCTCTTGGAGCGTTTCTGCGTGCATTTCAATGAGATTTATCGTCCGGGACATGATGATGAGTTTGTTGAGAACAATGGTCGTCAGATATTCTTGACTTATCTTCGTCCCGTTATCAATGGCATCGGCAACTATTATTGTGAGGCACAGACTCGCGACTTGACTCGTACTGATGTCATCATCGACTATCTAGGTCAGCAATATGTGGTAGAGCTGAAGATTTGGCGAGGCGAAGCCTACAATGAGCGAGGCGAGCTACAACTCAGCGAATATCTCGACTATTACCATTTGCAGACAGGCTATATGCTTAGTTTCTGCTTCAACAGGAACAAACAGCCTGGTTTGCATGAGGTGGTAATAGGAGACAAGAAATTGTATGAGGTGGTAGTGTGATATAGTCTTTTATCCTTAAGGGAAAATAAGAATACAGTTAAAGGAAAATAGGAATATCCTTTATGGTAAATGTTGATACTATTAAAGAAAATCTCCGTTCAATAGTTTTGAACGTACATTCAAAATCATTGAACGCACATTCAAAACTATTAAACGGAGATTCAAAATCATTGAATATAAAAAATCGTTAGGGCCTATAACCTTTTTCCTATGAAAGCGAAAGCATCTTTTCTATAGGCTTCACGGCATCCTTGGCTATTTCTGGAGCCACTTCTACAGTAGGCCAGCCGAACTTCAGGCTATTGTAGATCTTCTTCAATGAGTTCATCTTCATATACTCGCACTCATTGCAGCTGCAACCTACTCCACCCTCACTTACCTCTGGTGGTACAGGATAGAAGATGACGTCAGGGCAGTTGCGCTCCAACTCATGCAGGATACCTGCCTCTGTGGCGATGATATACTCCTTGATCTCAGGATGCTCCTGGGCATAATGCAGCATCGTGGCGGTAGAACCCTTCACATCGGCTACGGCAAGCACTGGTGCCTTGCACTCCAGGTGAGCCATCACAACAGCCTCAGGATGCTCCTGCTTCAACTTGATGATAGCCTCTACCGAGAATTTCTCGTGTACATGGCAGCCACCGTTCCAGAGCAGCATATTTCTGCCTGTTACGCTGTTGATATAGTTGCCGAGGTTGTAATCAGGACCAAAGATAATCTTCGCATCCTGTGGGAAACTGTCGATTACCTTCTTGGCATTGCCACTGGTCACCACGCAATCGGTCAAAGCCTTCACGGCAGCGGTGGTATTCACATAGCTTACCACCTGGTAGCCTGGGTGCTCTTCCTTATACTTCTTCAGATCCTCAGCCTTGCAGCTGTCGGCAAGCGAGCAGCCGGCATTCAGGTCAGGGCAGAGCACAATCTTGTCTGGACTCAAGAGCTTGCAGGTTTCAGCCATGAAGTGCACGCCGCACATCACCATCACCTTAGCTTCTGTTTCAGCAGCCTTACGAGCCAAAGCCAGAGAATCACCCACAAAGTCGGCAATATCCTGAATCTCGCCTACTGTATAGTAGTGCGCCAGGATAATCGCATCTTTCTCCTTGCAAAGCTTTCTGATTTCAGCTTTCAAGTCTAAGGTTTCGTCGATCGGTTCATCCACGTAACCTTTCTCAATCCATTCTTTTTTCACCATAACATTAATATTATATTTTTTATTTCTTATTTTTAAAAAGAGATTATAAGGATGATGATATGTCGTGGATAAGTGGATAAAAAACACCTTCTAAATTTGCTTTTTTCATTATCCATATCTTATGCAGAGTTATCCGTATTCGGCTTGGAAATCTTTTTCTTGGTCTTTAAAGGATTAGCTCTTTTATCAACATTTCCCCAATTCGGTGCAAAGTTAATAAGTTTATATCTTTTTTCCGTCAAAAACTGCGAAAAAGTTTCTAAAAACTTATTAATAACCCTGTGGATATCCCTATTCCTCGGGGTTCGGGATGGGAGCGGTGGATATCCACAAAGTTATTAAATAGTTATTCCTGTGGTTTTCCTTATACTTTTCCACGGGTTTGTGGATAATGAAAAAAGCAGGTTTTCCCCTGACTTTTGCGTCATCGGAAAATCTGCTTCTTCTATCTCTTTATCCATCTCTTCTTCTTTTATGAAGGAAAAAATTCTCTTTATTTTCTGTTCAGAACGTTCTCTACCTTTTCCACAATCAGTTCCGGCGAGATATTCTTCATGCAGGCAAAGTCGCCACGCATGCACGGCTTGTTGCCATAGATGCTGCATGGGCGGCAAGGCATATCGAGCTGTACGGCATTGTCGGGACTCTGATGCCAGCCCATGAAACCGGCGTAAGGATGGGTGGCTCCCCAGATACTTACCACTGGGGTATTGACCAGAGATGCCAGATGCATGTTGCCGCTGTCCATACTGATCATCAGGCGGAGATGACTCATCAGGATGAGTTCATCGGAAATGCCGTGGAGCTTGCCTGAAGCATTCACCACCTGTGGATATTTCTCTTCCCAGGCATCCATCACCGGAGTTTCGGTCTTTCCGCCTCCGAAAAGGAAGATGCGGCAGTGAGGATGATGGTGAATCAGGCGTTCTACTACCTTCTCCATCTGCTGCACCGGATAAATCTTGCCCTCGTGGGCAGCGAATGGAGCCAGACCTATCCAAGGTTCCGCAGGGTTATGAGCATCCTTGTTGATAACTGTGGATTTATCCTTGTTGTTATCAACAGTAACCTGGAAAACTTGTTCAGGGAGCAGGCTCAGGTCTCCTCCTTCTTCCGGGAAGAGAGAAGTGAAATCCATCTGTACAGGATAACCCAACTTGGCAAAGACATCGGCGTAATTCTGGAAGGAAGATGGCTGTTTCTCCATCACCTTGCCGGAGGAAGCCACCAGCTTGCGCTTTCCCTTGCGATGCTTGTCGATATGTGCCACCTTGAAGTTGGAGAGGTTGAAGCGCATGCGCAGATAGCTGGAGCGCAAAACGTTGTGAAGGTCGGCTATCGCGGTAAACTGTTTGGCGATGAGCCGGCGATAGAGTGCATTGAGACCTTTTACACCCTTATATTCCACCTTGAGGTCAGCCTCCATAAAACCGACATTAGGGGCAAGATTCTCGAAGAACGGGCGAGCAAAGGAACGGCTTAACACGGTGATTCTTACGTGAGGATACTGCTTTGCCAATGAATAAATCACAGGTACAGTCATGGCAACGTCACCCATGGCCGAAAATCTAATAACGAGAATATGCTCTGTCTTCATCTTTTTTTTAGTCTCTTTATATATATGATAAGGTGTAAAGCAGAGCGGGCTTCGCTTTTTATGGTGAAAAACAAAGCCTACTCTGCTTCTATTCTGATTGATGCGGGTTTACTTCTTGTAGAGTACAGGGTTGGTAGAAGGATCGTTGTACATCTTCATCTGTCGATAAACCTTCATGTACTTTCTTCCAGCTTCGATGTCCTCCAGGAGCTGGTCGATGGCAGTAGAAAGATCCACCTGCTGTTCGAGGAGTACGTTGAGCTTAGCCTGGCACTTAGCCTTGTGTTCTTCAGAAGCCTCCGGGCGCTCCACCTGCTCCTTCATGTGATAGATCTTGAGGGCAAGGATGCTGAGACGGTCAACTGCCCATGCAGGACTTTCGGTATTGATGCGTGCATCATCCAGCACCTTTACATCCTTGTAAACCTCGCGGAAGTAAGAATCAATCTGCTCTACGAGATCAGTACGGTCCTGATTGCTCTTATCGATTCTGCGCTTCAAGACGAGCGCCTCTGCAGGGTCGATCTGAGGGTCGCGGATGATATCCTCGAAATGCCACTGAACGGTGTCGATCCAGCACTTGAGGTAGAGACGGTTCTCAATGGTACCTTTCTCGAATGGATTATTGATAGGAGTATCAATGTTGTCTTTGATGTGATAATCGGCTATCGCCTGATTAAAAATCTTGTTAGCGTTTTCTGTAAATGTCATACGGTTTGAACTATTTGATTTAATACCGTACAAAAGTAACAAAATAATCTCAAAGAGCCAACAAAAAAGCGAAAAAAGGCGAAAAAGATGCACAATTATGGGGTATTTGTGCACCGAAAAGCACTTTTTTTGCTAAAATATTTGTTTATATCAAAAAAAAAGTGTTCCTTTGCACCCAGATTTTTAATTAGAAATTGAATTATAAACATTTTAAAGGTTACAATTATGTCAGAAATTGAAAGCAAAGTAAATGCAATTATCGTAGATAAGCTCGGTGTTGATGAGGCAGAAGTTAAGCCAGAGGCAAGCTTCACAAATGATCTCGGTGCAGATTCTTTGGATACTGTAGAGTTGATCATGGAGTTCGAGAAGGAGTTCTCTATCTCTATCCCAGACGATAAGGCTGAGAAGATTGCTACTGTAGGTGACGCTATCGCTTACATTGAGGAGAACGCTAAGTAAATTAGCAACTAAAATTTTATAAATGGAATTAAAGAGAGTTGTAGTAACAGGTCTTGGTGCTGTGACTCCAGTTGGTAATTCTCCTGAGGAAACTTGGGAGAACCTCCTTGCTGGAAAGAGCGGTGCTGCCCCTATTACTCATTTTGATACAACTAATTTCAAGACAAAGTTCGCTTGCGAAGTAAAGGACCTGAACATCAATGAATGGATTGACCGTAAGGAGGCTCGCAAGCTCGACCGTTATACCCAGTTGGCTATGATTGCCGCTATGCAGGGTGTAAAGGATGCAAACATTGATCTTGAAACAGAAGATTTGAACAACGTTGGTGTTGTATTCGGTGTAGGTATCGGTGGTATCAAGACTTTCGAGGATGAAGTATCGTATTTCGCTACTCACGAGGAGAACGGTCCTAAGTTCAACCCATTCTTCATCCCTAAGATGATTGCAGATATCGCAGCTGGTCAGATTTCAATCCACTTCGGATTCCACGGACCAAACTATACCACAACATCTGCATGTGCTTCTTCAAGCAACGCATTGGCAGATGCCTTCAACCTGATTCGTCTGGGCAAGGCAAACATCATTGTCAGTGGTGGTGCTGAGGCTGCTATCTGCGCTTGTGGCGTAGGTGGTTTCAATGCCATGCATGCGTTGTCAACTCGTAACGATGACCCTGAGCATGCTTCACGTCCATTCAGCGCTAGCCGTGATGGATTTATCATGGGCGAGGGTGCTGGCTGCTTGATTCTCGAGGAGCTTGAGCACGCTAAGGCTCGTGGTGCGAAGATTTATGCTGAGATGGTAGGTGAGGGCGAGAGCGCTGACGCTTATCATATCACAGCTTCTCATCCAGAAGGTCTCGGTGCTAAGCTCGTGATGGAGCGCGCACTTGCTGATGCTAACCTCAAGCCAGAGGATATTGACTACATCAATGTTCACGGAACATCTACCCACGTAGGTGATATCTCTGAGGCTAAGGCTATCAAGGCAGTCTTCGGTGATGCTGCTTACAAGCTCAACATCAGTTCTACTAAGTCTATGACTGGTCACCTCCTCGGTGCTGCTGGTGCAGTAGAGGCTATGGCTTGTGTTCTTAGTGTGAAGAACGATATCGTTCCTCCTACTATCAACCACGAAGAGGGTGACAACGATCCAGAGCTCGATTACAACCTGAACTTCACATTCAACAAAGCTGAGAAGCGTGAGGTTCGTGCTGCATTGAGCAATACCTTCGGATTCGGCGGTCATAACTGCTGTGTAGTATTCAAGAAGTATGCTGAATAATTTTATAGATAGAATAAAGCTCTCTTTCCGCAAGGATAAAGAGCTTTATTTTTCTTTGTACGAAATCCTAGGTTTTTATCCACTCAACATCAGTTATTACAAGATGGCGCTGATGCACAAGAGCATCATGCACCGCAATTCCAAGGGCAAGCCTGTGAACAACGAGCGCCTGGAGTTTCTGGGTGATGCCGTACTGGATGCTGTAGTGGGTGATATCGTGTATCAGCACTTTCCTGGCAAGCGGGAGGGATTCCTCACCAATACCCGAAGCAAGCTGGTGCAGCGTGATACGCTCAACAAGCTCGCCCAGGAGATGGGAATCAATCAACTTGTTTTATCTAATGGACACAGTTCTTCTCATAACAGCTATATGGGAGGAAATGCTTTCGAAGCGTTGGTTGGTGCCATTTATCTGGACCGTGGTTATGATGCCTGCATGAAATTCATGCAGAAGCGCATCCTGGCAAAAATGATAAACATCGATAAGGTGGCTTACAAGGAGGTGAACTTCAAGAGCAAACTCATCGAATGGAGCCAGAAGAACCGCGTGAAGCTGGAGTTCGTGATGCTGGGACAGGAGAAAGATAAGAACGGAAGCCCTGTTTTCACCTATCAGGTTGTGATGGAAGGTGTAAAGGGCGGAGAAGGCAAGGGTTACTCCAAGAAGGAGAGCCAGCAGCTGGCTTCCAAGCTTACCCTGGAACGATTGCGCAAGGAACCGCAGTATATCGATTCTGTATTTACTGCCAAGGCAAACCGTACGAAGATGGAAGAAGAACCTGTGCTGGCTGTGCCTACCACCGAGGTGAAGAATGATTTCATCATCTCGCAAGACACAGAAAAACAGGAGTCTGAAGAAAAACACGTCAATGTTTTCAAGGAAGAAGTCTATACAGAGGATTCTTCGGCTGAAGATGTCGTTGCTTCTACTGTTACTGAAGAAATAACCACTACAGCCACTCAGGAAAGCGATGACGAGTTTGACTTGAGTGATATCTCTGCTGAGCCCAAGGAAATGAGCCGCGAGGACATCATCGCAGCCGCCGAGGCAGCTGCCTTTGCAGAAGATAAGGAATAATCTATGATGATAGAACTGGATTAAGATAAGGGAAAGACTCTCTTGAGACTGACGGATATGATAGTCTCAAGGGAGTTTTTTTGTTTGATATTTTACATTCTTATCCCCTATCTTGCCCGATAGGTTATGTTTTGTATTAAAAAACAGTAAAAACTTTCTCTATATCAAAAGATTGAAGTACTTTTGCAAGTACTTTATAAGGTATATATATCTAGATATGAGTTTAACAACGATAGTAAGTAATGTATTCAAGCCTCGCCAGAAGAGCTTGGAAAAGTATGTACATGATGCAGAGGAATTGCAGCATGAGGTACTGATGCGCCTTTTGGCATCTGGCAAAAACACCGAATATGGTGTGAAACATCTACTCAATACGACAAATAGCTACGAAAAGTTTGCACAGAATGTGCCGGTCAATACCTATGAGGAATTGAAGGGCGACATCGACAGAATGCGTCATGGCGAAAGAGACATCCTCTGGCCAGGACAGGTGAAGTGGTACGCCAAATCTTCGGGTACTACCAACGACAAGAGTAAGTTCATCCCGGTTTCGCAGGATGGTTTGCAGAACATCCACTACAAGGGTGGATTCGATGCTGTGGCTTACTATCTGCGCAACAACCCAAAGAGTAAGATATTCGACGGCAAGAGCCTGATTCTCGGTGGAAGCCATTCGCCTAACTATAATGTGTCGGGCAGTCTGGTGGGCGACCTGAGTGCCATCCTCATCGAGAACATCAATCCGCTTGCCAACATGGTGCGCGTACCTAAGAAGGAAACTGCACTGCTGAGCGACTTTGAGGTGAAGCGCGACCGCATCGCCCATGAAACGCTGAACAAGAACGTAACCAATATCTCGGGTGTGCCTAGCTGGATGCTCAGTGTACTGGTACGCGTGATGGAACTCTCCGGCAAGCAGCATCTGGAGGAGGTATGGCCTAATCTGGAGGTATTCTTCCATGGCGGCATCGCCTTTACTCCTTACCGCAAGCAGTATGAGCAGCTCATCACATCTCCTAACATGCATTATATGGAGACCTATAATGCCAGCGAGGGATTCTTCGGTCTGCAGGATGATCCGTCAGATCCAGCCATGTCGCTGATGGTAGATTACGATGTGTTCTACGAATTCATCCCGATGGATGAGTTTGGAAGCGATCATCCTACCGTGGTGCCTCTCTGGGGCGTGGAAGTAGGCAAGAACTATGCGATGGTGATTACCACCTCCTGCGGTTTGTGGCGCTATATGATTGGCGATACCATACAGTTTACCAGCACCAATCCATACAAGTTTGTCATCACCGGCCGTACCAAGTACTTTATCAATGCCTTTGGTGAGGAGCTGATTATGGACAATGCCGAGAAGGGACTTGCCTATGCCTGCGAGAAGACGGGTGCGCAGATTGCGGAATATACCGCTGCTCCTGTCTATATGGACAGCAATGCCAAGTGCCGCCACCAGTGGCTCATCGAGTTTTCTGAGGAACCAAAGGACCTGAATGAGTTTGCCAGCCTGCTCGATACCAAGTTGCAGGAGATCAACAGCGATTACGAGGCAAAGCGCTTCCACGATGTTACCCTCCAGCACCTGGAGATAGTGAAGGCTAAGCCGGGACTCTTCAATGAATGGCTGAAGAGCAAGGGCAAGTTGGGCGGACAGCATAAGATTCCTCGTCTGAGCAACAGCCGCAAGAACATCGATGAGATGCTCATGATGAACAAATAAGGCTTTTTATATAGTAAGCCTTTATGAATAAGGCTTTTACTGCATAATCTGCAGGAATAGTGGACATGTAAGATAGAAAAGAATGACAAACAAGAACGACATCATACAATTGTTGAAGAATCGGATAAAGGCAAATACCCTGTTTTTGCCTTTCTATCTGCTTGTCTTCCTATTGCTGGTTTCCTGTGCCAAGATGGGACAGCCGGATGGCGGATGGTTTGACGAGACTCCTCCCAAGGTGATAGGAGCTTCGCCAGCCGATGGCGCCGTGAATGTAAACCAGAAGAAAATCAATATCTACTTCGATGAGTTTATCAAGCTCGATAACCCTTCGGAGAAGGTGGTGGTTTCGCCACCACAGCTGGAACAGCCTGAAATCAAGGGTGCCGGCAGGCGAATACAGATATCGCTCGTGGATTCACTCAAGGCGAATACCACCTACACCATCGACTTCTCGGATGCCATCAGCGATAACAATGAGGGCAATCCGATGGGAAACTATACCTACAGTTTCTCTACGGGAGCTGCCATTGATACCATGGAGGTATCGGGGCATGTGCTGGAATCGGAGAATCTGGAACCTGTCAAGGGTATTCTGGTGGGATTGTATGCCGACCATGCCGATTCTGCCTTCCGCACCAAACCGATGTTGCGAGTGAGCCGTACCGACAGTCGCGGCCGCTTTGTCATCAAGGGTGTGGCACCGGGTTCTTACCGCATCTATGCCCTGCAGGATCAGGATGGCGACTATAAGTTCAGTCAGAAGAGCGAAAAGATTGCTTTCTCCCACGACATCATCGTGCCTTCCTGCAAACCGGATGTAAGACAGGATACCACCTGGGTGGATTCCCTGCACATCAAGTCGATAGACCAGGTGGATTACATCCATTTCCTTCCTGATAATATCGTGCTCAGAGCCTTTACAGAGCCTCTGACCGACAGATTCTTCCTGAAGGCAGAGCGCCAGAAGGCAAATAGCTTCACCCTCTTCTTCAGTTATGGAGATTCCATTCTTCCACAGATCAAGGGGCTCAACTTTGATGCCGAGAATGCTTTCCTGGTTGAGGCTTCTGAGAAGAAGGATACCATTACCTACTGGCTGAAGGATACGGCACTGGTGAATCAGGATACGCTGCTGATGGATATCACTTACCGCATGACGGATAGTACCGGAGTACTGGTCAACAAGACCGATTCTGCCCAGGAAATCCTGTCAAAGGAACCATACGCCAAGCGAATGAAGAACATGGAAAAGGAACTGGCTGCCTGGACCAAGAAGCAGGAGAAAAAGAAGAAGAAAGGCGAACCCTACGATTCGGTGATGGAGGTGAAACCGCTCGATGTACAGCTGAGTGTATCATCGCAGTTTGATCCCGACCAGAATGTCATCTTCTCCTTCCCTACTCCATTGGCTAAGGTAGATACTGCCGCCATCCATCTCTATGCCAAGCATGATACGCTCTGGTATCGGGCTCCGATGGAATTCCTGCCGCTGGAGAACCGGAAATATGAACTCCGGGGAGAATGGCGACCGGATATAGAATATAGTTTGGAGGTAGATTCAGCTGCCTTTGAGGATATCTACGGATTGGCTTCCAAACCTATCAAGCAGGGCTTCAAGGTCAACTCGCTGGATACCTATGGTACACTGCTTGTGAACATCACCTCGCTCCACGACCTGCCGCTCATCGTGCAACTGCTTGATGCACAGGATAAAATGGTAAAGGAGACCAAGACAGTGAATGGTGTGGCAGAATTCTATTATCTCAAACCACAGAAGTATTATATGCGTCTGATCGTAGATCGCAACAATAACGGCAAGTGGGATACGGGTAATTATGATAGCGACCAGCAGGCTGAGGAAGTATATTACTATCCGGAGGCGATAGAATGTAAGGCGAAATGGGATCTCACAGAAAGCTGGGATCCGCTGGCCCGTGAACTCTCGCTGCAGAAGCCGGGAGCCATCACCAAGCAGAAGCCTGATAAGGAGAAGAAAGTTAAGAATCAGAATGTACAACGTGCCGCTAAGCTCGGCATCCAGTATGTTCCTAAAATGTAAAGGATATGAAGTTACTCAAGTCATTTATAGTAGCCATATTGCTGCTTTTGGTCAATACTTCTGTATCGGCCCAGTGTACTTTCCGTAATACTGCATTCAAGTCGGGTGAATTCCTGACTTACAATCTCTATTACAACTGGAAGTTTGTATGGGTAAAGGCTGGCACTGCCAGCATGTCGGTGGTGCAGACCACCCACAAGGGCAAGCCTGCCTATCGTGGTTCGCTGGTAACCCGCGGTAATAAGAGAGTGGACGATTTCTTCGTTCTCCGCGATACCCTGCTCTGCTATACAGGCACCGATATGGCTCCGATGTATTTCCGCAAGGGAGCCCGCGAAGGCAAGCGATATACAGTGGATGAGGTTTTCTATAACTATGCCGGCGGCAATTGCAATGTAAACCTGCATTATCAGAACAAGCATGGTGAGCACAGATGGAAGAAGCATTCTTATGATGACTGTGTCTTTGACATGATGAACATCTTCCTGCGTGCCCGCAGTTTCGACCCTGCCAACTGGAAGAAAGGTCATAGCGTGAAATTCCCTATCTGTGATGGTGGTGGTCGCACTCCTGCCCAGCTCAAGTATGGCGGTAAGGTGACTGTGAAGGCAGATAACGGCATCAAATACCGCTGTTTGCGTCTGGAATATCAGGAGTATGAGGATGAGAAGTGGAAGAAGATAGTGGATTTCTATATCACGGACGATGAGAACCACATCCCTGTTCGCCTAGATATGTTCCTAAAATTCGGCAGTGCCAAGGCTTTCCTCGTGAATGCCAAGGGTACCCGTAATCCGATAACTTCTATCGTGAAGTAGAAGTACGACAGAAAAAGTGATAGTGTAGGAGGAAAAATGAATAAAAAACAGATGAATACAGGCTTGGTCGTCTTCATCTGCTGCGTTCTTGTGGCTGTAGGAGTTACCCTGCATCTCCGGAAGCATGATATGCTCCCTATTATCCACAAAGTAGTGGATAACACGACTGCCACGCTGGTGGCGGATACGGTGAAGAAGAAAAAGCCTGTGGTGAAGAGAGATTTCAATATCTCTGGTTCTTTAAAAGATACCGAGGGAAAAGGTGTGGCTGGCGTTATCGTGAGCGATGGCTTCAATTGTGTGAAGACCGATTCCCGAGGAAGATATAAGATGAAGCGAGACAGCTTGGCTCGCTTCATCTATTTTTCCGTGCCTGCCGAGTTCGAGGTTCCTACCCATTCGGCTACCGACCGCACGGCTTGTTTTTACCAGGCTGTTTCCAACAAGAAAAAGATTTATGACTTTACCCTGAGGCGATTGCCTGGCGGTAAGGAGACGAGTTATAAGATGATAGTCATCGGCGACCCGCAGGTTACCAATGCCTACAGCCCCTACTATACTTCTCCGGATGATAATCCCATCAAGAAGAGCGATGTAGAAAGATTCACCACACAGACGATGGCAGATATCAAGCAAACCATCAAGAGTCTTCCTGCCGGTACTCCTGTCTATGGACTCAGCATGGGCGACGACGTACAGTATTACGGCGGCTATAATCCACAGTTAGAGCGACAGATACGCCAGGCATTGGGCTCTTCAGAGATGCGCCTCTTCTCCGTAATCGGCAATCACGACCAGGATGGGAAGGCACTCTATCGCAGGAAATGGGAGGAAAATTTCGGTCCTACCGATTTTTCCTTCGACCGTGGCGATGTGCATTATGTCTGCATCAACAACTGCTTCTTCCATCGCGGCATGTCTTATTATTCTCCTGGAGAATTGCGTGAGCGCCAGGTGAAGTGGTTGAAACAGAATCTGGCCCTTACACCCAAGGATAAGAAAGTGGTACTCTGCTATCACATTCCTTTTACCTTCGGCAATGCGCCGTTCAGCAAGGCGAAGCCGCTGACCAATGCCAATGAGGAGGGGCATTATTCCTCTTCCCGCCTCTCGCTCCTGCTCTCTCTGCTGAAGCAGTTTAAGGGAGGATACGAACTCTTCTGCGGACATACTCATTTTGCCTGCAACCATGAGATCAACTATGAGGGCGAGGATGTGATGGAGCATTGTCATGCTGCTGCCTGTGGCAATATCTGGCAGTCGAACATCAACATCTGCGGCACCCCGAACGGATATTATGTCTATAGCTTTGTAGGTACCAGCATCAACGATTGCTACTACAAGGGAACTTTCTGGGACAAGAGCAAGCAGATGACCATCTTCCGTGCCCAAACCGATTTCAACGGTGAGAAATATGCCAAAGACTGGCAGTTGGCAACCAACAGGAATATCCTGGTAGCTAATGTCTTCAATGCCACCAGTCACTGGCGCGTGGTAGCCATAGAGGATGGCAAGGAATATCTGATGCGCCGCATCAGCAGCAAGGGTCAGGATGCCTTTGCAGCCGGCTATCATCATAAATACAGCGAGAGTGTATCCTATCGTTTCGTGAGCAAAGGTAACGGTTATCTCATCATGAACCACCTTTATTATTATGTACCAAAGAACCCAAATGCCAAGATTACCATCAAGGCAAGCGACCCATACGGTCATACATTCACGGCAAGCAGCAGCGATGCCGTAGCCGAGCCTTTCGCCAACTATGCCCACTACTATGAGCGAGAGTACAAGGAATATAAGAAGCAGAAAGACAGCATGCTAAGTGATTCCGCAGTTACCAAGCAGAAGGATACGATTGCTGCTAAATCAGTCAATAACTAGAAAAGAAAAAGGAGATGCTACAAATTTTCAGCATCTCCGAAAATATTTAATGTGAATAATAAATCTCCTTTCCCGGAATGTGGATTGTGCTGAAAATAAGAGAGTTAAGTGTGAAAGGAATTTTTGAGATGGTAATTGATGGCTAAGCTTAAATGTGGCGATGAGCCTTGCTTTTAAAGAGTATAGGTGGGGTCAAGGATCTGGTATAGTCAATAATAGATGTTTTGATAATGAATAATGGGTGTCTTTGTTATGAATGCTGGGATGAAGCATAGTAACCAGAAGGATGAGGAATAGATATTGGCAGGCGAAAAGAGACGATTTATCGACTGGATGACCAAGGCCGTCTATATGGATGACTCGGGTCATCTATATGACTCACTCCCGTCATCTATATGGATGACCCGGGTAATCCGATACAAAGAAGCCTTTTCTATTCTTCTTGTGATAGTTGCTTTCTCCCTTAGACTAAGTTGCCTTCTCCTTATATTAATAGTCCTTTCTGCTGATTGTTATTGTTGTTTCAGTGAATTCTCCTTTCACACTTAAGTGCTTGATTATGTGTATATTCTGTTGATTGTGAAAGGAGAATGAAATTTTAATTGCTGTTTTGAAAAGCTATTTTTGAAGGTGACTTTATGTTGAATCGGCTCAAAATACCATTGTATATATGCAAAATCAGCTCAACTTGAACCAATATGAAACGCCTGCTTATGGACACTGATAGTTGGTTGCGACAACGGATATGTATGTGTATATGGAAGGCTTGGAAACTCCCGAAGACGAGAATTGCAAGATGAGCCATTGTGGAGATAGCAGTTGGGTATTCGGACTAACTTATCCGAATACCTGCTGCCATAAAGTCTTGTTGCTAATGATGATTCTTACATCTGCTTTCATATACTTTTGTAATACAGACTTTCTGCTATTCCCTTGTGCATTAATGGTAGCTGTAGCCACAAAGTAGTTGACATCTTCCTTGTGTACAAGCTTTGTGTTATGGCTTGTCACATCAAATTGATAAGAAATATTACGGACTACTCTCTTGATGGAAATGTCTTAACCATTAACCAAGAAACAGCGTGGTGCGAACAGGAAGGTGTCAGGCGGATCATCGAAGAGAAATTCCCAAGTATCAAGGTTTATTTTATGGAAGAAGAGTCTGGCTGTGGTGTTTTTTATACTAACGATTCTTCGGGTGATTACTTTCCCGAACGATACTTTCTAGACTCTTATGAGGACTGTGAATACTTTGATACGATCGAGGAAGCAGCCAAGTATGTTTCTGAGATAGTTGATCATGAGGTGGAAGCAAGTGTTAATGCAGTAAGCCAAGCCCTAGATGACTACATAGAAGAACATGAGGAAGATAATTCAGACCTGTTTTATTCGTTCCATGAATTCACTGTGTTGGAATCATGAAGCGAAAGGTAAGATTGACACTTGCTTTTGACTCAATCTGCATAATCTATTGTTGCCTGTCTGATATTGAAGTTGAACCTATGACAGCGATAGTATTGGCTGTGGTATGGTTGGCTCTGATAATTTACGCTCTCTCTTGATTGAAAGAATGAAGGATGGCTTATTGTGCCGTCCTTTTTCTTTTTACCCAAGTCGTTATATACAAAAATCTGAGATAACCAAGAATTTTAGGTTAAATATTATGTTAAATCTTCAAAACGCCATGCGGTTTTCATTTATTATTAGTACCTTTGCAACGCCAATTGGAGGCTCCATGTCAAAATGGAGAATAGCCAGTCGGTCAAGATAGGCATATTTCGCTTTATCCGTTTCATGCTCGAAGTCTGGAAAACTACAAGCAAAAATAGAAACGATGGATAGAGGTATGATATGCCCTTCCTTGGTGTTTGATCATTTTCGGTACAGCCCCAACTGTGCCTTTGAATATCAGCACGAGGATGGGGTTGTCGTATTCGTTTCATTCGTTTCAAAGGTTTTTCCAGACACCTGAGCAGAGGATGGGCAGATATGAAGCTCCATCCTTTTCTTGTATATATAGGTATAATGATCAGTTCGTGGGCTTGCGGTCAATTGATTCTAAAAGACATGAAGAAATTTGGTTTTCTGATTATTTCTTTTCTGTTGACATCTGTGTGTGTATTGGGTCAGACAAAACCTGATCCAAATGCCTTGTATAATGCTGTTAAGTCAAGAGTAACTGCTATCTATGCTGATGCCTTGAAGAATAGCCGTGGATGTGAGAAGAAGTATTTCACATTTGAACTTTATTATATGTGGCTACAAGAACAGACCAGGAGTAAAGGCGAAATCGGAGCCATTGACTATGATATTTGGTGTCAGTCACAAGACCCATACCAACCTAAAGCGACTATTGAAGATATTCTAGTTACATCACAAACTTCTGCTATGGTACGAGTGGCTATTAAGGATGGTAGTACGCATAAGGTTGTCCTAACCTTAAAGCATGAAAACAACAACTGGTTTATTGACGAGCTAGAAGATGTTGGTGGCAGCCTAAGAAAAAGATTAAAATAAAAACACATATCCAACATGAAGAAATTACTATTCCTCTTATCATTCCTGGTTGCATCTACAAGTTATGCACAGGAGGTTATCGGCGACTCTCTTTTCATTAGAGACGTTGCTCCAGGCAAAGTTAGTTCTGTACTAAAAAGCGCAGGAAATGGAATAAAGAAAGTCCGTATTACTGGAACTATAAATGACAAGGATTTATCGGCACTCTCTACTATGTGTCAGCCAGAAGTCCTTGATTTCTCTGATTGTACTTATAGCAACAAGAACTTTGAGTTTGATAAATTTGTCAATGCAAAGAAAACTCCTATCTATATTGTTTGCAAGTTGCCTATGTTCCCAAATTTGAAGAAGTTGAGTCTTTTCAAAACAGGAGTCTCTGGTAAATTTGATGTGCCGCTTATAAAGGTAAAATACGACGGAACATTGAATTATGTAGAAACGTATGCAAACATAGACGTAGATGCAGAAGTGGAAGAAGCATTATTGAAGCCTTGCGAAGTTGAGTACGACGGAATGTTGAGAGCCTATCTTTCCTATACAAAAATGTGGAATGGTGGCGCAACTCATTTTGGATCTATATCCTCAGCCAAAATTCTACATGTCAACAAAAGACCCCAAGGCGACTTGTGCTATTATAACCCAAGAACCCCTATTCTTGTTATCGGTAATAGAGTCGTTCTGCAAGATTATGAGTCTTTCCCTATCGTAGATGAATGGCTGGAGAAGGTAACTGAAATTGATGGTGGTGTATCATTTAGTGACTATAGTAAAAACTCCATGTCATTATCGAATCTGAAATACTTGCCTGCTCGTGGTCATATATTTTATGATTGCCGTATTAAAACTCTAAACTTGCCGTCAATAGTTTCCTTTGATGCCTCTGCACTATATGGCTCTAGAATTAAAGAGGTTTCTCTTTCTGCATCATTAAAGGAATTAGTCATACCAAATGATAGTGAAATAGAGAAAATTAACACCATACGTCTTTTGGGGGCTACACCTCCTATGCTTTCATACAAATTGGATTCCTCGAAGAAACAACCTATATTTATAGTTCCAAATGGTTCAAAGGCGAATTATAACAATGCTCCATCATGGAAAAATATAGTTGTCCGAGAAGAGAATGAAGTCAGTCATTAAATTTAGTAATGATAATTATACAGCATGAGAAGAATACTATTCCTCCTTATTATCAGCTGCTTATTTTGCAGTTCTGATATATTCGCCAAGGACAAAACCAAGAAATACAAGAATGGTGATGTCTATGTAGGCGAGATAGTTAAAGGTCTGCCAGAAGGTAAAGGCACAATGACTTATGCAAATGGTAATGTCTATACAGGTAACTGGTACAAGGGAAATCCTGATGGTCAAGGCACAATGACTTATGCAGACAATAGTACATATTCTGGTCATTGGCTAGATGGTAAAAAGCAGGGCATGGGAACCTTAAAGTATCAAAATGGGGATGTCTTTACAGGTAAATGGCAAAGCAATGAGCGTTCAGAAGGAACTTTGACTATTGCGGGAACTAACTGTGTTTACGAAGGGAGTTTTGACTGTTTTGGTAATGGAAAATTCACCCAGGGAGCGATCATGAAGGACAATTATATCGGTCGTGTTATACAGGGGGAGATAGATATGTTAGTTCACCCTAATGGTACAGAACTTAAAGGTGAAATTGAATTCGATGGAGAGTCCTTTGAAATTATCAAAGCAGAAGGAACCTATATTTTGGATTCTCTGCGTGTATTCAAGGGTAGTATGAGAGACGGTAGGTTTTATGATGGAGAAATAACTACGACTCCAAACCAGGGGGATAAAGAACTTGTTTATAAGGAGCATTACAACAGCGGAAGAATAAATGTTAAGACGTGGATTGTTCCAAGTGAGTTGAGTGTAGGAAAGTATGCCAGGGCTGAATTTAGAATAGATGAAGGTCACGATTTCCCCAATGGTATAGAGTATTATGATGACGATGATACAGAACATAGACAGTTTTGCAAATACACAGGAACATTCGCTAAGTCTGGAGAAGTTATATATAAACACGGTCATGGAACATTTGAAGGTTGGCATTGGTTAACGATAGAAGGAGATTGGGAGAAGGATGTTTTAGTGTCTGGTAAAGGTTCTTATGTTCAAAGACAGTTAACAGTGACTACAACGGATGGCAAAGCTGATTTAACTGTTAAGTCAAAGTATGGGACATATAACAAAACTGTTTCTCCTGATACTTGTTCGGTCTTAGATGAAGCTGCCCATTTTGTAATGGATATATTCAATCAGGAAGATAAGGCTCATTACAAAGAAGAGCAGGAGGCACAACAGAGAGAATACGAGAAGAAGAGACAAGCAGAGAGAAAAAAGAACATGAGAGAAGGACGTAAGGTATTCCATGCTTGCCCAGCCTGCTTGGGAAGAGGCTATACTCATTGGATGGAAAACAACGGTATTCGAGAGTACGTTACATGTTTTAAATGTGGAGGAACAAGAGGCTATTGGGATTATTAAAGAAGAACGTAAAGGTACGTATGGACTACACCTACTCACCGCTGTTCGGTATGCAATAATGGTAAAGAGACTACTCAATGGAGCATTATTATTGATGTAGATAAGGCTCTTCGCATATAGGTATAGAAATCCCTGGCTCCACTTCTGAACGTTTTTCGGAGGTGGGGCTTCTTCTTTTTGTCCCTAAAATATGCGCTATCCTCTAAGGCTGGGGCGAATCAAGTTCCCAAATGACAAGGCTTCTATCCAACGGTATTCTCCTTGCTTCGCCTCTTTTACCTGTGATAGCATAGTAGTCCAACGCTATGGACTTGTCCCCGATGGCACCAACTAACGCATTACGGATTCTCACCAGTTTCTCTGATATAGATGGTTTAAGTGGGTCGCTAACATCAATGATACTCTGATGCACCTTCCTCTTCGCCTGAGTCCTTTTCTTCATCTTCATATAGATGGATTCTAGTTCCTCTCTATAATCTGGAAGCTCCTTTATCCTTATTCCCTCTTCATGCTTTAGGAATAGGATATAGACAGCCCGATGAAGCGGTTCAAGTTTAACTTCTACCCTACCATAGTCCACAAGGATAATCCGGCAATCATCGGTTATCAAAAGCCTGCTCAGGGACTTTGGAATTTCAAACAACTTTCTAATCTCGTATTCATCAGCTCCCTTATCACGCAAGATTTTCAAGAGCCTCCGAATTTCCTGTTTTATGGTTTCCATTCTTTTTACTCTACCCTCAATTTATGAGGGCGATGTCCCTGCTGCCTTGTCGAGTCAGTATTATATATATAATATAAGTCCTTTCGCAAACTATGTGATTTTGAGGTTGGGCTGTGTCTTAGTACCTTTGCACCAAAAAAATAACTTAAACCAAAGATGACAGTATCGGCGAATCGGTACCACTGTAGCGCATGAATCGGTACCATCATAGC
>ENA-ORUG01001073-ORUG01001073.1-human-gut-metagenome-genome-assembly--contig:-NODE-1073-length-26599-cov-3.845012_pt1 | contig 26599 bp, 26 predicted proteins | sample MGYA00242079_ERZ509207 | MGnify/ENA primary metagenome ERZ509207 (study PRJEB26280, sample SAMEA2338780) | human gut metagenome | biome: human gut; feature: human-associated habitat; material: faeces...
AGTTGCCGGAACGAGACATCACCCGGTTGCTGTGGTTCCGAAGCGTTCCGAACAGGTGGTGCAAGAATATCGGAAATAGCGGAAGCCTCGCCCCGGGGCAACCGTGAAATCTTAGGGGCTAAGGCGCATATTGGTAGCTCCGGTCTTGTATGTGCCCGACAACCGAAGCGGAGATAAGCATGTAGAAAGCATATTGTTTCCTCGTTTGGACGAGAGTTCGAATCTCTCCACCTCCACATCTAGCAACGGCTGCGCCGATTTCGGTGCAGCCGTTGCTGTTGTTATTCTGGCGACCATAAGGAAGGAAGAATCTCAAACAAGTAGCACAGGATTCCTCGCTAACGCTTCGAAATGACATCGGGTTGTCATGCTGAGCGCAGCGAAGCATCTCCGCCTAAACGCTCAAAAGAATGAGATCCCTCACACCGCCTATGGCGGGTTCGGGATGACATGGAGATTCCTCGTCGGCCTGCCGGCCTTGCTCGGAATGACATAGAACAGGCGCTCACGGAAACGCTGTCATTCTGAATGGAACGAAGTGAAATGAAGAATCTCCTACCAAGAGTGCGTTATTGTGAGAGATCTCTCACTTTCGTTCGAGATGACAAATGAATCTCCGCCTAAACGAATAAAAGCAAGAGACCCCTCACACCGCCTGTGGCGGATTCGAGATGACATAGAGATTCCTCGTCGGCCTATCGGCCTCGCTCGGAATGACAAATGGGTTGCCGCTTCACCCTCAATGGCCGGTAATGTCGGAGAGGAAAAATGCCCGCCTTTATCGGGCTGCCGGGAGCGAGGGAGAAGACGGAAATAGGGCGAGGACTGTTTGAGCGGAGCGAGTTCCGCAGCCCCCGTCGGCGAGCGAAGCGGGAGGCAGGAATACCCGATAACCAGCGGGCGACCTTTCTGGGTTACTTCTTTGCGGCGGGAAAGAAGTTTCGGAATGATGTCATTCTGAACGAAGCATAAGCGAAGTGAAGAAGCTCACACAAAGTGGTAGTAACATGAGATTCATCGTGTGTGCTCGAAATGACAAATGAGATACTAAATACCGAGAAATGCCTGCTCCAAATCTGCTAAAAGATCATCGATATGTTCGGTACCGATGCTCAATCGCACCGTGGCCGGAGTGATACGCTGCCGATCCAACTCATCGGACGACATTTGCGAATGCGTCGTTGTATAAGGGTGAATGACAAGGCTTTTTACATCGGCAACATTAGCCAACAACGAGAATATTTGCAACGAATCGATAAACTGCCACGCCTCTTCCCGACCACCTTTGATTTCGAATGTAAAAATACTCCCACCTCCGGCCGGAAAATACTTACGGTAAAGTCTATGATCGCGATGGTCGGGTAAAGAAGGATGGTTTACCTTAGCCACTTTGGAATGTCGGGACAAATATTCAACAACTTTCAACGCATTCTCGACATGACGTTCCACCCTCAACGACAAAGTTTCCAAACCTTGCAACAAAATAAATGCATTGAACGGGGAAAGCGTAGCTCCGGTATCCCGCAGAACGACCGCACGTATACGGGTTACAAATGCGGCCTCTCCTGCCACGTCGGTAAATACAGCCCCGTGATAACTGGGATCGGGAGCGGCCAGCGAAGGGAATTTACCGGGTACGGCTTTCCAGTCGAATTTTCCACTATCGACAATCACCCCCCCTAAACTCGTTCCATGTCCACCGATAAATTTGGTTGCCGAATGGACGACGATATCGGCTCCATATTCGATGGGCCGAATAAGATACGGCGTCCCGAATGTATTGTCGATTACCAGCGGAATATGATGGCGATGAGCAACCTTTGCCACAGTTTCGATATTCGTTATATCAGAATTGGGATTACCGAATGTTTCTGCATAAATGACTTTTGTTTCTGGGCGAATAGCTGCGTCAAGAGCTTCGGTATCGTTTACATCCACAATCGTATGAGAAATACCCTGTGTCGCCAGCGTATGGGTTATAAGATTATAAGACCCGCCATAAAGATTATCGGCCGCTACGATATGATCGCCAGCACCACAAATATTCTGTAAAGTATAAGTTATAGCAGCAGCACCAGAAGCTACAGCCAAAGCTGCTATACCGCCTTCGAGAACAGCCATACGCTCTTCAAGAACCGCTTGTGTAGGATTGGTAAGACGCCCGTAAATGTTTCCGGCATCACGTAATCCAAAGCGGTCGGCAGCATGTTGCGAATTGTGGAATACATACGAAGTCGTCTGATAAATCGGTACAGCACGAGCATCGGTAGACAGGTCGGGATTCTCTTGCCCTGCATGTAATTGCAACGTTTCAAAATGTAAACTTTTAAGAGTCATAATCTCATCTTTTTTTGTTGATATTCACCAACAAAACTACTTATATAAGATTTATCAAACAATATATATCAAAAATATAGAAAACAACACTATATTTGTGGCATTAAAAAAGAATATTCAAATAGAGAAATAAGGATACTACAAACTATAACAGAAAAATATTCTATGGAGACCTTAGACAAAACCGACCTGGAAATACTCCGGACTCTACAAGAAAACGCACGTCTCACAACAAAAGAACTCGCCTCAAGAGTCAGTCTCTCTCCCACTCCGGTGTTTGAAAGACTGAAAAGGCTCGAGAGTAAAGGGTACATAAAGAAATACATCGCCATACTCGATGCAGAAAAACTTCATCGAGGTTTCATCGTTTTCTGCAATGTAAAGCTAAGAAGGATAAACCGCGACATAGCGGCAGAATTTACGCAAATGATACAAACGATTCCCGAAGTAACAGAGTGTTACAACGTATCGGGCAGCTATGATTATCTATTGAAAATACATGCTCCCGATATGAAATATTACCAAGAATTCATACTCAACGTATTAGGATCCATCGATTGTTTGGGCTCAATAGAGAGTACTTTTGTCATGGACGAAGTGAAACACCAGTTTGGAATACACCTATGATTCACTCCTGTTTTTCGAATATTTGATTGGGCGATTGCCGATAAGCCTGCGGCGACATGCCGGTGTGTTCCCTGAAATATTTTCCGAAAAAACTTTGGCATGAAAAATGGAGATAGTCGCTGATCTCCTGTACCGTCATGGAGGTATTCAACAAGCACCGTTTAGCCTCGCATATCACAAATTCTGCAATGATATCCCTTGCATATCTTCCACCCACCTCATACACGATTGTCGAGAGATATTTGGGTGTAAGACACATCTTGTCGGCATAATAAGAGACTTTCCGATGTCCCTTATAGTTTTCCGATACCATCTTGGTAAACTGTAACAACAGTTCATCTCGCCTCGAAGATGCTGGCGTATCGGGGTAAGACTCCTCGTTGAAGAAATCGGAACACATGTGATAGAACATGATATGCATGTAATTCTTGATAATCGCATCTCTATAAGACAATTCCCTGTCATCGAGGGTCTCCCTCATCAAGCCGTACAACGTAAAAATAATACGTGCTGTTTTCTCCTTCATTTTGAAACACCGCTTACTATCGAGCTTATTTTTGAACGACATCAACAACAAGGCATTATTTATCCCGTACATCATCGAATCGCCCGACCGGATTATGATGACAAACCAACGGGAATCTTTCGAGGCATCGAGCAGACGGAAATAGTCCCCTTCGAGCATACAACAGCCTTCTCCCGCCTGTAAATCATACCTCCGCCTATTGACTTCCAAACTTATAGACCCTTCGAGCAAACAACAAAATTGACCTTGATTTTTACTTCTCAAAAACTCGATATTCCCTGACAAACGATTTTTCGTAAGCCATTCTTTTATTTTTTGATAATCGTAGTCATCGAACTCGATCAATGCCAAATCATCATTCCTGCTGACCCTCTTACCGAGATTATTGACCATATCCGAAAAAGATACATCGTAAACTTTCTTATCCATAAATCCTCTTATTTTGATACAAATATATGCTAAAAGTCTTGTGATACAAGCAACACAAGACTTTTAGTATATAAATTACTCCATTAGTCCCAATAAGAAGTTTTTCTAATAGATATGATCGTCGTCTTTCATTTCATCGGCCGTAATTGCTTTTCGATCCATTGCCCTCCACGCAAAAAAGATATACCCTGCAACCACCGGTAAAACAAGAGATACGACACTCATCACTTCCAATGTAAAGAGACTCGAAGAACTGTTATATATCGTAAGCGAACTCTGCATATCCACCGCCGAAGGATAATAGGGCGTATTGTTATAACCGGCCAGGAAAAAGAGACTCAACACAACGAATATCGTACCGATACCGCTGAACCAAATACCATAAATCCACCTTTTGAAAAAAACCGACCGCACAATAGCATAGAGTACACCGGCTACCCCCAAAAGGAAAAGAAACAATACCCACGGCATCTCCATCAGGTTATAAAAATACTTATATGCGCGCACCGATATTTCGCCCGATACGGAATTGAGCTGATACCCGTCGGCACAAAGAGTAGCAACCACAAAAAGAAGAAAAAATACAACGAACGGAACCGCATTGTAAAGCAACTGACGACGTGCCCGTGCATAAATCGTTTCGCTATCGATATTGTTGATAAAATAAAGCAACGCCTGCACGCGAGCCAGAAAAAACAATGTAATTCCCAACAAAAGGTTACGCCAATCGAGAACCGCCTCCAAGCCATGCCAGGGATTCTGCCAAGTCGAAATAATCGGCATCGACAAGTCATCGTAAAGATTGGCCTTGTCGACCCGGAAATCGGCACCGGTAAAAAACGTTCCTACTGCCACGCCTATCAACACGACACCCACTATACCGTTGATAAGCAGAAATACATCGTACACGTTCTGCCCCAGAAAGTTTCCTTTCTTAGAACGATATTCATACGAGACAGCTTGTATGATAAAGCTGAACAAGATAGCCATCCACAACCAATATGCGCCTCCGAAACTCGTAGAATAGAATAGAGGGAACGAGGCAAAAAAAGCTCCGCCGAAAACGACCAGCGTCGTAAACGTAAATTCCCATTTACGCCCCAGCGAATTGACGAGCATCGACCTCTCTATCGGTTCTTTGGCAAGGGTCGACAACAACGTCTGCCCACCTTGTACAAAAAGAAGAAATACCAGCAGCGCACCCAACGTCGAGATAAGAAACCACCAGTAATGTTGGTAAAAAATTTCGTTCAGTTCCATAGTCGCATTATTTTTGTTCAGATCCTTTTTTGATTTGTTTCAACATGATTCCTATCTCGGCAACGAGCAGCACGGTGAAGATAGCGGCAAAAAGCCAGAAAGTAGTCTGTACAGCGGCCGTCTCGATACGCGACACTGCCGCAAACGTGGGCATAATGTCTTGTATGACCCACGGCTGCCGCCCCATCTCGGCCACTACCCAACCCGATTCGAGACAGATATAGCCCAACGGCAACGAAAACAAGAATATCCACAACAACCATGCGTAAGAAGCAATGCTTTTACGATAAGAAAGAACGAGAACAACGACAAAAAGCAAAAGAAAATACATTCCCAAAAGCACCATGATGTGAAACGAATAAAATACCAGCGGCACATAAGGTACAAGCTGCGACAAGTCGGTTACGTAACCGTAGCCGAAATGCGGGAAATTTTCTTCCAAAACCAGACGCGCCTCATCGGCGGCTTGCTCATCGCCCGCCTTACGGGCTTGCTTGTAATCGGCCAATGCCCGTATTGCCAGTTTTCCTCGCTCTATACGATCTTCGGCCGATAGGGCTACGACTTCCTCTCCTTCTTCATTCACCTCGGTATAACCGCCTTCAATGATATTCTCGATACCGGGAACGAAACCGTCGACATGTCGGGTCGCCAAGATCGAAAGTAATTTGGGTATCTCTATTTTGAACAGGAAAGGTTCTACATCATCGTCATAGGTTTTCTTTTCGGGATTGAGTACACCAACCGCTATCAATCCCCGGCCTTCGCTTCCTTCATAGACACCTTCCATGACAGCCAACTTCATGGGCTGCTTTTTCCCGGCCCAATAAGCCGAACCGTCGCCCGTGTATAGCACCAGCAATATACCGGCCAAGCCTATCCATGCAGCGACTTTCATACTATTCCGGGCTAAAAAATCTTCTCTTTTTTTGAGTAAATACCACGATGAAATCGAAATGACGAAAATAGCCCCTAAGACCCAACCGGCCGATACCGAATGTAAGAATTTATTGATCGCCACAGGAGAAAATATGACGGCAAAGAAATCGACCATTTCATTGCGCACGCTATCGGGATTGAACTGCATACCCGTAGGAAATTGCATCCATGCATTGGCCACCAGAATCCACAACGCCGAGAGAGCGGCTCCTATCGCTGTAAGCCATGTCGCCGTCAAGTGCATACCTCGACTTACCTTGTTCCAACCAAAAAACATGATAGCCACGAAAGTCGCCTCCATAAAAAACGCCAAAATACCTTCGATGGCTAACGGGGCTCCGAAAATATCGCCTACGAACCAACTGTAATTGGACCAATTGGTACCGAACTGGAATTCCAAAATAATGCCCGTAGCAATACCGAGGGCAAAATTCACGCCAAAAAGGTTCATCCAATACTTGGTAATCCGTTTCCATCGTTCGTCCCGGGTACGATAATAAATCGTCTCCATACAACCGATGATAAGCCCCAGTCCCAACGTCAACGGGACAAACAGCCAGTGATACATCGCCGTCAATGCAAATTGAGCCCGCGACCAATCAACAAGAGAATATAAATCGCCCATACATCAAAAAAAATAAAATTATTTTACATAAGGATTTGTCAACTCGACTGAAACATGTTCGGCTCTTTCATCATCGGTATCAAAACGTGTATTCAACAAATCGGGAAAGAAAAACAGTTTCAGTACGAAAAAAAAGATGAATAATTTGACAAGAATGATGATCCACAACGTTTTACCCAGCGTCATAGCTTTGAATCCGTCGTAATAGAAATAAAATATCTTAGAAAAGACATTGCTACCTCTCGCTTTCCCGGTCATCATACGTCCGATCATTTTTACAAATATAAACAACTATTTCGAAGAAAAAAGGCAAAAAAAAAAAAAACGACAGCGGGCCGGCCCTGTTTTATATACAAGCCGACCCGTACTCTTCGTACGCCAATACAAAAACATACTGGTTATACCGACATCGCCACCAAAGATTCCCGGAATACCCGTATATCTTCGAGCCATGATTCGATATCGTTTTCATGATCGATTTCCTCGGCAAGAATCTGTGTAGCAATAGCAAAAGTCGTAAAATCTTTCCCGTCGGTCAACTTCGCCAACATCTCATACCGCTGAATGGCACAGCGTTCCGAGGTAAGATTCTGTTTCAATACCGACTCGATGTAGGCATCTACCGGTGCTTCATATTTGCATTTTGCCAAATGCGGCCAATCTTCGGGCGAAAGGACGGGAGTTCCGTCGAGTTCGATAATTCGGTTAGCCAACATTTCGGCATGATTCAACTCCTCGTTGGCATGCTTGTAAAGTTCTTTTTCAATCTCGCCATGCATAGGCCCGCTCATAACACGAGCCCCGATCCAGTACTGATAATAGGCCAACCACTCTTCTGACAAAGCCTGATTGAGAATCTCAATCAACTTCTTCACGTCCAAATCTACAATTTCAACTGCTTTTTTTCCCATAGTCATATATTTTTTAAAGGTTATTGCTTTTATTACCCACAAAAGAAACAATGTTACGACCGAAATGTTTCCGATGAAACATATAAAATATCCCGACGAAAAAAAAGAATGGCAAACAGAGAGTCCTTCCAAGTTTTTCGTTATCTTTGTTCATTGAAATATTCCGCACAAATATGGTCGCCACTGCAGAAATACAACAAGTAAAACAACGTTTCGGTATCATCGGAAACAGCACGGGATTGTTGCGTGCCGTAAGCCGCGCCCTGCAAATCGCGCCCACCGACCTATCGGTTCTCATTACCGGAGAAAGCGGTACGGGTAAAGAAAATTTTCCTCAGATAATCCATGCCAACAGCGCACGCAAACACGGCCGCTACATCGCCGTAAACTGTGGTGCGATACCCGAAGGGACAGTCGATTCGGAATTATTCGGGCATGAAAAAGGTTCGTTTACCGGAGCATTATCCGACCGTAAAGGATATTTCGAAGAAGCCGACGGGGGTACCATCTTTCTGGACGAAGTCGGCGAATTGCCCATGACTACCCAAGCCCGACTGTTGCGGGTACTGGAAAACGGCGAATTCATCAAAGTAGGCTCATCGAAAGTACAGAAAACCAATGTCCGCATCATCGCTGCGACCAACGTCAATATGATGGAGGCCATAGCCGAAGGTCGTTTCAGGGAAGATCTCTTTTACCGACTCAGTACGGTACCTATCGAGTTACCCCCTCTGCGCGACCGTATGGACGACATATTGCTGCTGTTTCGGAAATTTGCCGCCGATTTTGCAGAGAAATATCACATGCCGCCCATACAACTCACCGAGGAGGCACAAAAAATCATGCTTTCCTACCGTTGGCCGGGCAACATAAGGCAACTCAAAAATGTAACCGAACAAATTTCCATTTTTGAAACCTCTCGTGAAATAAATGCAGAGACATTACATAGCTACTTGCCGGCCCACGACATAGAACGATTGCCGATACTCAACCACTCGTCCAACAGTAAATCCATACCTCTCGGGAATGAACGGGAGCTGCTTTATCTCGTCTTCGAAATGAAAAAAGAGATCGACGAATTAAGGGCCACCATAGAATCGATGAACCGTAACGGTAATCATGCCGTTACAACCGCCGCTGTTGCAACGACACCTGTCATATACTCCAAACCCGACGCTTTGGCACCCATCACCCGCACCATACAGCCTCTGGGACATCTTCCACACGATATAGACAAGGAAGACGGGGAAATCGTCCATGAAGAATCGGACTTTATTCCGGGAGAAATCGTTTCGGCCATACCCTCCCTCGAAGATGCCGAACGGGAAATGATACGCAAATCGCTGGAACGGAACAACGGGAAACGAAAAAAAACGGCCGAAGAACTGGGAATATCGGAACGAACCCTTTACCGTAAAATAAAAGAATACAATCTCAGCGACTGACCATGAAACGACTCCTTGCCCTTTTTCTCATCGTATGCACGACAGCTTGTACGATTTCGTACAAATTCAATGGAGCATCGATCGACTACAATACAACAAAAACCATTACCATCAACGACTTTCCCATACGGGCGGCACTGGTATACCCGCCTCTTGCCACGACATTCAATGAAACGCTGAAAGATGCATATACCCGCCAAACACGACTAAGTCTCGTAAACAGCGGAGGCGACCTTGTTCTCGAAGGAGAAATAACGGGTTATAACCTTACACCGCAAGCCGTTACCGAAGACGCTTATGCTTCCCAGACACGACTTACCGTAACCGTACGCGTGCGATATACCGATACCAAGAAACCTTCGAACGACTTGGATCGCACATTCAGTGCATATAGGGATTTCTCAAGCACCCGTATGCTCACCGATGTGCAAGACGAACTGATAAGTGAAATCACACAAGAACTTGCCGACCTTATTTTCAATGCCACGGTAGGAAACTGGTAATACTATGACAGAAGGAGAACTTTTACGACAAGATTTCACCCGCGACGTACCGGCTCTCTCCGTCGATGATCTGCTACGTTTTCAGCTCGACTATCCTTATTTTCAAGCGGTACGATTTCTTTATCTGAAAAAACTGCAACACGTTTTTCCCGAACGATATGTAAATGCCCTGCATGAGAACGTCATCTATGCGGGAGACCGCAAATCTCTCTTTTATCAGTTAGAGGGGGCCCGTCAGATATGGAGCCGGTTATATCCCGAAACAGAAAAAGAAAACGCCGAAAGGCCAAATGCATTCGACCTTATCGATTCCTATCTCGAATCACATGCGAGCGAATTATCATCGAAAGAGATGATTTATGCCGATTTACCCGAAAACGGGGCAATATACCGCATCGATACGGAAATTTCCACTGAAAATCCGGCGCAAAAAGAGAATGAAACGGTTACCGGGAAAAGCGAAAAATCCTCTTTCGACCTCATCGATGCTTTTCTCGAAAAATCTCCCGAAGAGAAAACTATTGCGTCGGCCTCCCTTCAACCGGATATCCCCTCTCCCCAAAACATCAATGAACCAGATGAAGATATACCGGAAGATGAGTTCCTGACCGAAAGTCTGGCTAAAATCTACATAAAACAACGGCGTTATGCCAAAGCGCTGGAAATTATTCGGAAATTAAGTTTGAAATATCCGGAAAAAAATATTTACTTTGCAGACCAAATTCGATTTTTGGAGAAATTGATTATTAACATAAAAACAGAATAACCATGTACGTGTTCATCACCGTTTTGATCCTTATCGCAGCTGTATGCCTGATTCTCATAGTTTTGGTACAAAACTCCAAAGGTGGAGGTTTGGCTTCGAGTTTCGCTTCATCGAACCAAATTATGGGAGCTCCCAAAACAGCCGATTTCCTCGAAAAAGCCACTTGGACACTCGCCGGTATCGTTATCGTGTTGAGTATCGTTGCAGCGGCTTTCCTTCCTAACCGCAATCTCGGAGCAACATCTGAAATCAAAGATGCCATCAATACCGAAATTCCGGCCCCCAACTTTGAAACCCAAGTTCCAGTAGCTCCCGAAGCTGGAGAAAACGCCGCTCAATAAAATACACTTTATACAAGGAATAGCAAGGCTGTGTCGAAATGACGCAGCCTTTTTTTATTATTTTTTTTCCGATAACAACCCAATCTTCCAGTCAACGATCATGGAAGGAAAAACTTCTTATACGGTACACTATCATTCTGAATGCCGCGCAAGTGGAATGAAGAAATCCCTTACCAAGTACTTGTCATTCTGACGACCACAGGGAGAAAGAATCTCATGCAAAGTGTTATAGTCCTTTGCTTGTATGATGTGGTATGGAGCACCGAAGAATCTCTCACCAAGCGAGAGTACAAAACATTCGGGGCCTGATTCCCATCAGACCCCGATCTACACACTACATTATTATTAAACCCAAATCCTATTATATCAAGTATAGCATTTTCATTTTTACATAGCAAAGGTACGGAGTTACTATTCCTGAGACAATACCGAAATATAGGGATTTAAAATCTTTCACTCCCTACAATTATGTAGTAATCGATATAAAATTATTCTTTTCTACTCTGAAAACCGTCCTTAAAAAGTTTTTTTGAAAAAAATCCCGTTTTCTCTTGTTTTTGTTTTTCAACGATATTAATTTTGGCCGTTGAAACAGAAACAATATCGACATGTTCTATTCTATACAAAATAACTTTTGGTGGTGGCACTACTTACAGTAACAATTGTCGTAAGGAGATGTGCCGTATATATGTATAGATAACAAGATATCCCAAAAGAATAAAAGGCCCGTCGTAATTACGACGGGCCTTTTTTGGTATCTGCCGGATAAAATCATAAACTAAAAATACAAACACAATGAAAACATTTCATGTAAATAGCGAGGGGTATTACGGAGAATTCGGAGGTGCTTACGTTCCCGAAATTCTACACCGTTGCGTAGAAGAGCTGCAAAAGAGCTATCTCGAAGTCATAGAAAGCGAATCGTTCAAACGCGAGTATGACGAATTGCTTCGTAATTACGTAGGAAGGCCCTCTCCTCTCTATCGAGCCAACAGATTGTCGGAAAAGTACGGTTGTAAAATCTATCTGAAACGTGAAGACCTGAACCACACCGGCGCACATAAAATAAACAACACGATAGGCCAGATACTGCTGGCCCGCCGCATGGGAAAAACCCGGATTATCGCCGAAACCGGTGCCGGGCAACATGGCGTCGCCACAGCGACGGTATGTGCCCTTATGAATATGGAATGTATCGTATACATGGGAAAAACCGATGTGGAAAGACAACACATCAACGTTGAAAAAATGAAAATGCTGGGAGCGAAAGTACAACCCGTAACATCGGGTAACATGACACTGAAAGACGCAACCAATGAAGCGATACGCGACTGGTGTTGCCACCCGGCCGACACCTATTATATCATAGGCTCGACCGTAGGACCACATCCCTACCCCGACATGGTTGCCCGGCTGCAATCGGTCATCAGCGAAGAAATACGCAAACAACTGCTCGAACAAGAAGGCCGCGATTACCCCGACTACCTGATGGCTTGCGTAGGAGGCGGAAGCAACGCCGCCGGAACGATATATCATTACATCGATGACGAAAGAGTAAAAATCGTACTGGCCGAAGCAGGAGGCTTGGGTATCGACACACCCATGTCGGCAGCAACCATACAACTGGGCCGCGAAGGAATCATACACGGAGCCCGCACTCTCGTCATGCAAGACGAAGACGGACAGATACAAGAACCCTACTCCATATCGGCCGGACTCGACTATCCGGGAATAGGACCTCTCCATGCCAATCTCTCCCGACAAAAACGCGCCACCGTATTGGCTATCAACGATGACGAAGCATTGGCTGCCGCCTATGAACTGACCCGCTTAGAAGGTATCATTCCGGCTCTCGAATCGGCACATGCCTTAGGTGCATTGTCCAAAATAGCATTCAAGCCGACAGATATTGTTGTCCTTACCGTATCGGGGCGCGGAGATAAAGACATAGAAACCTACTTAAAACACATGCCTAAGTAAAATGAAAACCTATCGTTATAAAACCTGCCACAAACTCATACTCGGCGACCTGCATACACCGGTGAGTACATATCTTAAAGTAAGAGATTTCTTTTCCCAAAGTGCCTTGATGGAAAGTTCGGATTACCACGGAGGTGAAAATTCCCGCTCGTTCATCGGTTTACACCCGATTGCCAGTATCGGAATCAATCATGGGAAAGCAATACTCCGATACCCCGACAACTATACAGTCGAGCACACAATTAACGACTCTTACCGATGCGAGGACGTCATCAACGAATTTATCCGGTCTTTCGATGTAAAAGGTGAGTTCAAGGATTACTGTGGCCTGTACGGATATACCTCCTTCAATGCCGTACGCTATTTCGAAAACATTCCTGTCGCCGACAGTCGCGATGAACGTAACGACGCTCCCGACCTGCTTTACATACTCTACAAATACATTATCGTATTCAATGACTTCAAGCACGAAATGGTATTGCTCGAACTGGTTGGCGATAACGAAACAAGCTCAATGGATTTTCTTGAAAAAGCCATCGGAAACCGCAATTATACGACATACGATTTCCATGCGGTCGGCCCGACAACAAGTCCGCTTACCGACGACCAGCATAGGGAAAATATACGGCGCGGCATCGCACACTGCCTACGAGGAGACGTCTTCCAGATAGTCCTCTCCCGTCGATTTGTACAATCTTATACCGGCGACGATTTCAAACTTTACCGCGCCCTGCGCAGCATCAATCCGTCGCCTTATCTTTTTTATTTCGACTTCGGAGGCTTTCGCATCTTCGGATCGTCTCCCGAAACTCACTGCCGCATCGAAGACCGCCACGCCTACATCGACCCGATTGCCGGAACTACCCGACGCACCGGAGAGAGGGAAAAAGACAAACATCTTGCCGAAACCTTACGAAACGACCCGAAAGAAAACGCCGAACACGTCATGCTGGTCGATCTTGCCCGCAATGACCTGAGCCGGAACTGCCACAATGTAAAAGTTGATTTCTATAAAGAAACACAATATTACAGTCATGTCATTCATCTTGTCAGTCGGGTAAGCGGACAACTCCATGAGGATGCCGACCCCATCAAGACATTTATCGATACATTCCCGGCCGGAACACTTTCGGGGGCACCCAAAATCAAAGCCATGCAACTTATCAACGAATACGAACCGCACTCGCGAGGCGCATATGGCGGCTGCATAGGTTTCATCGGGCTCAACGGAAATCTGAATCAGGCAATTACCATTCGTACTTTCGTAAGCCGCAATAACGAACTATGGTTCCAGGCCGGCGGCGGGATCGTTGCCCAAAGCAACGTAGAAAACGAATTACAAGAAGTAAACAATAAACTCGGCGCATTGAAAAAAGCCATAGAAATAGCCGAACAACTCTAAATCTACCCTCATGAAATCCGTCATTATAGATAATTACGACTCGTTCACTTATAATCTGAGACATATAGTAAACGAATTGGGCGTCGACGTAGATGTCCTGCGTAACGATGCTTTCGACATCGAATCCATTGCACAATATGACAAAATCATTCTCTCACCGGGGCCAGGTATTCCCCGGGAAGCCGGACTGATGCCGGCCGTGATTCACCGATATTCCGGAGAAAAGCCCATACTGGGAGTATGTCTGGGTCATCAAGCGATAGGCGAAGCTTTCGGCGCAAAGCTCATAAACCTGAGCGAGGTATTTCACGGTGTGCAAACACCCGTTGAGATAATCGGTAACGATTCTATCTTCAACGGGTTAGGACATGAAATCCTCGTTGGGCGTTATCATTCATGGGTTGTAGATGCTAATGGATTGCCCGAGTGCCTCGAAATCACGGCAACCAGCCGAGAAGGTCTTATCATGGCACTACGCCATAAAACATACGATATACACGGCATACAATTCCACCCCGAATCGGTACTCACCCCGCAAGGGAAACGTATTATCGCCAATTTTTTAAATGCATAAAGAATATGAAAACAGTTCTGAATCGACTTTTCAATCACGAAATACTCTCCCGGAAAGAATCGAAAGAGATACTCCTGAATATCACACACGGGCTATACAACGAAGCACAAATCGCCGCACTCCTCACCGTGTATAAAATGCGATCGGTATCGGTCGAAGAACTCATCGGGTTCAGGGAAGCCCTGCTCGAAAGCCGCATACGCATAGACCTGAGCGAATTCTCGCCGATAGATATAGTCGGTACGGGCGGCGACGGGAAAAATACATTCAACATATCTACCTGCGCCTGTTTCGTAGTTGCCGGTGCAGGTTACAAAGTAGCTAAACACGGAAATTACGGCGCAACATCGGTGAGCGGTGCGAGCAATGTCATCGAGCAGCACGGGGTAAAATTCACCAACGACGAAAGCAAACTGCGCCGTTCGATAGAGCAATGCAACATCGCCTATCTGCACGCACCGCTTTTCAATCCGGCCATGAAAACCGTTGCTCCCACACGAAAATCATTACAAGTCAGCACAATATTCAACCTGCTCGGGCCTCTTGTCAATCCAGTATTGCCTCCTAATCAATTATTAGGTGTAGCCAATTTGAGTCTGATGCGTCTTTATGCACAAGTCTTTCAGGCTCTGGATATGGAATTTGCCGTTGTAACCAGTCTCGACGGATACGACGAAATATCGCTCACCAACGAATTCAAAGTCATCATGAAACATTACGAACGCATATACCGTCCCGAAGAAATGGGCATTCCGTCGCTACAACCCCAAGAGCTGTTCGGCGGAAATACCCCACAAGAAGCCGCCCGTATCTTCGACGATATTCTCTACAACCGGGCGACCGGATCGCAAAAAGACTGTGTCCTATACAATGCCGCATTTGCCATACAAGTTTTGGAACCGACCAAACTCATCGATGAATGCACCGCCATAGCCCGGGAATCGCTCGAAAGCGGAAAAGCTCTGAGAACACTAAAAAAATTCATCGAACTAAACAGCTGACCACATGAAAGATATTCTCGAAGAAATCATCGCCTGCAAACAAAAGGAAATCGAAAATCTGCGACAGATAGTAAAAGAGGATATTCTTTGCGACAACTGTCTGGCACAACGCCCTCGCCGGAGTATGCGCAAAGCATTGGTTTCTGTTCCGTACGGAATCATTGCGGAATTCAAACGGAAATCCCCGTCAAAAGGGTGGATAAAAAAAGAGGGACGGAGCGACATTATCCCGCCCGATTATGAAAGGAACGGCGCATCGGCCTTGTCTATCCTTACCGATACTCCGTTTTTCGGAGGTTCGTTACACGATATTGCCACAGCCCGTCCGCTTACCAAAAGACCTATTTTACGGAAAGATTTCATCATCGATGAGTACCAGCTCTACCAGACACGCATCATCGGAGCCGACGCCGTACTGCTTATCGCAGCAGCCCTTACCCCGAAAAAATGCCGCGCACTGGCAGCCAAAGCCCACGAACTGGAACTGGAAGTCTTGCTGGAAATCCACCGGGAGGAAGAACTCGATTACATAAACGAAAATATCGATATGATAGGTATCAACAACCGCAATCTGGGCAGCTTCCACACCGACGTGGAAAACTCTTTCCGATTGATCGGAAAATTGCCCCGGGAAATGGTCAAATTATCGGAAAGCGGTATCTCCGACCCCGAAAAGATAAAAGCCTTACATGATGTCGGATTCGACGGATTCCTCATCGGCGAAACATTTATGAAAACCGAAAATCCGGGTGATACTTTACAACAGTTTATAAGGAAACTGATATGATTATAAAGGTATGCGGTATGCGCGAGCCCGAAAATATCCGTGCCGTAGAAGAATGCACCGTCGACATGATGGGATTTATATTTTACCCGCAATCTCCCCGTTTTGTCGCAAAAAAGCCGGGATACTTGCCCGATAAAATACGACGTATCGGCGTATTTGTCGATGAAACGCTCGAAAATATTCGCAGCCGTATCACCGAATACGGTCTTTACGGCGTGCAGTTGCATGGAAATGAACCGCCACACCTTTGCAAAGCATTGCGGTCGAGCGGAGTGAAAGTTATCAAAGCGTTTTCGATACGCGACCGTCTCTGTTTAGAGGCATGCCGCAACTACGAATATGTTTGCGACTATTTCCTCTTCGATACGCCTACGCCGGGATATGGCGGGTCGGGAGCGGTTTTCGACTGGAAATTGCTCGACCGGTATAACGGAAAGACACCTTTTCTGCTCAGCGGCGGCATAGGTACAGAAAATATCGGATCCTTACGCCCGTTTTCTCATCCTCGCTGGGCGGGAATCGACCTTAACAGCCGCTTTGAAACGGCTCCTGCCCTGAAAGACGCAGAAAAATTGAAAGCGTTCATTCGGGAGTTCCGCTCCATATATGACAATAACCCTACAAAAACAACCATCTTATGAACCGAATCAACCAATTATTCGCAACCAAGAAAAGAGGTATATTATCGATATACTTCTGTGCCGGATATCCGACTCTCGACGGGACCCGGGAAATCATAAAAAAACTTGAACAGAATGGCATCGACATGATAGAGATAGGCATACCGTTCAGCGACCCGATGGCCGACGGCCCCGTCATACAACACGCGGCAACGCAAGCCCTGCACAACGGTATGACGTTGAAGGTCCTTTTCTCCCAACTTTCGGGGATACGCAACGACGTGAAAATTCCACTCGTACTCATGGGTTACCTCAACCCCATCATGCAATACGGATTCGAGAATTTCTGCCATTCATGTCGGGAATGCGGTATCGACGGTATCATTATTCCGGATTTGCCGTTTAAAGAATACATCGAGAACTACAAAGAAATTGCCGAACGCCATGACTTGAAAATGATAATGCTCATCACTCCCGAAACGAGCGAAGAACGCATACGCCTTATCGACGATCATACCGATGGATTTATCTACATGGTATCGTCAGCGGCCATCACCGGCGCACAAAAAAACTTCGACGAGCAGAGGCAAGCTTACTTCCGCCACATAGAATCCATGCGATTGAAGAGACCGCGAATGATCGGATTCGGGATTTCCAACCGACAAACTTTCGAAACGGCTTGTGCCCATGCCTCAGGAGCAATCATCGGCAGTAAATTCGTCTCACTGCTGGAAGAAGAATGCGATACCGACCGCGCTATAAAAAAACTGCTCGAAGCCCTATACGAATCAAACGGAATCAGTGATTGAAAAAATCGGTAATAGCCCGTTCATCGAGCGTACGATAATTATATTCGGCCACAAGATCCGTATCTGACGTCAACAACACGATAGGCATAACCCCACCCGTCATATCGAGAAATACAAATGGGTCTATAATATCATACGGGAAAACCTGCCCTCCGTTTCCGGCGAAAAAAGCCGAAACGGAGGGTTGCATATTCTCCTCGGTCTGTATAAAAAGGCATCGGACCTCATTGCCAGACAGATGATGCCGCCGTGCTATCGCAGCAACCTTCTGTGCAGTCGCTTTGCAAAACGAGCAATGCACACTGTATAAGCACACCATGTGCTTACCCGTCGATAAGTGCAGGGAATCGGCAACGGGACGATATACCGATTGTACCAAATCTCTGCTCCTCCGGCCAGAACGTACAAAACAATCGGGAACAGAAAAAATGAACGGAGCAATAAATACCGCTACGAAAACGATATGCGCCAACCAACGGGACAAAATTTCCTTTTTCCCGGAATAACGCCAAACAACCGCCAGAAGTATCGCCAGACCCACATTCTTGGACAACGATTCTTCGGGTCGCATATCGATGACTTCTCCGAAACAATGGCAATTTTTTTCATTACCGACAAAAACAAGGTAAAGGAGAAAACAAGAGAATACAGCCAACACAACCGCCGTAATGCGGCACAACAACTTATGGCGATAATTGAGTATAAAGGCGAAACCGATCAGGCTCTCCGCGGCGATAACCAGCCGGGCGGCAAAGGAGCAAAAATTGAAAGAGAAAAGGGTGAAACTGAAAAGATAACGTTCGAACGCATCGATCGATATGAACTTCAATACAGCCGAGAGGATAAACAAAACTCCCAGCAAACATTTCGCCATATACAAAATTTTCCCGCTCATCTCCCGACAAATAAAAATGGGCGCACAAGCGTGATTCTGCCGATACGCCAACCTTCAAAGAGAGGAAGTACTACTCGCAATCGATAGAGACCGTAACTCCGTCGACCACAGTTGTATAAGAGGCCGAAGCGCAATCTTCGGACGACTCGACGGTAACAGCCGTTACCCCCTCGGCGACACCCGTACACTGGCAACTCTTTTTGTCGTTGATACAAGATGTAAAAGCCGAAGCGACAACAACCATTATACAAACAAATATACCTTTCATTTTCAAACTTATAAAAGCTTCCTATCAAAACAAAAATACACAATTATTCTAAAATCAATTTGTGTTTTTTTCTCTTTTCTCTCAATCGGAGAAAATCTATAGAAAAAGATCTACTATTACAAGAGGCATTTCTTGTTTCACTTGAAATAATACACCTCCGATCGGAAACCTTGTAGAAATCTCTCTTCCAAGACATCAATCGACTCCAAAAGACTCTTCTTTTCGATTATGCCTCATTCCCCCTATTATTATACAACGGCAAAGAGCTCAAACGGTTGCGCCGAGGTTATCGTTGCATCATAAAATTCACCGATTACAAGAGGCTTCGTTTTCTCTATGAGTACCTCGGGATCGACTTCGGGCGAGTCATACTCGGTACGACCCACATAATAATCGGCTTCCTCCCGGTCTATAATCACACGAACATTATGACCGACTTTCGCGCGATTTACCTCCAACGATATTTCCTCCTGCTCCGACATCAAGGCATCGAGCCGCCGTTGTTTTACCTCATCGGGCACATCATCGGCATAATGACCGGCCGAGTAAGTACCCTCTTCTTCGGAATAGGCAAACGCACCCATACGCTCGAAGCGGGCATCGCGCACAAACTGCAACAGTTCTTCGAAATCGGCTTCGGTCTCTCCGGGAAAACCGACCATAAGCGTCGTACGCAAATGGATACCGGGTATCTCCCGGCGGATACGAGTCAAAAGTTCTTCGGTCTCCTTGCGGGTTACATGACGATGCATTCGCGCCAACACGCCATCACTGATATGTTGCAAAGCAATGTCGAGGTACTTGCAAATATTATCGTGCCGGGCCATGACAGGAAGCAAATCGACCGGAAAACGGTCGGGATAGGCATAATGCAAACGAATCCACTCCACACCGGGAAGAGTAGCCATGCGCTCTACCAACTCGGCAATACAGAACTTGCCATACAGATCCTTCCCGTAATAAGTAAGGTCTTGTGCGATGATTTGAAACTCTTTTACCCCCCGGGAAACGAGTATTTCCATCTCGGCCAGAATGTCTTCCATAGGACGCGACATATAACGACCCGTAATAATGGGTATGGCACAATATGCACACATGCGATCGCACCCTTCCGCTATCTTCACATAGGCATAATGTGGCGGAGTAGTCAGCTCCCGCTGCAAACGCAAATCCTTATGGTAGGCCTCGCCCAAATCGGCCAACAAAGAGGTATAATCGAATTTCCCGTAGAACTTATCGACCTCGGGTATTTCCCCCATCAACTCGGTCATATAACGCTGAGAAAGACATCCCATCACATAGAGCTTCCGGATCTTGCGGCGGGCTTTCGCCTGTACACACGAAAGAATCATATTTACCGACTCTTCTTTGGCATCGCCGATAAATCCGCATGTATTGACGACCACGATTTCGCCTTTCACTTCTGGGGCATCGTGATGCACATCATAACCGGCTTCGCGGAATTGACGCATGAGAAACTCCGAGTCGACCAAATTTTTGGAACAACCGAGGGTAATAACGTCGATACGGTTCTTGATCATACGCTCATCAATTGTCTCCGAACAACGAATCGACAAATTCACGGCGGCGGAAAGGCTGCAAATCTTCTATTCCTTCACCCAAACCGATATATTTCACAGGTGTCTTGAACTGATCGGAGATTCCTATCACGACACCTCCTTTGGCCGTACCGTCGAGTTTGGTAATCGCCAAAGCCGTTACTTCGGTAGCTGCCGTAAACTGGCGTGCCTGCTCGAATGCGTTTTGCCCCGTCGAACCGTCGAGAACAAGCAATACCTCTTGCGGTGCGCCGGGAACAACCTTATCCATTACCTTCTTTATCTTGGTCAACTCATTCATAAGACCTACTTTATTGTGCAAGCGACCGGCCGTATCGATAATCACGACATCGGCATCATTGGCTTTCGCCGAACTCAACGTATCAAAAGCCACCGATGCCGGATCGGCTCCCATTTTCTGTTTCACGACAGGCACGCCGACCCGTTCGCCCCATATCGAAATCTGTTCGACGGCCGCCGCACGGAACGTATCGGCGGCACCCAAGTAGACATTTAACCCGCTTTTCTTGAACTGATAGGCCAACTTACCGATTGTCGTGGTCTTTCCCACACCATTTACCCCCACAACCATAATGACATAAGGTCGGGAAGCACCTTTCGGTACGATAAAGTCGCTTTCATCGCCCGTATTGTTCTCGGCCAACAGAGATACGATCTCTTCACGTAAAATATTTTTCAACTCCGATGTCGAGAGGTATTTATCCCGAGCCACCCGCTGTTCGATACGTTCGATGATACGCAACGTCGTTTCTACTCCGACGTCGGAGGTTATCAGAATCTCTTCGAGATTATCCAATATATCATCATCGACAGTCGACTTTCCCGCTACGGCACGCGCAAGTTTCGAGAACATACCCTCTTTGGTCTTGGCCAACCCCTTATCGAGAGTCTCTTTTTTCTCTTTTTGAAAAAAATCAAAAAATCCCATATCTGTTTATTTTACATGTACCCCGATTTTCAAAAAAAGCAAGGTACATTTTCTTTTTACTTTTAATCAAAAATCCCTTCAATAGCTTCTTCTTCGAGATTGACCTCGGGTTCCGGCAAATTCTCTTTCGGCACATTGGGATCGATAAGCCCCTCGCAAGGTATGAATATCGTCGAGTCGACAGCAAATGTATCGGCTGGAGTGTACATAAGAGTCGAGTCGGCATAAACCTTCTGTATATACAACGCATAGATAGGCAATGCCGTATTGGCCCCCTGCCCGTCGGCCATTTTATCAAAATGAATCGAGCGTTCCTCCCCACCTACCCACACACCGGTGGCCAAAGACGGGGTAAAACCCATGAACCAGCCATCGGAGTTGTTGTTGGTCGTACCGGTTTTCCCACCCATCTGCGCTTTGATCCCATACCGGTAACGCAACCGTATACCGGTACCGTGATCGATGACATCGCACATCATAGGCAACATTTTGAGATAGGTCGACTCGCTGAAAACTTCGGACACCTGCGGAGCAAAATCGGTTATCACATTTCCGAAGTTATCCTCGATACGCGAGACATAGATAGGATCGATACGCAACCCGTGATTGGAGAAAGCCGTATAAGCCGTTACCATCTCCTCGACCGAGACATCGGCCGATCCAAGACACAACGCCATGACAGGATCGATATATCCCCGGATTCCGAACGAGTGCATCAACCGCACCAGAGACTGCGGAGAAAGACGGCTCATAAGATAGGCCGAAATCCAGTTGACCGACTTGGACAAGCCCCATCGCAACGTAACATACTCACCAGTTCTTTCATTGGTAGAATTGCGGGGAGACCAAACTTCTCCTGTTGCGCGGTCGAAAATATTGGGTTGCACATTGGGAGCAAGGTCGCACGGCGAGTATCCTTCTTCCATCGCCAGCGTATAGAGATAAGGCTTGATGGTGGAACCTACCTGACGACGACTGTCGGATACCATATCGAATTTGAAATTACGATAATCGATGCCGCCGACATACGCTTTCACATGACCGCTTCGCGTATCGACCGACATCATACCCGTGCGCAGCAGCGTCTTGCAATACCGAATAGAGTCCATCGGGGTCATCGTCGTATCGAGAGGGCCTTTCCACGAGAAAAGACGCATCGGAACGGGAGTGGAAAAAGATAAATCGATTTCTTCGTCGGTGGCATCATTGGCTTTCAACACCCTGTATCGCTCGCTCTGCTCTTTGGCCCGATTCATGATTGCTTCGACCTCATCGGGAGTAAGATCTTCGGTAAAAGGCCCGTAAGGGCTATTGCGTTTCTCTTCCTCGAAACGGGGTTGCAAATGCCCGCCCAAATGCTCGGCGACAGCCGCTTCGGCATAAGCCTGCATGCGGGTATCGATGGTCGTATAAATTTTCAAACCGTCGGTATACAGATTATAAGGCGAACCGTCGGCTTTACGATTTTTCCGGCACCAGCCGTAAAGAGGATTGGTTGCCCATGCAATCGAGTCATCAACAAACTGCTGCCGCTGCCAACCGCGATAATTTTTGCGGTCGGGTTCGCGAGCGGTCATCATCTGGCGAATATGCTCGCGGAAATATGGAGCGATACCGGCCTCATGACTGATACGTGTGAAATGGGTCTCAATAGGAAGTGCCTGTAACGAATCCCTCTCGGCCAACGAGAGATAGCCGGCTTTATACATCTGATCAAGAACGACGTTACGACGTTCGAGAGAACGGTCGGGATAAAGAATGGGATTATACAATCGTGGGTTTTTACACATACCCACCAATACGGCCGCTTCCTCTACGGTAAGCTCTTTCGGCGTCTTGCCGAAATAGATGGTGGCCGCCGACTGCAAACCGACCGCTTCAAAAAGGAAATCGAACTTGTTGAGATACATATTCACAATTTCCTCTTTGGTATAAAAATATTCCAACTGCACGGCGATAACCCATTCGATCGGTTTCTGGAAAAGCCGCTCTTTCACATTCCCCGCCGTCGGAGAATATAACAACTTGGCCAACTGCTGCGTTATGGTACTACCGCCCCCCGCACTCTTCTGTCGCAGGACACCACGCTTCACGACGGCACGCAACAAAGCCTTGAAATCAACTCCCGAATGTTCGTAAAAGCGCACGTCTTCGGTTGCCAGCAAGGCATCGATCATCGGCTGCGATATCTGGTCGTAGTCGATGGATATACGGTTTCCCTGTTCGAGATAATACCGCCCGATGGGAACCATGTCGGCCGAATAAATTTCGGAAGCCAACTTGTCTTTCGGATTCTGCAACTCCTCGATGGGAGGCATATAACCTATACGTCCTTTGGAAATGGCATTGAACAGACAGTATACACCGACCGACACTGCAACAAAGAGTGCCCACAGTGCAATAACGATCCACCGTGTTATATCTTTTTTCCCGGACTTTTTCTCCGAGACAGATTTGTTTTTCTTTTTCTGATGAAACGACACAGACATTCTATCCTAAAATTTTATTCCGCGACACCGTATGCACAACAATGCCGCCCTACGTTCGCATATCCGCGTCAAAGATAATACAAAATATCTTTCCCCCTATTTTTCAAAAGGGAAGATTATATGCCGACACTCCGAAAAGAGAGTTATTTTACCTCTTGCAGAGAAAATTTAGCGGCAGCTGCCTTACGATCGAATTTCAACAGGTAGGTATCGGGCGCCGGCAACCGCGAGACAACCGGGAAAAGTTCGGGATTTTTCTGTATGGCCGGGTAAAGGTACAACGGTGTGGAACTATATCCCAACTGTTCGAGTATCACATAATCGACCTTATTTTTCACCAAATCGGCAACTACCGCATCAGCATTCTGCGAGAACAGATAGCGCATGGGGAAATGCGAAGGGGCGAAATAAGAAAACAGTTCGGGCTTACGGCAAGCAACCACCGCACCGGTCGGGAGTTGCTTTTCCATAGCTTTGGCCAATTCGAAATAATTGCGATATGCAGGAGGGAACGGCCTACGCGCCGATGCCGATTGCGCCGAGACCGGCGTCATCATGGGAATTGCCAACAACAGCAAAAGATATACCCACCGCCCCGACAAAACGACATCGAACGATTTCTTGAAAAATCGGCGGCCCACCCATACGATAAGGTCATAAAGACCGAAATAGAAAAACAGAAACAGGAACGGTGCGACGGGAACCACATAACGACTGCCGTTACCGCCATGCCACAAAGCAAAAAGCCCTATATTCGCCAAAAGGAAGCCGAGGAACGGGAAGCGGAGATTCTTGCCGCCCAACGTCCAGCAACCGTAAACAACCACCGCCAGCACAAGCAATCCGGCCACAATACCGGTAAATCCCGACGGGTGTTGATAATCGATAGAAAGGAACGGGAACAGAATTTCACGGAATCCCTTCAAAACCGTCTCGTCGAAATTGGTAATCATCTTCGAGAACATCTCGCCGACGCTCGACACCGTACCCATCTCGGGACGCCATGGATTGACCGTCATGATGGTACCGAAATAACGGGACTCTATACCGCAAGCAGCATTGCGCAACGACCAGGGCAGGAGCATCAGCACAATACCCCCGACTGCGGCGATAGAGGCTTTCCACTCTTTCCTGAACAAGAAAAACAAAACGACGGCAAACAGTATCGATGCTCCTACCGTGCGGACGTAATAAGCCGCTCCGGCTGCCAACAACGCCGCATAAAACCACGGAGAGCAATAAAATGCCGACGGTTTGCGGACAGCATAAAAATAGAGTGAGACAAATGCCGCAACGGTACAAGCCAAATAAAGCATTTCGGACATGGCCATCGAAGCGAAATGCATCAAATGCGGAGAAAAGCAAGCCAACAACATGGCCGTAAGCGCAACCGTCGTATGGCCCGACAAACGGCGGGACAACCCGAACAAAGCAATCAAGGAGGCAAACAACAATATCCCGTTCAAGACCTTAAAGAAAATCAGGTTATCGAGACCCAGTGATACGAAAAAAGCCAAGAATACCGGATAACCAGGCGGGAAATGGCTCGCGGGAGTAAAGCCCGATGGCGACACATTGGAATATCCATGCCCGTCGGAAAGCGTCCGGGCCAGTTGTATGTATGAGGCATTATCGCCGTTCAGGTCGAGCTTTGAGTCGAAACAATACTGATACACAGCAAAAAACACAACGGCCATCAACAAAAAAGGGAGATATTTTTTCATCATGCACTCCATTTATTTTTTAGGAAAAAGTTTCGATTTATATACATGCCATTTGCACAGACGGTACACCAGCGAGACCCTAAGTACCCCCAGGCCGTAAATACTGCTGCGCACCATGTTTATAGAAGATGCCTCGTCAAAATACTTTGTGGGGCACGTTACTTCGCCTATTTCATATCCCGCCCAGAAAATCTGTGCCAGCATTTCGTTATCGAAAACGAAATCGTCCGAATCGACATTGTAATCGATAGCCCGCAAAACTTCGGCCGAGAAAGCCCGGTAACCGGTATGATATTCCGAAAGTTTCTGATTGAGCAGTACATTCTGTATAAAAGTCAAAATCCGGTTGGCCACATACTTTATCCACGGCATACCGCCTTTGCGTGCCCCTTTCCCTAAAATGCGGGAGGCCAGCACGACCGGATAGACATCGTTGGCTATAACATAGGCCATAGATGCGATAAGTTTGGGAGTATATTGATAATCGGGGTGCAACATGATGACAATGTCGGCACCCAATTCCAACGCCCGGTTGTAGCAGGTCTTCTGATTGCCGCCGTACCCCTTGTTCCGTTCATGTACGAGAACTTCCTTGATTCCGAGGCGACCGGCCTCCTCCACGGTATTGTCTTTGCTGCAATCATCGGTGAGAATGACTTCATCGACTATATCAAAAGGTATCTCGTCGTAGGTCTGCTTCAATGTCTTTTCGGCATTGTAGGCCGGCATCACAACAACGACTTTCTTGCTTCCTATCATACAAAACAGTATTTTTACGAAGCAAAGTTACTACAAAAAAGTGAAATGCGGAAAGATATAGTGATAGAATTGAG
>ENA-ORUG01001089-ORUG01001089.1-human-gut-metagenome-genome-assembly--contig:-NODE-1089-length-26282-cov-3.278110_pt1 | contig 26282 bp, 28 predicted proteins | sample MGYA00242079_ERZ509207 | MGnify/ENA primary metagenome ERZ509207 (study PRJEB26280, sample SAMEA2338780) | human gut metagenome | biome: human gut; feature: human-associated habitat; material: faeces...
TTTTTTGTCTTCCTGGTTTTCGATGTATACTTCTACAGTATCACCTACCTTCAGGTCTGGATTGTAACGGAATTCATTCAAAGGAATGATACCGTCTGATTTGTAGCCGATATTGACAACTACTTCGCGTTTGTTCATTGCAATAACAGTACCGTCTACAACCTCGCGGTCGTTTACTTTGTTCAGCGTACCGTCATAAGCTTTTTCAAGATCTTCGTGGCTCATGCTGGTTACAGCTTCGCCGTTTTCATAAGCATCCCAGTTGAAATCTTCAACAGGAGTGATGTTTTTTAAATTTTCCATTAATAAAATTGTTAAAATTCTCAGTTAATTACGTTAGACATTATATTGTTTATCTAATTTCGGGCGCAAAGATACAACAAAATACTGAAACACAAACAAGTTTGCTGAATTTTCTTGCTGATTAAAATTTAAATGGGATATAATCGTTGTTTTTAATTTATGTTTGTACATTTGTAGAAATTTAACCTATTAAAATATGGTAGCGTTCATTTTAGTTTGTTTCTACTTTTAGGTTTTTTATGGGAGATAAGAAAGAGGAAAAGTTTGGAAAAGGAGTTCGTTAAGAAGAAAAATAAGGTGTGTTCCGTGAAAGAATTTTCGGATACCATATTGTATAATGTGGATGCATATATAATTTTGGTTGATCGGAATTTTTTGGTTGAAAAGACCAATTACTATAATTTGAATAATACTTCTGAAAGATAAGCGGAAAGTAATGTCCAGAGGCTTTAACGGTTATTTGTTCAAGCCTCTGAACAAAGAAGCTTTGTTTAATATGCTTCGCCAAATGGATATTTAATCTTCCAAAGAGTAATCAATGGTGGTTACAACACGGATACGTTTGATGTAAGGAGTATTGGCATCACGATCCTCGATACTGAATTGTCCCTGATAAGCTCTTTTTATCTTACCAAGTTCGCTGTCCGAGTCCTTGGCGAATTTAATAGCTGCCGCCCGTGCGTTTTTAGTTGCTTCCTCTATCATTTGAGGCTTGATGTCGTTTAAACCGGTATAGTCATATTGCACATTGTAACGATAATCTCCACCGGTAATAGCGATACCTTGCTTTAAGAGTTCGCTTTGTTCGCTGATCATCTTTCTCACCAGATCTACTTTAGTTGAAGTAACCGTGATGACAGAGGTCACATTATAGCGGAAGGGAACTGAATTATTATTATAACGTTCAGCTTGCATGTCTATAATTTCCGGTGCATTGATACTGATTTCGTTTTCAGTGATTCCTTTCTGTTTCAAGAAGCCGACAATTGTTTGGTTGGTTGTATTTATTTTGTTATATAAGGTCGGGAGATCATTTCCCAGGTCTTTATACATTAAAGGCCAAGTTACTTTATTAGCTGGCACCTCCATTTCTGCCAGACCTTTCACATTCACTACTCTGTCTTTACCAGAGAAAGTGTCCAATCCCTGTTTGATAAAATACCCCATCATCAACATGCCTATAGCAAGGATGACGGCTTCTTGTTTCCAACTTTTCATACTTCAGTCGTTTTTAGTGATACAATTATTTGTTTTGTAAGCGTCAAATGCCTTTTTAACAGAGCCCTGTTCTTGCAGCAATTGTTTTGCTTCTGCTTTATTAATATGTAATTCGTCAATTAGCATTTGTACTCCTCGGTCTACTAGTTTTTGATTGCTGAGTTGCATGTTTACCATCCGGTTTCCTTTTACTCTGCCTAGTTTTATCATGACGGTGGTACTTATCATATTCAGTATCATTTTTTGCCCTGTGCCGCTCTTCATACGCGAGCTGCCTGTGATAAATTCCGGACCGACTATCATTTCGATGGGTATATCTGCTACATTCGAGAGTGGAGAGTTTGGATTGCTGCTGATGCTTGCTGTTAATATTCCGTGTTCTCTCGCTTTTTGCAGCGCTCCTATAACATAAGGAGTTGTTCCCGATGCCGCTATGCCTATCAGGATGTCTTTATTTGTGATGTGATGCTTTTGTAGTTCCATCCAGCCTTTTTGACTATTATCTTCAGCACTTTCTACAGGATGTTTCAAAGCTTGTTCACCACCGGCTATAATACCTATGACACAGGTATCAGGCATACCGAAAGTCGCTGGAATTTCAGAAGCGTCCAATACTCCTAGGCGTCCACTGGTTCCGGCTCCCAAATAGAATATGCGTCCTCCTTGATGCATACGTTCTACTATTTCATTTACTAGTTTTTCAATTTGTGGTATGCAGGCATGAACAGCTGAGGCTACTTTCCGGTCTTCTTCGTTGATACCTTCCAGTAACTCTCTGACGGATTTTTGTTCCAAATCCTCATGTATGGACGGTTGTTCGGTTATTTTTATAAAATTCATACTTCGAAATGATAATCCTTTAATCCTTCCAGTGGACTTTTTAAAACTTTTCCGATGGACACATTCAGTCTTAGAGCTGCTTCTTTTACTTCTTCTTGAAAGTAAAATGCAATAGAACCTGTAAAATGTACAAGAATATCATGATATTCGTATTGCATTACATTACGGGTGAAGAAATCAGTGAAGCAGGAAATTAATAAATTCTGTATCTCTGGTCTATGCTTGTGGGCGAAAAGAAAAGGAGTCAGACCCGCCAGAAAGCGGTTGGCTAAGGGCTGTCGGTATACTTTATCTAAAATCAGTGCTGGGGTCAAATCGTATTCTTTAAGGAAATCTCGGCAAAGGTCATCGGGAAGTTGGTGTTTCAGGAAGTCACCTACCAGACGTTTCCCTAATACGGCTCCGCTACCTTCATCTCCTAAAATATACCCTAACGGAGAAATATTAGCTGTTATTTTTTCCCCGTCATAAAAACAAGAGTTGGATCCGGTTCCTAAAATACATGCAATCCCTGCCGTTTTACCACATAGGGCGTGGGCGGCACCTAACAAGTCACTTTCGACAAGGATATTTGCTTTGGGGAAGTTCTGCGCCAAAGCTGTTTTCACTATATTCGTTTTTTCGGGAATACATCCTGCACCATAGAAATAAATAGTTGTAAATTCAGTGGTGTCTCCCAACTGGGGAGTTAGTGTGGAGGCAATCACTTCTTTTATTTCATCAACTGATTGGTGGAAGGGGTTGATACCTCCTGTTCGAACTGTCCTGCTGTTTGTCTTGGTGTTACCCAGACACCAGTCTGTTTTGGTAGAACCACTATCTGCTATTACTATCATATCGGATAATAAGATGATTGTTAGTCTTACAAAAATAGTATAAATTTATCCGATATCCATTGTTTTCCGTATTTATTTGTCGGGCTCTTATATTATTTTAGTAACTCTGTTTCTATATTTAATTTGATGTACAAATAGTTATAATTTTAGTCTGGTGTTCGATTTCTACCCAATTTTGACCAATTTTTCAATAAAGTGTATCTGTTTTGCTGCTATTTTTGTGTATTCGAATTTTTAGGTATGAAACTATGAAACACAATTTATGCCGGACACTTCTGCTTTTTGCCGGAGTATTCCTCTTTGCAACTATAGATGCACATTTTAAGACTACTCCTCAGTCACCTGTTCATATTACTGAAACCGACGAACTGGTTTATAAATCGTATCCTAACGGCGATCGGATACCTGATTTTTCTTTTTGTGGTTATCGCCAATCTGAGTATCCCATTCCTTGGGTGGATGCAAAAGTATATGTTCCTGTCGTGGATGGAGATGCAACCGGTCTTATTCAGCAGGCCTTGAATTATGTAGCCTCTCTTCCTATGGAACCGGATGGTTTCAGAGGTGCAGTTCAGTTAGCTCCCGGTAACTATGAATTGAAAGGTAAACTTTTGATGCGGGCTGACGGAGTGGTTCTCCGTGGTAGCGGATGCCATAAAAATGGAGGAACGGTTTTACGTGCATTGGGACCGATGAAAGATGAATTGATTCGTGTTTTGGGTTATAATAATGCGAAAACGGAAGACACTATTCATATTGCCGGGCAGTATGTACCTGTAAATGCTACGGTTATTCCTTTGAAACAAACTGCAACATTGAAGGTGGGAGATAAAATACGCATTGTCCGTCCATCAACAGCCGGATGGCTTTCGGTGCTTGGTACGGATAGATTGGGCAATGAACAGGAATATAATTTCTCGAAATGGACTCCCGGTCGTCATGATATGGTGTGGGAGCGTACTGTGGTTGCTGTTACCTCTGAAAGTATTACCATAGATGTACCATTGACCATGAGCCTTGATCCCAAGTATGGTGGTGGGTATATTTTACCTCTTTCATGGACTGGGAGGATTAATAATGTCGGAATAGAGAATTTGTGTTGCGATTCTGAATATGATCATACTAATTTGAAAGATGAGAACCATCGTTGGCAGGCAATTACCTTCAATCATGTGAAAGATGGATGGGTACGAAGAGTGGAGGCTCATCATTTTGCAGGTTCGGCGGTAATGGTATTGGAGGGAGCGATGCAGGTGACTGTGGAGGATTGTAAATTTCTGTATCCCGTGTCCGAGATAGCCAACCATAGGCGTTATGCTTTTCATACTTTGGGACAATTAACTCTTTTTCAGCGTTGTTATTCTGAAGAGGGGTACCGTGATTTTACAGTTGGGGTTGCCGTACCTGGACCTAATGCTTTTGTACAATGTCATTCCGAACGGCCTTATAGTTTCAGTGGATCTACTGGTGGCTTCTCTAATGGTATTTTGATGGATAAAATAACGGTGTCAGGAGGAATTATTCAATTGGGTTATCGGGATATGGCAGATCAGGGAGCCGGTTGGGTGGCGGCTAACTCTATGTGCTGGCAGGGACGAGCTTCACAGACTCATTGTGTTACTCCTCCTACAGCTCATAATTGGGCTTATGGAATGTGGACGCAACCTTTTGGTAATGGCCATTATGAATTGTCGCATACTTTTGTCAAGCCGGAAAGTTTTTTTTATGCTCAACTGGCGGCTCGTATGGGTAAATCTTCAATGGAAGAAAAGAAAATATTTGTGTACACTACTGATGAAACTACGAAGCCAACTCCCGAGTACGCTCATTGGATGTCTGTACAGTCATTAAAACCGGATATGCGAATGGATGTATGGATAGACAGTATGATAGTGAAATATCCTTTGGAGATAACCCAGAATAATGCTCCTCTTTTAAACGAAGTGAACTGGCGGCCTGAAAAAGAGAAGCATGTGGTCATGGCAGAACCTTTACAAGTGAAAAATGGCTGGATTGTGCGGGGAAATCATATTCTCATTAACGGAACTTATTTTCGCAAGAATATTCCCGGTACTACAGGATGGCAGGGCAAAGGATCACTCAGTCAGTTTGTTCCGGGACGCACCGGTACGGGATATACCGAAGAGCCAGATAGTGTTGCGCAAGTATTATTGCTTTCGGGAGCACATGTGCTTCATCATCGTACAGGATTGTGGTATGAGCGTCGTCGTAATGATCATGAGCGGAATATGCATGCTGATGCTGAAGTTTGGGCTCCTTTTAATGAAATGCCTTATAGCCGTAGCGGGCAGGGGGAAGCTCAGGATCGCTTAAGCAAATATGATCTGAATAAATTCAATCCTTGGTATTGGAATCGTTTGAAGCGATTTGTAGATGTGGCGGATCGAGACGGACTGGTTTTGTTACATGATCATTATAACCAGCACAATATCATAGAAGAAGGAGCACACTGGTGTGATTATCCTTGGCGCTCTGCTAATAATATAAATCAGTTGGGATTTGCGGAAAAGACTGTTTTTTCGGGGGACAAGAGAGTGTATATGGCAGAACAGTTCTATGATATTACTCGTCCGGTTATCCGTGAATATCACAGTAAATTTATTCGTCAGAGTGTAAATGTGTTCCATGACAATAATGGTGTGGTACATAGCATTGGATTGGAATATACCGGACCATTGAATTTTATGAACTTTTGGTTGGAAGAGGTCAATGCGTGTGATAACCATCAGTTAGTGGCGTTGACAGCAACAAAAGATGTGCAGGATTCTGTCTTGAAAGATAAAAAACATACTTCAATGGTTGATGTGATTGATATCCGTCAGTGGCATTATCGCGCAGATGGAACTTTATACGAACCTCAGGGAGGGGTAAGTCTGGCTCTTCGCCAGCATGCGCGACTGATTGATCCGGGCACGGTATCTTGTGCCAGTGTTTATCGTGCGGTACGTGAATATCGCTGTAAGTATCCTGATAAAGCTGTGGTTTATAATGGTAGTACAATTAGAGTTCCTCGTAATGCTATGAATTGGGCTATATTTATGGCGGGTGGCTCTTTTGCCAAAATTCCGCCGATTGATGAATTACCGGTTTATGAGAAGGCTTCTTCTTTTTCTCCTATAGATAGACAGACCGATATGGATACTCAGTGGGTAATGGGGGCTGTCGGAAAGGGATACCTTGGGTACTGTGTGAAGAATGAGATTAATTTGGATTTGATGGGAGATAGAGAAACGTATAAAGTCTTTTGGATTGATCCGGATAAAGGAACGGTTATAAAAGAAGATGGTAGCGTGAGAGGAGGTGGAAAAGTAATTTTAAAGGCTCCTGCTGAAAGTTCTATTTGTTTTTTACAATTGTGATTGCAAAGCTTTTGTAAAACTGTTGGTTGAGTAATAGGAACGGATTCCAATCTTGTTCCTATTACTTATAAGTTAGTGCTTTTTTATATAAACAGACTTTTTTAATAATTGAGCCAAAGCTTCATTGCAGCTATCTTTTCTCTGCTTACAGTAATTTTATCTTTAAATGGCGGTTTTACCTGTACTATTATTTTTGAAAAAAAATAGTTTTCTATTTTCTGTATGGCATGTACACTGACCAATGTTTGCCGGTTGGTGCGGAAAAAAATATCGGGGTTTAGTTGTTCGGACAGTTTGTCGAGCGATAAATCTATGATATGCTCTTTTCCTTCTTTTGTGACGGCAAAGGTAATTTTGTTTTCAGAATAGAAATAAGCTATATCTTCTACTTGCAAGGTATACAGCTTTTCGTCTCCTGATATCAGGAAGCGGGTACGGTATTTTTTTTCCGGATTACTTATATTTTTCAGTAGGTTCAGTAATTCATTGGATGGGTTCGATAGGGTGGTATTGCCATATCTGGCAGTTAATCTTTCAAACTTTTCGATGGCTTCGGCCAATCTTTCCCTGTTTATTGGCTTCAGCAGATAGTCTATGCTGTTTACAGTAAAAGCACGTATGGCATATTCGTCGTAAGCGGTGGTAAAAATAATCATACTTTCCGGTTGGGTCTGTTCTATGAAAGTGAAAGAAATGCCGTCGGTCAGTTGGATATCTAGAAAGATTATATCCGGGTGTGGATGCTCTTGGAACCATTTTACAGATCCCTCTATGCTGCCGGGCAATACAACTATATCCCAGTCTGGCCTTAATCCTGACAACATTTTATGTAGCAGGCGTCCTGCAGGAATTTCATCTTCTATAATAGCGGCTTTTATCTTATTCATTCAGTAAAGGTATTTTTACGGTGAAATATTCAGAATCGTCAATAATTGTGATATGCAAGTTGCAAATCAGCAGATAGCGGGCAGATAAGTTCTTCAGTCCCATTCCTGATTTTGCAACATTCTTTTTTAATTTGATCTTGTTTCTTACGGAAAGAGTTTGATCTTTGTCAGAATAATCCAAATGGATGACCATTGGATTTTCCATATTGATGATGTTATGTTTTATCACATTTTCGATAAGCAACTGTAGAGTTAATGAAGGAATTTTCTTGTTCAATAACGTGGGGGGTATTTTGTTTTCCAGTTGAATACATTTTCCCAGACGCACTTGATGCAGATAGATATATGAATCCAGAAATTCCAGTTCATTACGTAAAGTAACAAGTCCTTGTTCCTGACTTTTTAGGATATAACGATAAACATCCGATAGCTTTTGTGTAAAAACTACTGCGTTTTCCGGATTGTATTCTATTTCGGATATTAAAGTATTCAAACTATTGAACAGGAAATGTGGATTTAATTGATTTTGTAAAGCCGTGTATTGTGCTTTGATGGAACTTTCTTCCAGTTTCATTGTTTTTTCATGCAGAATAACCAGCTGCCTGTAAAAAGCGTTCATGATACTTAGGCTCACAATCACAATTTCTACCAACCATATAATCATGATCAAGCGCAGGCCCGGACTGCTTAGTACAAATGGGAAGGGCAGTTCCAGCAATACTTTACAGATGGTCAGAGTAGCGTAATTCATGAAGAAAAGAATAGCTGCAATCAAAATGCAATTGATGATCAGTTTGTTTCTCTTCTTGATAAAGAATAGATAGCTTTTTTTCAGCCATCGGTTGATGAATATCAGACTAAAGCCTACCAGATTGAATATGAATACCACAGAAATAAATCCCAGAAAGGAGATTAATATTTTCTGATGTTGAGGCGTAAGGTCGGTATATAGTACCAGCGAAAGGTATGAGAAACATGCCAGACCTGAAAACAGGAAAAAGTTGAAGAATTGATTGTATTTATTTTGCATAGCCATTCCGCTGCTGAAAATGATTTGGGTTATTTTACAAAACTATGAAAAAAAGAGGAAATTCAGAAAAAAATAGAATACTTTCCAAATCTCCTCTTTTATGAGCAAACGCTTAGTATGGATTAAAAACAAACTCCTACACGCACACCCATGCTATTTCTTCCATCTTCAGAATAAGTCAGGATATCGGTTTGATTGGTTGCGTAGCTATAATATACGGCTACATGAAATCCCAGACGCTGATAAGGTACCGGATGAATATCTATTCCCAATTCGGGTGATACATAGAATCCCCACGGGCGTTCATACCATTGTACCAGATTGTTGTAAATGGAGTTTTGAGAATACATGGCACCCGATTTGACTCCGAAGTAAGGTTTTACATACCTGTTATCCAGTAACTTGTAGGATACAGATATTCCAAAGGGAAGTTGGAACGCCGATTGTTGCTGGTCTGTTGTCAATGAAGCCGTTGGGGTGAGGGGGATGGTCTGGCGGTCCACGTATCGGTGATTGGTATGAAAATTAAGGAAAGCTCCTATAGACCAATAGGGAGTCAGATCATATTTTCCTTCAAAGTTCATTCCCCATCCGCTGAATTTATCGGCAAAGTTGCTGTTCAACGGCATATTCATCTGCCAGTCTACGTTGAAATGTACATTTTCCCAGATCTGTGCTTTACTTGTGAAACAAAAGAGAACTAATAACACTCCGATGAGGATACGTTTGGGAGCTCTGTGTTTTAATATTTTCGTTTTCATGATTTTCCGGTTTTATTGTTTGTTTGACAGATAAGGAGATTGTGCAAATGCCTGATTGACGGCATTTAATGTCAACTGCATATTGAAATGGGAGTTTCCGTATAGCAGTCCTGACGCATAAGCATGCCAGATGACAGGCAGTTTGTTTTGGTTAGACTGATCGACAGGTTGTCTTAAATCAACCATTTCCATAATCAGGGTTCCTGTGTCATAGCTGTAAGTTACCGGATAAGGATAATACCATCCTCCTCCCCAGTAAGGTCCCCAGAATCCGGCATCCCACCAGCCGCCATACCATCCTCCTGTGGTTATTTGTATTCTTTGTTGGGCGTATGACAACTGAATGCCTACATTGGCTTTTTCTTTATCTTCCGTCCTTACATAGCCTTTCTGTTCCATTTCATGGGCTACTGCACTGATAATGTTTTGGGCATTTTCATCTTTCCAATAATTGGCTTTCAGGCTGTTGTCCGGAACCAGAATGCTATCTGGCAGATAATAGGTGGAAAACTCATTGAAATGTACACTGTTGTCATAATCGGTGTAAACGCTGTAGTCACTATCCAGTTTATTCATATCCGGATCTTTCTCGCACGAAGTAACTATCATGGCAAGCATGAATAGTGGAAATAGTAGCTTCTTCATATTCCTATTATTTTAGTTAAGTAGTTTATAGTGAGCGTCCTTTAAACACATTGGCTTTCTTTAATGGCAATATTTGACCGGATAAAGTCATGTGGCTGGAATTAAAGTTCGGAAGAATATCTACAGTCGCATTGTTGCTTCCATAAGGTATATCAATGCTTACTTGGGCTGAGATTCCGATTCCCATCACGTTCATACTGACATGAATATTACCTTTTTTGTCGGTTTTTACTTTATAGTTCGAAGCATTCCCGTCTACGGTAATACCTCCTAGTCCGTTCGGACCGCTGAAAGGTACATTGAATGCTACTTGCACTACAGCCTTGTCACCGTCCAGTCCTACAAAGTTGGTGTTGGATGAAACGAAAGCGGAGGTTCCGTATTTAAAGTAAACTCTGTCCGCTTCCAGTACAAAGGTTTGGTTGTCTATTGCCTCTTTGGCTTCCTGAAATAACATTTTGTCCAAAGCTTCCTGAGCTGCTTTTTTTTCCTGACGTGTCATTTCCTTTTCTGTTGTTTGTGCCTGTGAGTACTCTACGCAGGTAAACAAGGTTACTAATGTTAATATTACAACTTTTCTCATAATATCTACTTTTTTATTTTATGTTGTTTCACTCAAGATTGCTGTTCACAGTAACTACTCAAGTTCTGTTCTTTTATTTTCATCCAGCAGATTCTTCATACTTCTAAGGCTTATCATCAATGTAGACGCATTGTGCAAAAGTGCAGATACTGTCGGCTGGACAATTCCTGTCACGCCAAGCAGAATCAGTCCTGAATTGATTCCGACGATATTTCTGTAATTCTTATGTATCCGCTTCATCATGGCATTTGCCAGAAGTTTCAGCGTCACAACTTCACGCAAGTCATCTGCCGCAATCGTGATATCTGCAATCTCTCTTGCAATCTCTGCGCCGTCACTGATCGCAATCCCCGCATCCGCTGCTGAAAGAGCAGGTGAATCGTTGATTCCATCACCGATCATAATTACTTTTCTTCCTTCTGCTTTTTCTTTCTCAACGAAATTCGCTTTATCTTCCGGAAGAACCTCAGCATAATATTCATCAACGCCAACGCGTTTCGCAATTGCCGCCGCTGTACGTTCACTGTCACCTGTCATCATAACAACTTTACGGATACCGGCTTTCTTCAGATCACGAACCATTTCTGTTGCCTCTTCACGAAGTGGGTCTTCAATGCAGATAACTGCAACAAGTTGTTTCTCGATTGCCAGATACAGATGAGAGTATTCTGGTTTTAATGAATCGTATCTATCCTGATATTCGGATGGAATCGTACATCCTTCATCTTCAAAAATGAAATGACTGCTTCCGATCAGAACCTTTTTATCATCAATAGAGGAAGAGATTCCATGTGCCACAACATATTCTACCTTTGAGTGCATTTCTTCATGAGACAAATGCCTTTCTTTCGCTGCATCTACAACGGCCTTTGCCATAGAATGAGGAAAATGTTCTTCCAGACATGCTGCAATACAAAGCAGATCATTTTCTGAGTATTCACTGAAAGCAACAATCTCTTTCACTGTCGGCGTTGCCTTTGTCAATGTTCCTGTCTTATCGAAAACGATTGTATCTGCATCGGCCACGGCCTCTAAGAACTTACCACCCTTTACTGTGATATTGTTCTCGCCTGCCTCACGGATTGCCGAAAGTACAGTGATCGGCATCGCAAGCTTCAATGCACAGGAGAAATCTACCATCAGAACAGACAGTGTCTTCGTAATATTTCTTGTCAGGAGCCAGACTGCACCTGTCCCCAGTAATGTATATGGAACAAGTCTATCTGCAAGATGTTCTGCCTTACCTTCTACAGAAGACTTCAGTTTTTCAGAATCCTCGATCATTGTCACAATCTTTTCAAATCTGGTAGAGCCTGATACCGCTTTGACAAGAACTTCAATCTCACCTTCTTCGAGAACTGTTCCGGCGAAAACAGACTGTCCTACACTTCTTCTTACAGGAAGTGACTCACCTGTAAGAGATGCCTGATTGACCATTCCTTCACCAGTAACTACTTCCCCATCAAACGGGATCACATTTCCCATACGGATCACAACATGGTCTCCCGGCTCAATATCTGATGATTTTACAAGAATCTCCTGTTCATTTCTCTTCAGCCACACTTTATTGACATTAAGTGACATACTGCGCGCAAGATCTCCGACAGACTTTTTATGCGTCCATTCTTCTATGATCTCACCAATTCCAAGCAGGAACATGACAGATCCAGCTGTAGCATAATCTCTACGGAATACGGAAACGCTGATTGCTGTAGCATCCAGGACAGGAACCTCTATCTTACCATGCATCAGGCAACGGATTCCGTGCCAGATATATTTCACTGATTTTACAGATGTAATCACTGCACGGACCGGCATTGGAAGGAATAACTTACTTCCATAATGAAGAACTGTCTTCATGACCAGCTTTTCCTGATAAACAGCATTCAGCTCTCTTCCAGAACCTGCGGCAACATGTTCCGGAAGAATTGCATTTTCATAAGAAAACTGCTTCAATAAATTCAAGATCTCTTCCTTATCTCCAACATAACAGATCACAGCATCTGCGGTGCGTTCATATACTTTTACATCTGTTACATTCTTCTGATTGGAGAGAAACCAGGATAGAGTATCCGCCTCCGTATATGTCATCCTTTTCTGGACAACATGGATACGAAGGCGGCCATTGATCTCATGCTTTACAATAAATTTCATAGAGATTTAAACTTCTTCCTCTTTGAAATCCTGCGCACCTGTATTCTCTTCCTGAGTTTCTGTCTCTTCTGCTTCGTAGACAGCCTCAGCCTCTTTTGCTGCACGTGACTCATTGATCTGCTGAGCCTCTGCAAGGATATCTTCTGCATTCTCCTGAACAGTTGTTGCTGTCTTCATCACACAGTCTTTTGCTCTTAAAACTGCTGCTGTACAGTTTGTGTAAACTTTCTTTGCATCATCACTTGCAAGAATTTTCACTCCCGCTGTTCCGAAAAGAACACCTCCTGCAAAGATTCCTGCTTTTTTCAATTTAAATATATCCCACATTGTATAAAACCTCCTAAAATTTTTATACATCATATCAACTCACTATGTAGATAGTCAATTCTAACTGCATTTGTCGATAAATTTTATCGTTTATTATCCGGTAATTTAATTGATGTTACTTTTTGATCTTTTACATAACCGCAATGTTTCAGTCCTTCGCGGATCACCTTGTTCCACCCTGTTTCCGTAAGTTTAAAGATCGTATCATCATCCAGCATGATGATACATCCCCCATCTTCCGGACAATCCTGCGCACAATCAACTTTATACATATTTTTTCTGTTGATTGCTCCGATTTCTTCTAATGCATTGATCATTCTGTAAACAGTTGCCACACCGATCTTTTCATCTGCCTGGGATGCCTTATAAAAGATTTCTTTACAGCTTGAGCATTCATTTTCCAAAATAATATCAATCAACATCTTACGCTGTTTTGTGATCCGGCATCCGTTTTCTTTTAATTTTTCAATAATCTGCTCTTTCTTACTCACGGTACACCTCCTGCTTTCTGGTCTTCGCTGTATCAGTTACTTCGCCATCTCACAGAGTTTCACTCTCATGAGATAGAGGTGACCTCATAACCTGCATTTTTTACTGCATTTTTTAAATCTGCCTGATCAATTTCTCTGTCGTAGGAAACTTCTGCACTATTGTCCTTTAAATTCACTTTTGCAGTAATACCGTCCAATCCATTCAATGCATTTGTTACGGTATTCGCACAATGCTCGCAGTGCATTCCTGAAATCTTCAACGTTTTTCTGCCAATCACCGGACCGTCTAAAAACTTTGTTTTTGCTTTCTTGTTGCTTCCTGAACCGCCTCCGCAACAAGGACCTTCTCCTTTAAAATGTTTGATTGATCCTTTCAGAGCCAACCCAAGCAAGATGATTACAATTAATATAATGATAATATCTGCCATTTTGTGATCCCTCTTTTAGTCTTCTTTCTCTTCTCTGTTTTCTCGCCATTTCTTGATCCACAGATAAATCTGATAGATGGATACACCAACAAGGTAAATCAAAAGAAATGCACCAAATGCGTAAAACATAGAACCTGTTGAATTTCCCATTCTAATCACCTTTTACTTTTTCTTTGTATATTGAGATTTTCCAGCTGCCGCACTGCATCCGCCGCAGCTTCCACAGTTGCCACTGCATCCGGCGCATCCGACATGTTTCCCTTCTTTATGGTTCTTATATCCTTTATAAATGAGAAAAATACAATATCCGATAATTAAAGTTATTATTACAATATTTGCTATCATTGTCATCAACACCTCTTTTTTCTCTTATTATAACAGAGAGCCGGATACATTTCCTGCATCCAGCTCTATTTTTCAAGAACGCTTTCACGTTCTTGTTTCTCTCATATTACGCTGCCTGCACAGAACGTTTTGAGTATACTTTCTGATCTTTGTACGGATCTGGTCTGAAGAGCATGAACAGAAGGAAGATCAATAAGATAAATCCTACTGCTGTACCTACGCCAAATGCTCCGCCTGTTACGAAAGATCCTACCTGGTATACGATCAGGCAAACAACATAAGCAAATACATTCTGGAACAGGATTGCAAACCAAAACCATTTTCTGGACTGCATCTGCTGTGCCATTGTCGCGATTGCTGCAAGACAAGGTGAGTCAAGCAGGTTGAACAGAAGGAATGTAAATGCTGCAATTGTTGACGGGAACCAGGAAGCAACTCCCTGCGCTACTGTCACTGCGTCTTCTGTATCTCCGGACACATTTGCAAGAACTCCCATTGTAGAAACGATTGCTTCTTTCGCTGTAAATCCTGAGATAGATGCTGCTACAGGCTGCCACTCACCAAATCCAAGTGGTGCGAACAGTGGAGCGATCACTCCGCCGATTGCTGCCATCAAGCTGTCTGCGCTGTCTTCTACAAGTCCAAATCCATCTGCTGTAAATCCAAATCCACCAAGGAACCACATTACTACGCATGCAAGGAACAGGATTGTTCCGGCTTTGATGATGAATCCTTTCAGTCTCTCCCAAACATGAAGGAGAACTGTCTTAGCCTGTGGAATATGGTACTGTGGAAGCTCCATTACGAACGGAGCCGGTTTTCCTGAGAAAGGTTTTGTCTTCTTCAGGATGATTGCAGAAACAAGTACTGCAACGATTCCTACAAAGTACATCAATGGTGCAATGAAGGAGCTCTCCTGATATCCTGCTACTTCACCGGCAATAACTCCACCCATCATAGCAATAACCGGAAGTTTTGCTCCACATGGGATAAATGTTGCTGTCATGATTGTAAGACGTCTGTCGTTGTCCTGCTCAATTGTCTTGGAAGCCATGATTCCAGGGATTCCACATCCTGAAGAAATCAGAAGCGGAATAAAGCTCTTGCCTGAAAGTCCGAAATGTCTGAACACACGGTCCATGACGAATGCGATACGTACCATGTATCCACAGTCTTCAAGAATAGACAGGAAAAGGAACAGGATTGCCATCTGTGGAACGAATCCAAGTACTGCTCCAAGTCCGCCGATGATACCATCCACTACAAGTCCGTTGATCAGATCACTTGCTCCCACATTTGTAAGGAATCCTCCAACTGCCTCCTGAATGGCTCCAACGAATGTATCATTTGTCCAGTCTGTTACAAATGTACCTACTGTTGTGACAGATATGTAATATACAAGCCACATAACTGCAATGAAAATCGGAATACCGAGGATACGGTTTGTAACGATACGGTCAATTTTATCCGATGTTGTCAGTTTTTCTTTTGCTTTTTTAACAGTAGTTCCTACAATTTTCTGAATAAACTGATAACGTCCGTCAGTTACAATACTTTCCATATCGTCATCATGTTTCTTTTCCAGTTTTGCTCTTTCATCTTCAACAACTGCTTTTGCTGCACCTGAGAGCTTTATCTGATCTACAACTTTGCTGTCATTTTCAAGGAACTTTACAGCGTACCATCTTTTTTTATCTTCTGTAATTGTATCAGGAAGGATTTCCTTTACGCTTTCTACAGCAGCTTCTATATCTTTTGCAAAGATCTCACTAGGAAGTTTTACTTCCTTCTGCTTTGCAACTTTGATTGCTTCATCGATCAGTTCATCCAGACCTTTCTGCTTCAATGCTGAAATCTCAACAATTGGGCATCCGATCAGCATGGAAAGACGTTTTACATCAATCTTAATGCCTCTCTTAGCGAGAAGATCGCACATGTTCAATGCGATTACAACCGGTACTCCTGTCTCAACAAGCTGTGTTGTAAGATACAGGTTACGTTCGATGTTAGTTGCGTCAACAAGGTCAACGATTACATCCGGATTCTCATTCAGAACGTAATCACGGCTGACAACCTCCTCAAGTGTATATGGAGAAAGGGAATAAATTCCCGGAAGGTCAGTTACTGTAACGTCTTCCTTTTTGTATTTCTTATTCTTGATCTTACCTTCTTTTTTCTCTACCGTTACTCCCGGCCAGTTTCCAACATACTGGTTTGCTCCTGTAAGAGCATTAAACAGTGTTGTCTTACCGCAGTTCGGGTTTCCTGCAAGTGCAATTGTGATTGCCATTACTCTCTTTACCTCCTTAAATTCTAGAATCTCTCATCAGGTTCTTTGTATCTGTAGGCTTATTTAACCTCTACACACTGTGCATCTGCCTTTCTGACAGTAAGCTCGTATCCACGAACTGTAATTTCAACCGGGTCACCAAGTGGTGCAACTTTTCTGATAAAAAGTTCACTTCCTTTTGTTATTCCCATATCCATAATACGGCGTTTGTAAGCACTGTCTCCTTCGATTTTTGTAACTACAACAGTAGTTCCTACTTTTGCATCACCTAAAGTCATAACACATACTCCTTCCTTACTTTACTCATCACTTTTTCAGCGTCTCAATCAGATCATAATATGGCGCGCCATATCAGCATTTACTGCTACTCTCGAATCTTTAATATTAACAATAACGTTACCGCCAATTGCAGATAGCACGACCACTTCTGCTCCGGGCACAAATCCAAGATTCGCAAGAAAACGCTTTGTCTCATCATTTCCGCTTACTCTCTTAATTGTATTGGTTTCGCCAATGTTGGCCATTGTAAGTGGCATATTCGCACGCTTCTTTCTATGTATAATTTTTGCAGATTATTCTTTAATAAATGAGATTGAAAATCATCAACAGTTGAGATTGATAATTTTTTTCATTTTCTCTCCTGTTCGTAAGTTAGTATATGCTAATCTCTATTAGTTGTCAATGACTAATTTATATTTTTTTAATTTTTCTGTTCCGTATAAATCGGAATTGGGGAATCAAAATTTGTCTGGCAAATTATTTGCTGTAGGGAATAAATTATGATATACTAAGCAAAGACATGAAAATTCACTGTAAATAGTGATACAGATAAATTATAATTTATATAGAGGAGGCCATTACCTATGCATGTAAATGAATCATCTGAAAATTATCTGGAGACAATCCTCATGTTAAGCAAGAAGCTTCCTGTCGTACGTGCCGTCGACATTGCAACAGAGCTTAACTTTAAGAAATCAAGTGTCAGTGTAGCTATGAAAAAGCTCAGAGAAAGCGAACATATTATTGTATCTCGTGAGGGCTATATTACATTAACAGAATCCGGACAGGCGATTGCTGACATGATATATGAGCGTCACACTCTTCTCTCTTCCTGGCTTGAGAGACTCGGCGTTGACCCACAAATTGCCGCTGATGATGCTTGTCGTATGGAGCATGTGATCAGTGAGGAAAGTTTCAACGCGATCAAGAAGCATATTGTTTCTCATTCTTAAATCGAAAAAGCACCTTCATGAACCGACCCCCAGAAGTTAGACCCAAAAATCTAACTATTGGAGGTCGGTTTTCTTATGGCAAAATATAACTTTGAGCTTAAGAAAAAAATTGTTCTAGAGCATCTAAGTTTAGGTGTTGGTTCAAAAGCACTAGCAAAAAAATATAATGTTAAAAGTGCTAGACAGATTCGACAATGGATTCATAATTATAATGAGTTTGGTGAGGAAGGCTTAAAAAGAAGTAGACAGAAGAATAATTATTCTTTTGAATTCAAGCTTCATATGGTAGAATCTTATTTATCAAACGAGGTCTCATATGAGGAACTGGCATTAGCAAATGGAATCACCAATTATACTATGATTAGTAGATGGGTTGAAGCATTCAGAGTAGCTGGCCCCGACGGATTAAGGCCTCGGAAGAAAGGTCGGAAAAAAACTTTGGATAATTCTGTTTGCAACAAAATTTCTCAGAATGTTAAAGAGAATACTCCTAATACAAGTGCTGAACATGTAAAAGAATTAGAAGATGAACTTCTTAAGCTGAGAATAGAGAATGCCTTTTTAAAAGAACTGAGGAGACTGCGTTTAGAGGACGACGCCAAAATGAGAGAACGGCTCGAATCATCAGTAGTCTCCGAAGACAATTCAAATTAAAAGACCTTCTCTCATACACAGGCATACCTAAAGCAACATATATGTACTGGCAAAAAAGATTTGATAGAGAAAATCCTGACAAGGAACTCGAAGAAAGAATTCTTGAAATTAGGAAATCTCATAAGGACTATGGCTACCGTCGTATACTGTGAGAACTTCGAAACCAAAACATTGTTGTTAACAAGAAAAAGGTTCAAAGAATTATGCAGAAGCTTGGTCTACAGGTCACTTCATTTACACGAAAGAGCCGTAAATATAGTTCTTACAAGGGAAAGGTAGGAACTTATAGCACCTAACAGAATTCATAGACGTTTTAACACGCATATACCTCGTCAGAAAATCACAACAGATACAACAGAATTTAAATACTATGAGGTGGATTCTAAGGGGCACATGACAATGCACAAATTATATCTCGATCCATTTATGGATATGTGCAATGGAGAAATACTAAGTTTTGAGATTGATAAGCATCCTTCTGCTGAAAATGTACTAGTAGCTTTAGAAAAGGAAATCAAAATAACATCTGATTGTCCATATCGAAGAACGTTTCATTCAGATCAAGGATGGGCTTATCAAATGAAAGCCTATTCACGACGATTAAAAGAGGAACGTATCTTTCAAAGTATGTCGAGAAAAGGGAATTGCCATGATAATTCGGTCATAGAGAATTTCTTTGGGTTACTCAAGCAAGAAATCTACTATGGTGTTGTATATTATAGTTTTGAAGAATTGAAATCCGAAATAGAACGATATATAAAATATTATAATGAGCAAAGAATTAAAGAGAAACTAGGATGGATGAGTCCTGTTCAATACAGGCTTAGCCTCTTGGCTGCATAAAAAATGCGTAACAGACAAAATCTGTTACGCAATAAAAGTCTAACTTTTTGGGGGCACCTCAGGATTTTGAAAGTCCTCTAGCCTATTTTATATTTATCGAATAATAATAGTCTGTTTATTAACGTGGTTATTTTACATCTTGAAACTTGTTTTATTATTCTATTTGTGGTAGATGTATTCTATCTACACTCCGCTATAAATTTCTGTTGAACCACGGACGAGGTGGTTAAAATCTTGAAAAGGGTTTTATTTTTCTGATTTTGTATAATGTGGTTCATCTACACACTGAGTTGAAATCTCACAGCGGAAAATTCCGCAGTGCATAATATGACCTCCGGAAGGGAGGGGGGAGTATATTACATCCAGAAAAAGAGAACCCTATATATCAATATGATTCTTCACTTGTGTTGTAAACTATTTTATTTCTTTTTATTATTAGCCGAAATATCTCATTATTGAATACCTGTAACTTCATACGGGGTTAAGAAAGAACCTGATATTAACACTCCATCTGCATTTTCATATTCATATGAATTAGTTACCGCTTTTGTTATTCCAGAATCATATGCAAATGTTAATTCCAATACTCCACTTTCCCCAGGGGCAATTTCAAAAAACGTAGCATTCTTATTATAAGATTTGTAAGATTTTATCTGCACATTGTCTATATTATATTCATCAATTGAGATTCCCTTGAAAGTAAGATTTTCAGAAGTATTGTTTTTGATTTCGTACTTTATAACAAAGAATCCGTTTCCTATAGACTCCACAGAAGCATTTACAATTTCTAATTCATCTTCGTGCCATAATCCTTCATCTTTAAGTAATTCCTCTGCACTTTTCGCACCTTTTATCAGTTCAAAAGATGCGTCATTAATATTAAAACTGATCGTATCGTCTTTGTAATCAATTTCCCATTTTTGGTCATTTTTATAGAGATAGTATTTTTCATCCTCGCATCCCCATGTAAACTGTGTTAAATTAAATTCATTTGTTTGTGATTCTATTGTTCCATCATCTTTGAAATTAAAAACATCTGGTTCTGAATACAACTTTCCGTAGATCATCTCAGCCATTGTTGCTGATCCTGCTGCCGTAGAAGTCTTGTTTAAAGTCCATTCTCCAAGCAGCGGTGATTCTGCTAAAACATTTTCTTCTTGATTGTTCTCTAATGATTGATTATTTTTATTATCAGAGCATCCGGTAAGCAAAATACCAATACCCATTATACAGCTAACTAATATTATTGCTATTTTTTTCATAATTTCTTTGCTCCTAAAAAAACAATTTCACCTTTTAATCAGACGTAAAATTAAGATTGATGCTTTCTATATCTTGATTTTTCTGATTTTTAATTTTCATAATACCGTCGAATTTTTGAAAATCCATAATTTGAATATTATCGTTTGAACTACTATATAAATAACCTATATAAATACCACTTGAATGCGAATTAATAGTTGCAACCGAAGAACCATATACAGATCCATCGATTTTTAAATCTTCATCGCCCCAAAATCCTACAGTTATAGCATTACCCATCTTATTTTCTATACAGAAATTCATTTGATTAATATCTATACTATTATAATATACTGCAACATTCTCGTCGTCATATACCAGTTTTTCTTTTTCCAAAGTAGAGTATGTGTTTTCATTTCCACCTAAATCAACATCACAAACATCAATTGTGCCTTTTGAAGATCCATCTATGAAAATATCTCCTGATAAAGACATTTTATTATGTTCTGGAATATCAATATCTCCCACTTGGACTATTTCTCTAGTTTCCCCTGCTTTTATATTTTGATCGCTACTGCTGTCTGCATATAATGATAACTGCGTGCCATCTAAGCTAATATCAAGTTGCAACCACTCCACATCATATTTCGACTTATTAGTTGCTTCAAATATAATATTATTAGCTGTAATTTCTTTACACTTTAATGATATTATTCCATCTTCAAAAACCACTTTATCCACTAAGAATATTGTATCTTCCGAATCCATTGTCTCTTGTTCGATTTTGTTATCTTGGGAAGATACATTATTTCTTGAATGGACATTGCTTTCATTTTGCTGCTTTCCAGAACATCCTGTAAATAGTATACTTCCCACAAGCATACAACTAATTAATAATACTGTTATTTTCTTCATTCCTGCTTTCTCCAACCTGCACTACTCATTTGTTTTCTGTCCTGCAAAAGTAACAATTTTTTTTGTTTTTGAAATTGTAAAGAAATTATCTTTATATGTTTCAGAACCATATATGCCATAATTACCATTTTCAATTGCAGATGTAATAATACCCATTGCAGTATCCGGTGATTCATCCACCAAATAAGCAGAACAACAACAAAACATTTCACCTGTCAATAGGTCACTTCCTGTCAATACCCATGGTGTCTTAGACCACTTAAATGACACAATATTGTATCTACAATCTTCCTCTGAATTAATGTTGAATTCGATTGTTCCTCCTATGCCAGTGGTTATCTTATTATCTTTCAAGTTATTAGCATCAATCTTTTTCAATCCAAGATTCTTTCCATTGTTCAAAGCATCAACCACATTATTGTATCTCTCAACAAATTTGTTAATTGAATTCTCGCCATTTATAATTGAATCTAACACTTCTTCACTATCTTCATAATTCAAATCCTGCAAACAATTTACCGCATTATCATAATCCGATTTTTCTATGTATTGCTTTCCTAAAGTGTATTGACATTTTTTATATAAATCTTCACTGTCCTTATATTTTTCATCTGCCAATTTTTTTAACGTTTCAGCTGCTTGAGTATAATTTTCTGATGCAAGTTCCTCTTTTCCTAATGAATAATCACACAGTTTAAGCTGATCTCCTGAATCCTTATATTCTTTGTTGTTCAATTGACTAAAAACATCTTTTGCGTCATTAAACTTTTCATCTGCAATCAATCTTAAACCAATTTGATAATCACATTCAAGGATCTGGTTCTCTGAATCTTTATAATCTTTTAATTCTGCAAATATCTTTTTTGCATCTTCATATTTTCCAGAATTAAGCAATGAAGCTGCTTTATTATATTGTCGCATATTACCGGTAGCAAAAAATATTACACAGCCAATAATTATAAGTCCTATAACCATTCCTAAAAAAGCAATTCCTTTTTTCTTCGTCTTATCCATATACAAATACCTACTGATCTATTTTTTCGATATAAACTCCTGGAATAGTAATTGTTCCACCAAAAGTAGATTTATAGCTGATTGTTCCAACAGATGAACCATAAACAGTAATATAATCATCTTCCAATACTCTTGATGAAACAATTGATTTATCAAATTCGCCAAGCAGTACTGTATCATAATTATCATCTACAGCAAGTCTGATTTGTGTCGAATCATCTCCTTCAATTACTTGTACTACTTTTCCATAAAACTTAACTTTCTGCCCCTTATAATCGTCTGGTGTTCTTGCCAATTGATCGTAAGTAATTCCAGTTTCATATCCCTGTGCTTCTTTTGCAGCTTGAGCAGCTTTCTCCTCGTCAATTTTAGCCTGGCTTTCAGTAGCTAAAGCCTGTGCTTGTGTATCTTCATCTGTCCCATTATACTTAGAATGCAAAGCACTCGCCAGGTCAATAACTTTCTGCCAATCACCTTGTTCATAGGCATTTTTAATATCAACTAATTGTTTGCTCGCACCATTCTTAAGCTCATCATTTTCACCTTGCAATTCTGAGAGTTGATTAGATAACTTCGTATTCTCATCCTTTTGTTTTGTTAAGTTATCATTTAATGTCTTATTTTGTGAAACCATATCATTATAATTGTTAAGACACTTTGAGTATTTTGAATACAACGAACAGTTTCCGATAAGTGAAACTAAAAGCACCGCTCCGCCAACCATATATATCATATTCTTTTTATTAAATTCAAAATTAAATTTTTTAGGTATATCAATCTTTTTTTCGCTATCTGCTTCTAGTTCTACAGATTCAATGTTGGAGTCTGTATCCTCAACGGCTTCATTATTCTGTATCTCATTTTCTGATTCTTGACTTGCTGTATCTTCTAAACTATCGTTTAAAATTTCACTATCTATTAATTTACCGCATTCCGGGCATTTTTCTAATCCTTCTTCAATAGGCGCACCACATTCCGTACAATATTTAATTGTAATTTTTTCTTCTGTTCCATTAAATGGATAACCACAATATTGACATGAATTATTTTTTTCATCTACTATTTTTTTACATTCAGGACATCTAATCATCTCTTTTCCCCCACTATCTCATTTTTTATAATTGGCTGCTTTATTTGGTTTCCTACATAATACCTAGTATTATTTATAGAAGAGCTGTAATTATTTATATCTTCGTCTTTTACGGAAGCAAATGATACAGCAATTATGGCGATCACGCCAGCAACAAATCCCAATAGAAATCCCATTATAAACCAGAATATTTTCCCCTTCTTTTTATGAGCTTTCTTTTTGGATTTTTGCTTTAGACACGCCGTATCTTGTAGCGAATTCATTTTTATTCCACACTTTGGACATTCTATAGCCTGATCGGATATCTTTTCTCCGCAATTTGGACACTTGATTAACGCCATACACAATACCTCCACTCTCTCATATTCCTTTTCCTCCTTCTCTTTTGGTAATATTCACCACAAATATAACCTTGTTCTTATGATTTATTATATTCGTTTTAGCGAAGATATTCAATCCTTAGAATATATTTTATGCTTATTACATAAAATATGTAGGAGGCAGCAGATGATTGATTATAGTCCTTTCTGGGAAACGTTAGAAAAATCAACTGAAAATTGGTATACACTGACAAGCAAGCATCATCTGTCTAACAGCACGCTTCACCGTTTAAAACATAATAAAGATGTCTCTACTAAAACTTTAAATGACTTGTGCAGGATATTACACTGTGATATTAAGGATGTGGCTAGATACGTACCGTCCGAAGAAGATCAGCCGTTATAAATTTAGAAATATGAAAGATGAATTTCATCTAAAAAAATGAAGCACTGGATTTTTGCTCCGGTGCTTATTCTATTCTATTTTAAATGCTTTAGGAGATAATCCAGAATCTAGTGTCACCACAACATATAGAAATGTAGAAAACGAAAACGTGACAAAACGTGACAACAACATAATTTTATTTCCGAGCAATAAAAAAGCAGAATCGGGCAGGTTTGACGGTGAGTTTCGTTACTTATCCGTTACCTGCCCGAAATGCTTTTATTTGCGAGCAATAAAAAAGCAGAAAACCCTTGTTTTACAAGGATTTCCCACTAAACACACAAGCGGAGTTGGTGGGATTCGAACCCACGTGCCCCGGAGGACTAACGCATTTCGAGTGCGCCCCGTTATGACCACTTCGATACAACTCCTTCTCTTGCATCTGCCAAAGCAGACACAAGAATAATTATAGCATTTTCCTCTGAAAAATCAAGGGAGAATTTGCTTATAGCTCTTCTCTTTCTTTCATAATCCAGTCAATCACCTGTTCCAATCCTTCTCCCGTTTTCGCGCTAACCGGAAGAACAACTGCATTTGGATTTAATTTCAAGATACGTTCCTTAGCAAGTTCAAAATCAAAATCAAAATACTCCAGAGTATCTATTTTATTGATCAGCACCAGATCACTTACCTGAAACATCAACGGATATTTCAGTGGTTTATCGTCCCCCTCAGGCACACTAAGAAGCATCACATTCTTATGTGCCCCAGTATCGAACTCTGCCGGACAGACAAGATTCCCGATATTTTCAAGAATTAACAGATCAAGGTTCTCTGTATCATATTCAAGCAGTGCGCGCGATACCATATCCGCATCAATATGACATAACCCGCAATTATGGATCTGAATGGATTCCACACCAGTCAGATCTGCGACTCTCTGTGCATCTAGACTTGTCTCGATATCTACATCCATCTCACCAATTCTCAGCTGCTCTTTCATTCTGTTGATCAATGCACTTAATAATGTTGTTTTTCCACTCCCCGGTCCGGACATGACATTTAAGAATAGTGTCCCCTGGGCACTCATTTTCTCGCGGATTGCCTTTGAAGTAGCATCATTATCCGCAAATACACTTTCTCTTATCTCAATCACTCTGACATTTCCCATGTTTTTATTCCCTTCTTTTATATATCATGCATTCACTTTCTGTACCTGTTCCAACAGATAATCGGCCAGTTCCCTTACGCCATCTCCTGTCTTCGCAGAAATATAAAAGATCTTAATCTGTGGATTCAATCTTCTTGCACATGCTTCAACATAGTCTTTTCGGAAATCAAAAACAGGTAATGCATCGATTTTGTTTATCACTAACACATCAGATACTTCATACATCAACGGATATTTTGCCGGTTTATCGTCTCCTTCCGGAACTGAAAGAATTGTCAGATTAAAGTTTGCGCCTGTATCAAACTCTGCCGGGCAAACAAGATTTCCAATATTCTCAAGTACAACAAAATCCAGCTCATCTCTGTCAAATGCTCTTATTCCTTGCCGTGTCATATCTGCATCTAAATGACACATTCCCCCTGTATGCAGCTGAATCGATGGAATTCCCGCCTCGATCAGTGTATTCGCATCTACATCAGAATCAATGTCTGCCTCCATCACACCCCACTTGATTTTCCCTTCAAAATACGGTTTCAATGCCAGAAGCGTGCTTGTCTTTCCACTTCCCGGACTGGACATCAAATTCATCAGACACGTTTTCTGTGCCTTTAATTCCTGACGTAACACCTGTGCATCTGCATTGTTATCTTCAAGAATTGTTTCTTTTAATTCTATTACTTTTGCTTTTTCCATGCGTTCTCCCCTCGGTGTCGAACACCGCTATTATTTTCTTTTCATTATAACAAAAAAAAATAATTTTGTACATTTGTTAAGTCACTCATAAATTTTATCGTTACAAATATAATAAATACGTATATAATAGATATGATATCAAAAACAGGCTCTTCCTTCTTATCTATATTAATCTGTTCTTCCACCTGCGATCTGATATGTTTAA
>ENA-ORUG01001096-ORUG01001096.1-human-gut-metagenome-genome-assembly--contig:-NODE-1096-length-26218-cov-2.719910_pt1 | contig 26218 bp, 29 predicted proteins | sample MGYA00242079_ERZ509207 | MGnify/ENA primary metagenome ERZ509207 (study PRJEB26280, sample SAMEA2338780) | human gut metagenome | biome: human gut; feature: human-associated habitat; material: faeces...
GGCGACATCCGTCTGGGTCAGGGCCGTGACAACGCCAAGCAGTTCCTCAAGGACAGATCGAGATCGCCGAGTATGACGGCCAGATCCGCGGGCAGATGAACCTCTCAGACTTCACAGAAGAAGAACCGCAGCAGGAGGAAACCGCCGGGCAGCAGGAGGCCGAACCAGCAGAGGCCGAGCGGGAGCAGGACATTCCAACCGGCGCTCCTATTGACATGAGGCGAAGGAAACCGGAGCCACGGCAGCAGGCAGAGGCAGATCTGGATCCGGAGGCAGCGGGCCGACTGATACCCGGTAAGGACTTCGATCCGGTAACTGGGGAAATATACGATCCGGAGGACGACCGCCGGACAAACGACGGACAGACCGAAGAACAACCGAAAAACGACGGAAAAATCGTAGTAATGGAACGCGCCGCGGCGCAGGCATAAGAAAAGGAGGACGAAACCATGGAAGGAATTAGAGAAGCGATCGCATTTATCACAGATCTGGCCGTAAAGGCAGAGAAACCGGAAACCATAGAGATCAACGGCCGGACGTACTGCACGAAATCTCTCAAACGGTACGACGAGGCAGACAAAGCGGAGCCGATCCGGGCGACCACGCTCACCTCTCTGGTGGACTACATAAAGGAAAGCCGGGAGGAACTGAGGGATCGCATGATTATTCAGGTAGTAAACGCCACCAAGGTGCTGCTTTACTCCGGCCTGCTGCCAGAGCGGGATCGTGAGACACTCTTTGAGGTCAACGCGCTGCTGCCCCATTTTGAATATGGCCGGGAGTACGATCAGGAGTCTTTCCTCGTATCTATGCAGGCGTGTTTCGCTCCCAGCGAGGAACGGGAGGACGTCACGAAGGTGGCGAGCAATATCGTGAGCACACAGGAGGCCACATTCTCGGACGACGGGATCAGCCAGCAAGTTGTAATGAAAACCGGCGTCACAAAGAAAGAAAACGCCATTATCCCCAACCCGGTGAGACTTATCCCCTACCGCACATTTTTGGAGGTAGAGCAGCCGGAAAGTGAGTTTGTTTTTCGGATCACCGAAGGCAGAGGCGGCGCTCCTGCCTTTAAGCTGGTATCGGCCGATGGCGGGCGCTGGGAGGCGGTGGCCGTTGACAATGTAAAGAGTTATCTTATGGACGCGCTGGCCGACATTCCCAACCGGGAGCAGATAACCATAATCGCATAAGCCCCGCATATCACCAAAAACCAGAGGGAGGGCTCCGGCCCTCCCAGTACAAGTATAAGGAGGACAACACCGTGCAATATAGACCGAAAATCATAAAAGGAACCGTAAAAGGCACCGGCTGGCCGATTGACGGGCACACACTCTACTTCTCCCAGTGGGACTACGACAACCGGGAGAGCTGGCACCTTTACGGCTGGGACGAGCCGGACGACGAGGCCGTCATGCAGACGACTTACCAGACGGAAACAGCGGCCGGGCTCTGCCTCTACGATACACTGGAAGGCTTTACAGAGGCATGGAAGGCAAAGAAGTGGGAGCCACAAGGGGCCTTTTGCCTGACGCTGGAGCAGGTGGACGTCGTGGAAGTTTTGCAGGAGGAAGTCAGGAACGAAACCCGCGAGGAACTCCGGGCCCGCGGCTTTGATCTCACACCCAGAAAATACAGCGACAAGGGCGGGATCCTCTGCCTGCCGCTCGACAAGAACCTGAACGGAGACACCAAGAAAAAACACCCGGACTGGGAACTGATCGACTGCCCTCTCTGCGGCCAGAAGTGCTGGAAAATGCCCGCAGCCGACAAGCTCAAAGAGGCGCAGGACGTCACCTATCTTTGTACGGAGTGCGCCATAAAAGCGGGATTTTTGTCAGACTATCCCAGAAACAGGAGAAAGCCCGGCGGGAACCGGGAGCAAAGAAGGAGGGCGAAAAGAAATGCACGAAGATAACAACCCGATCGGCGCGTGGATTTTATACGCCTTCGCCTCTTTCCTGCTCTGGATCGTTCTCATATTCCTGAAACTGCTCGGCGTGGTAAGGATAAGCTGGATCGGCGTAGTCCTCGGCCTGTTTTGGCTCCCGCTCGCGCTTATGTGTCTGATCTGCGGAGTGGCTGCCCTCATTATCCTGACCGCCCACATAAAAAGAAGGCACCGACGCAAAGCCATAGATCGCCGTATTACCCGGCAGGCGAAGGCGATCGGAGCATGGACGCCACAGGCAGCAGGAGGACGAGCTCTGGAGCTGATCGGCGAAGAATACGGGATCAAGCGCGAGGCAGGCGAGACAGACCGGCAGCTCCGTGAACGGATCATGCAGGCCAGAAGCCAGATCAGAGCAGAGGCAGAAAACAGCGGAAGGCAGGAGGACAAATAAATGGACTATAAAACAGAGGCAGAGCCGAAAGCATACGCCGACGGCGTGCCTGTATTCTGCGCCCACGACAAAGTGGTGGACATTGAAACGCTGGTACCCAACCCAAAGAACCCGAACCAGCACCCGGACGCTCAGATCCAGCTACTCGGCCGCATTATCCGGCAAACCGGATGGCGGCAGCCGATCACGATCAGCAAACGCTCCGGCTTTATCGTGAAAGGACACGGCCGCCTTCTCGCTGCTCGTCTGGAGGGCATGAAAGAGGCGCCGGTGGACTACCAGAACTACACCAACGAAGCGGAGGAATACGCCGATCTGGTAGCAGACAACCGGATCGCAGAGCTGGCAGAGACAGACAATAAGCTGCTGGCCGATATTTTCGCAGACATAGACACCGGAGAGATCCCCATGGAACTGACCGGCTACACAGAGGACGAGGTGGAAAGCCTCGTCACTGCCCTGTCCGAAGCCCTTCACAATGACCTCAGCGAGCCGGACGACATACCGGAGACACCAGAGGTAGAGGCCGTCATATCTCAGAAAGGCGACCTCTGGATCCTCGGCAGTCACCGCGTTGTGTGCGGAAGCTCTACCAACCGTGCAGACATGGATCTGCTGCTTGACGGAGCTCACCCGGAGATCCTGCTCACCGATCCGCCCTACTGCTCCGGCGGTTTTCAGGAGTCAGGGCGAACTTCTGGGAGCATAGGAACAAAAAGGAAAGACGAAAACGGAAAGGAAAAGGCTGTCACAATAGCGAACGACACGCTCAGCACACGCGGGTATCAGTCTCTTATGCGTGAAGTGCTCCAAAATTTTGACGGGCTTGTGGCTTACATTTTCACGGACTGGAGAATGTGGGTGTATCTGTTCGATCTCGTGGAAAGCTCCGGGCTGGGCGTCAAAAATATGATTGTATGGAACAAGAAAAGCCCCGGCATGGGAATGGGCTGGAGAACGCAACACGAGCTAATAATGTTTGCACACCGCACAAAACCAAAGTGGGACAATCACAAAGGCTACGGCAACGTACTGGAGGCCACACGCTCCGGGAATGAGCTGCACCCGACACAGAAACCCGTCGAAATACTGGAGAAGCTGCTGGACAATACCCAGTGGGCCGAGGGTGTCCTCGACACCTTCGGAGGATCCGGCACGACGCTGATCGCAGCCGAGAGCGTCGGACAGCAGGCGTTCCTCATGGAAATGGAGCCCGCATTTGTGGACACGATCGTGAGGCGATACATAAGAACCACCGGGAAAACAACCGGGATCCAGCTCATAAGAAAAGGAGCCGAACAGCCCCGCGAGGTATTCGAGGGGATTTTTGAGTAAATGCAACTGAAAGGAGGCGGGGCCCATGGGGCACAAAAAACAGGCGGCGGGAGGAAAGCGGCCGAAGGAAACCGACGCAATAAAGGAGAAGCTGCAGCACTATGCGACCTTCCAGCGCCGGATCGAGAATAAGATCGAGCGGCTCGTGTATCTGGAGTCCGTCATGGGCTCACCTTCCAGCCCGAACCTCTCCGGTATGCCGGGAGGCAGCGGAGACGGAACCAGCAAAACGGAAAGGCAGGTCGTCCAAAAAGATGAACTTACTCAGGCGATCAATGCCATGCAGCAGGAGGAATACGACGAGCGCATGGAGCTGGAGCTGCTGATCGGGAAAATGAAAAACCCGGACGAACAAACCGTCATTGAAATGCGATACTTCGATCATGCACGGTGGTGGGCGGTAAGCGCTGCCCTGTTCGGGGATATGGAGGACTACGAAGAACACGAAAAGCGGTACCTAAAGCGGACATTTAAGATCCACGGCTCTGCTTTGCAATCGCTGGCGAAAATATACGCACAGAAATAGAAATATTTCAGCGCCCGCTAAAAGCCACAACAGGCTGGAAGCGGGCGTTTTTTGTCCACAGGCAGCAGGAGGACAATGTGGAAAACCGGGCAAAAATAATTATTAAATTTTTATTAACAAAATAATGGGGCCCAAAATGCTGCCTACAAATAGCTGCAAACGCCCATTTTATCAGTGTTTCCGGGACGCGGGGACAAAAGGGGATAAAAGGGGATAAAAAGGGACAAAAGGGGATAAAAAGGGATAAACCCATGTGCTACACTATAAAATGCCGGGAAGAAAAAAATAAATGCTAAACGAGGCGAAACAGGATTGATAAGGGGGCTGCCTGCATGTTAGAATTATCCCAAAGATGACTAAATTTTAGGAGGTAATTCTATGGGATTAAATAACTATTCTAAAAAAAGCTGGCTTGACGAATTGGCAGAGCCAAATCCAGAGCTCCGAAATGCCCTGAACAAACTTGCGTCTCCGCAAAAGTCGCAACCTCTCAGCGAGTGGGAAATAGAAACTAATGCAAAAACCGGAGCTCCGAGCATGTACCTAAAAAACGGAAAAGAATGGTTCGATGCAGATAAAACATGGCGATCTCAATCGGGTGAGTTTTTCCTACATGAAGGCTACGACGGAAACGGGAACCAAGCACTTGCGCTCACTTCCCGGAACGAAGGGCTGAGAATAAAAAAAACAGACGACTTCGTAGAGGAAGCACTTGTCACAGATGAAGGTACGGCTTATGCACTCACGGACGAAGGTGCGCTTTTTATTTTGACAGCAGAAAAAGCAAGCCAGAAAAGATTATGCGAGGATTGCGAGCCGATCACTCACCGCATTACCGAGGATTTATGCGTTGTTATATATGACTCGGACGGAGATGGTGAACTGGAAGCGGTTTATATTAAAGCTGTAGATCTGGAAACAGGGAAAAGTTGGAAAAAGAAAATCAAGTACAAGCTGCCAGACAATAGGGAGCTAACTTACGAGATAAGTGTCTCCGAAAATGACATAGCAGTGACAGTGCCAGATCAGACCATTTACCACTTTACTAAAGACGGAAAACCGAAATAATAGACGAAACCGCCAAGGTATCAAACACCGAGGCGGTTTTTTTATGTTCATTTTTAAGAAAAGGGGGGAAGTTTTGAGCAATTTATTCAGGACAGGACAGGCACGCCGAACAAGCGGCAGCTTTACCGTTTCTTATTCTGGAGCGGACGACGTAGTGAAAAAGCTCCAAAAGCTAAAGGACGGAGGCGAAGTGGCGATAAAGCGAACCGTGTCTGATTTCAAAAGTCGGGCTCCCGGCTGGGTATCAAAAGGAATACGACAACATTATGGCGTAGACACAGCAGCCATTAAAGAAGCCGCTAAAAAACCCAGAAAAGGAAAGACAAAAATAAAAGTCTCAGGCATTACAGTGGACGGAGCTACTCTCGAATACGAAGGCAGAACATTGACGCCCGTACATTTCAAAATGTCGCCGAAAGTCCCAAAAGGACGGCAAAACAAAAGAGACCGAAAGATCCCCGGCCAAACTGTTAATTTCAAGGGAGAAGCCGGGCCATTCGCTATGGTACGCGCCCCGAAACCGTACACCATTAAAGTTACGATTATAAAAGGGCAACGAACAGCATTAAAGCAAGGGACGTTTCTTGCACCCTCCAAGAAGGACGACGAAGGCGCTCTGATGTTACCGTTCCAAAGAAAAGGATCCGGCCGCTCTCCTATCGAGGCAGTGCGTACCCTGTCAGTGCCGCAGATGATTGACGGCAGAGCTCGCGAGACAATCGAGCAGACAATCAACGAGAAGCTGGGCGAACGCTTCAACCACCACATAGAGCAGGCCATGAAGTAACCAGCAGGAAGGCAAGGCCAAGGCACCGGGCAGCAAGGAAAGCCGAGCCCACGAGCGCAGCCACCAAGAAAAAAGAAAGAAAAGGCCACAACGCAGGGGCACCAAGAGGCAAGGGCACACGGGCCGGAGGCCGAGCCAACCCAAAGGCGAGGCCAAACCAAAACCGGGCAAGCCGCCCGGAAGGTACTGTGACACTCCGAAAAGCCCTGCGGTGCTGGCGAGCCCAAAACACGCGCAGACTCAGAAAAATTTTTTCAGGCCGTTTCGTTTCGCCTGACCGCACGGAAAGGAGGTGACGCTATGGCAGAAAATCCGAAACAGAACCTACAAAGCACCGACATTATAGCGAAACTTTTCGATCTTGATGTCCGTCGAGTGCAGCAGCTCGCAAAGGAGGGTATTCTCCCGGCAGCGTCACAAAGGCCCTACAAGTTTGATCTTCTCCCAACCGTTAAGGCGTACATTCGTTACCTGCGAGATCGGGCAAATGGGAAAGAGGCCAAAACGGCCGACACTGTAAAGGCTGAGGCCGACAAGCTACGGGCAGAGGCGGATCTGAAACAAAGCAAGGCCAAGATCGCCGAGCTCCAGCTTAAAGAGCTGGAAGGGAAAATGCACCGCAGCGAGGACGTGGAGGCTCTGACGAACGACCTCGTTTACACCGCCCGCAGCATGATAATGGCACTCCCCGGCCGCCTCGCCATGGACGTTGTGCAGGCAGGCAGCGCCAACGAAGCCTCGGCGCTGATCCGGACTGAGTGCTACAAAATACTGGACGAGCTCGCGGGCTATCAATACGATCCCGAAGCATACCGGCGGCGCGTGAGGGATCGCGAAGGCTGGAGCGACGCGCTCGCAGATGAAGAAGCCGACGAGTAAGAAAGCCGCCAAGAGGCTGAACGCGGCCATAGGCCCAGCAGTCCAAAACTTCAAACCGCCGGAAGAACTGACGGTGGCCGAGTGGGCCGACAAGCACCGGCGACTCTCCCCGGAAACCTCAGCAGAGGCAGGCCCGTGGCGCACGTCACGAACCCCATACCTCCGGGAACCTATGGAAGCGTTCACGGATCCCAAAATCCGCAAGATCGTCATGGTGGCAGCGTCTCAGGTAGGTAAGTCTGAGCTGGAGCTGAATATAATCGGCTACATCATAGACCAAGATCCGGGCTCTATTATTTTTGTGCAGCCAACGCTTGACGACGCCAGAAAGTTTTCCCGCTTGCGTATCGCTCCCATGATCCGAGACAGCAAGGTGCTGAAAGCCAAGGTTTCGGATATTAAGGCGAAGGACTCTGGGAACACGATCCTCCAGAAATCCTTCCCCGGCGGTATGCTGACAATCACGGGCTCCAACAGCCCGTCGGCTCTTGCTTCCACTCCTGCCCGCTACATTATCGGCGACGAGCGCGACCGCTGGGCGATCAGCGCCGGAACCGAGGGCGATCCGTGGGCTCTGGCAGAAGCCAGACAGACCACCTTCTATAATGCGAAGGCCGTCGAGGTATCAACTCCGACAATAAAAGGAGCCTCGAACATTGAAAGCAGCTACTACCAAGGAACACAGGAACGCTGGTGCCACAAGTGCCCGGAGTGTGGCGAGTATGGCGAGATCATATTCGACCGGATCCACTACAAGCACACTGTCAAAAAGGTGCGCGGGAAAAAGGTGTACAGCATAGACGGGCCGATCTCATGGGCCTGTCCGAACTGCGGGTGCCTCGTGCCGGAGGAAACCATGCGCCGACAGCCTGCAAAGTGGATCGCAGAAAACCCGGACGCCTACGCTACCGGAGTGCGTTCCTTCTGGCTGAACGCCTTCTCGTCCCCGTGGACACCATGGGAAAAGATCGTCCTCAAATTTTTGCAGGCAAAGGACGAACCGCAAAAGCTGAAAGTTGTTTACAACACGCTGCTGGGCGAACTCTGGGAGGATCGCGGCGGCATTATCGACGAGGACACCATGCTGGCCCGCCGCGAGGACTACGGAACCAATGCAGACGGATCCCCGGTGGAACTGCCGGAGGGCGTGCTTGTGCTGACCTGCGGCGTAGATACACAGGACAACCGGCTGGAATACGAAGTTGTGGGGCACGGCTATTATGGCGAAACATGGGGCATAAAAAAAGGCTACATCATGGGAAAACCGGACACCGACGACGTATGGCAGCAGCTCGACGACGTGATCGGGCATGTCTACCGCTTCAAAGACAACAAGCGGGGGCTCAGGATCTCGATCACATGTGTGGACTCTGGCGGCCACTATACGCAGGAAGTTTACACGCGCTGCCGGGCGCGGAAAAATCAGCGTGTCTTTGCTATCAAGGGAAAAGGCGGCGACGGGATCCCATTCGTCACACCGCCCTCGAAAGTGGCGATCAAGGACAACAAGCGGATCACCTGCTGGCTCTATACCTTCGGTGTAGACGCCGGGAAAGAGGCGATCATGTCAAACATAAAGGTGCAGGAGCCGGGAGCGAAATATTGCCATTTCCCGCGGGGCGAAAGCTACGGGTATGACTCTTATTATTTCAACGGCCTGCTGTCTGAAAAGCTGGAGCTTACCCAGACCAAGCGGGGCAACCGCTGGGCGTGGGTAAAGATCCCCGGACATGAACGAAACGAAGCCCTCGACTGCCGAAACTATGCACTCGGAGGCTTCCGGATCCTCAACCCGGACATGGAGGCGGTGGAACGCAGACTCAGTAACATGCCGGAAAATCCACGGCCAAAAAAGGCTGCAGCACCACAGCGACGCCAGAACAATGCGGCGCAGTATTTTGATGAATGGTAAGGAGGCAACACTATGGCACGAACGAAAGCGACCATACAGCAGGAGCTCGAAACCACGCGCCGGAGGCTGGACGCCTATCTGGATCGCGAGGCTGACATGCTGGCAAAGAACGGCGTGCAAAGCTACGGGATCGGCTCCCGCAATATCCAATATTACAGTACCGCCCTGAAAGATATTCAGGACATGATCGAGAAGCTCCGCGCCCGGATCCGGGAGCTGGAGGCTGAACTGGAGGGGCGAGCCCCTCGCAGAGCGCTGGGCGTTGTCCCGCGCGACTGGTAAAGGGTAAACGCCGGATCTCTCCGGCTTTACTACGGCACGGCCGAAGGAGGTTTTCGCTCCTTTACTTCCACGGCTGCGCCGTTTTTTATTTCATGCAAGGAGGTGAGAAAAATCAGATACCACAAGGAAATGGGAGTGTATCTGCCCGACGACGTGCGGCCACAGAATAAAGGGTACGGGGAAGCTGGGGCCAGCTGGAGAAAGCGGGCCGTGAAGGGCTTCAATGCTCCCAGTGGATCCTCGCATGAGGACATAGACTTTAACAACTACACCCTACGGCAACGCTCCCGTATGCTTTACATGGCCGCCCCCGTCGCCACCTCAGCGATCAAAACCAACCGCACAAATGTGGTGGGTGTCGGCCTGCGGCTGAAAAGCCGGATCGACAGGGAGGTGCTGGGGCTCACGCCGGAGCAGGCCGAAGAATGGCAGAAAACCACCGAGCGGGAGTTTAACCTTTGGGCGAAAGACAAACGAGCCTGCGACGCTACCGGCATGAACAACTTCTACGGGCTCCAGCAGCTCGCCCTTGTGTCGTGGCTCCTATCCGGCGACTGTATCGGACTGATTAAACAGTACCCTGTCACCCGGCTGCTCCCCTACTCGCTGCGCGTCCACCTGATTGAGTCAGACAGGATCGCAACACCGGGAGGCTACGGATCCGGGGGATCTGTCACTTATACGACCGGAAGAAACCCGGACAACGGGAACACGATCTACGACGGCGTAGAGGTTGACAGCAACGGCATGGTAGTAGCCTATCATATCCGCAGCAACTACCCGTTTGAACTCGGAGCGCCGACGACAACATGGGCGCGGGTGCTGGCTTATCAGGAGCACACCGGACTCCCCAACGTGCTGCACATCATTGACACCGAGCGCCCGGATCAGTACCGTGGCGTCAGCTATCTGGCACAGGTGATCGAGCCGCTGCTCCAGATCCGCAGATACACGGAGTCCGAGCTTATGGCTGCGGTGGTGGAGTCCTTTTATACCGCGTTCATCAAGACAGAGGCTCCGACCGACGAGAACCCGTTCAACCAGACGGATCCGGACGTGCCGGGAGAACCGAAAGGCCCCAACGAATACAGCATGGGGCCGGGCCAAGTCAATGTCATGGCTCCGGGGGAAAGCGTGGAGTTTGCAAACCCAACGCACCCGAACGGCAGTTTTGACAAATTCGTGGCAGCAATCAGCGCACAGGTAGGCGCAGCTCTGGAAGTTCCCGCGGATCTTCTACTGAAACAGTTTAATAGCTCCTATTCTGCCAGCCGCGCCGCCCTTCTGGAAGCGTGGAAGGCGTTCAAAATGCGCCGGGAATGGCTGGCAGACGACTTTTGCCGACCGTGCTATGAAGTGTGGATGAGCGAAGCCGTGGCCCGTGGGCGTATCTATGCACCGGGATTTTTCGACAACCCAACGATCCGCGCTGCATATCTCGGCAGCGAGTGGCTGGGCCCGTCTCAGGGACAGCTCGATCCGGTGAAGGAAATCACCGCAGAGATCCTCGCGTGCAGCGAGGGCTTTTCCACCCATGAGCAGAGCACGATCCGACTCAATGGCGGTCAGTGGGACGCCAATGTCGAACAGCTCCAGAGGGAAAACGAAAAGCTCGGAGGCAACGCGCCAGATCCACACCAAAACGGAAGCGGCTCAGGAGGCCCACAGCAGCCGCAAGAAGGCGAGGAACCGGCAGAGGGGGACAATAACCCACACAGCCCCGAAAATGCTCGCAGACGGGGCGCTGAGGCCCTGCGTGGCCTTATTATAAGCGAGCAGATCAAACAATCCATACAAGGAGGGACAGCCAATGAAAGCACCACATAGCTTGCACATGGGCCCGGCACCGGTAGCGGCTCCCGCAGCCACAGCGACAAAGTTCTGGAACGTAGCAAGCGTCAGCGAGGACGAGGGCGAGATCACCCTCTACGGCGACGTTATGAGCCAGCAGCCGATCGACTGGTGGACAGGCGAGCCGGAGCCCGGCCTCTATATCACGCCGGAGGGCTTCATGGAAGATTTGGCGGCCGTGAAGGACAAAGCCCACATCACCGTAAAACTCAACAGCTGTGGGGGCGACCTTTACACCGGGATCGCAATCCATAACGCATTGAAAGCGCTCAGCGGCGACGTGAACGTCGTCGTAGAAGGGATCGCTGCCAGCGCTGCCAGCGTGATTATGTGCGCCGGTGATACCGTGACCGTGTACCCCGGATCTCTGATTATGATCCACGGCGTCAGCGTCATGCTCTGGGACAGCCTGAACATTCAGGACATGAAGCAGCTCATTAAGGGTATGGACGCCAGCGAGCGGGCCGTCGCCGAAATCTACGACGGAAAGACCGGGCTCGGCGTTGATACCTTACGCAGCATGATGACAAAAGAAACGTGGATGACTGGGCGGGAGGCTCTCGACAAGGGCTTCGCGGACGCCTTAAAGGAGGACGAGGAAGAACCGGACATGAGCATGAGCTCAGATCGGAAAGTCCTCTATGTCAATGGTGTAAGCCACAACATTGAGGGCTTGCATAATGTACCGGGAACTATCCCGATCCAGAGAAGTGCCAAACCGGCAAAACGTCCGGCGGCAAATAAGAGGCCGACCAACAAGGCGGCAACAAAAACAGAAGGAGGTAAAAACCACATGACACTCGAAGAATTAAGGGCACAGGAGCCGGAGCTGGTGAGCCAGATCGAGCAGGAAGCCCGGAACACGGCCCAGACTCAGACCACCGACGCCGTAGCCGCAGAGCGCCAGCGTCTTGCGGATATTGACTCGATCGCTGCCTCTATCCCGGATCAGCAGCTTGTCCATGACGCCAAGTACGGGGACAAGCCTTGCACCGCTCAGGAGCTTTGTTTCCGCGTAATGCAGCAGAGCGCGGCGTCCGGGCAGCATTTTCTCGCAAACTACACGGCAGACGGCGCAGCGTCCGGCACTGCCAAAGTAGGCGCTGCTCCCAATGGCGGCACTCCTGCCAGCAAGGAAGAACAGGACGCGGCAGACATTCAGGCGGTAGTAAACGCCTATAACGCAAGTAAAGGAGGTACACAGAAATGAGTAAGAGACTCGACGAAACTCTCGGCACCGTCGGCTATGATAACCTGATTAACGGTTTATATCCTCCGGCTGAGCCGTTTTCCGTTGTGATCCGCAAGGGATCCGCTGAGACGACCTACAAGCGCGGCACCGTGCTGGCCCTGTCCGAAGGAACTGCCGGAGACGGCAAATATGTAATTCTCGGCACGGCGGCAGCCTCCAACGAGACACTGACGGCTAACTGCGTGCTGGCCGAGGACGTCACCGTGGGAACCGCTAACGACGAAACAGCGGTAGCGTACCGCACCGGCCACTTTAACAGCAACGCCCTGATTATGGACGCTGAGCACACTTTCAGCGCAGCAGACAAGGAAGCACTGCGCGGCGTGGGGATCCTGATCTCTGACGCGGTAGAAATTTAAGAAGGAGGACAGACAAATGGCTTTTAATTTTTATGATACTCACACACTGCTGGCTTCCGTCCAGCAGCTCCCGCCTCTGCACACGTTCCTTCTGGATCGGTATTTCCCGACCAATGCGGCGACCGACATTTTCGCCACCAACGACGTGCTGGTGGAATACAAGAAAGGACACAAGAAAGCGGCCCCGTTCGTGGCACCCAGAAAGGGCGGGATCACGATCCTGCGCGACGGCTACGAAATGAGGCGCTTCACTCCGTCCTATATCGCACCGAAGCGCCCTCTTACCATTGACGACCTGAGAAAGCGCGGTTTTGGGGAGGCGCTCTACCCTACCCTTACCCCTCAGCAGAGACAGGGCGTCATTATGCTGGCCGATCTGGACGAACTGCGCGGCATGAACGCACGACGCAAGGAAGCCATGGCGGCGCAGGTAATCTTTACAAACGCCTGCACTATGGACGAGTATGTGGACGACTTCGAGCACTTCGAGGAACGGGAGGTGCGCTACTTCGACGGCGCAAGCAATCCGGCAATCTATACCCCTTCCGCTGACTGGACAACGACCGAGGCGTCCGGAAAGCAGATGATCAGCGACATGGCGTCCATGATCTCAATGCTGACCTCTCGCGGGCTCCCGGCCACGGACGTGCTGGTGGCTCCTGACGTGGCCGACATTATCCTGAGCAACGAGTGGATCCTGAAGCTGCTCGATAACCGCAACTACCAGATCGGCGGCGTGGATCCTGAAACCCTTCCGGCTGGTGCGACAAAGATCTGCCGCCTGAATATCAAGGGCCACATGGTAGACGTGCTCAGCTATGAGGACAACTACACCGAAGTAGACGGAACCGTGACGCCTTATATCCCGGCGGGCACTATCGCAGTAGGCGCTCCGGCTGCTGGCCGCACGGTGTACGGCGCGATCACTCAGGTAGAGCAGGCCGACGGCGAGTTCCACACTTACACCGGCATGAATGTGCCGAAGTATCTCAGCGACGCCGCGCACGACGTCCGCGAGGTAACTCTGAAATCCGCACCGCTTTGTATGCCGAACAACGAGAACCCGTTCATTACAGCCAAAGTCGTGACAGACTAAGCACGGCAGAAAGGAGCGCAGCATGAAGAAAATCAGAGTAACCCGCGGAGGCTGCGGGATCTGCTACACCGACGCTAACGGCGTAAAACGCCATGCACTTAAAACCCCGGAAAACGGGGCTTTTGAGTGCGGCGACGAACAGGCCGACCGCCTCGTCCGTCTGGGCGTGGCTGCTTATGTCGGATCCGCTGAAAAACCCGCACAGCAGGCAGACGCCAATCTGGATCAGACCGAGGAACCGGAGCAGACAGTGAAGGGACACCTCAGTGCTGAGGATCTGGAAGGCTGGAGCTATAACGAGCTGAAAAAGCTCGCGGCTGAAATGGGCGTGGAAGTCAAAGGCAATAAAAAGGCCGACTATATCGCCGCGATCGCAGCCGAGGAAGTAGAGGCAGGCGCTGAGGACGACGAGCTGCCGCCGGATCTGGACGTAGTGGATCCGGAGTAAGGAGGCCGCCATGATAAAAATGATTAAAGGCGCTTACGGCCTGAAAATAAACGGAGTCGTTGAGGCTATGACAAGCCGATCGGCTCCGTTCTCTCTTGCCGACGCCCGCGAGGCTGAGCTTGTAGCTGCTGGCGTTGCGGTATATGTGCAGGAGCCGGACGAGGATCCGGCATACAGCAAAATGAAAATGGCGGAACTCCGGGAAGCTGCTGCAGCGTATGGCGTAGACGCCAGCAAGATCCGGAGCAAAAAGGAAGTAATCGCCATGATCGAGGAAGCAAAGGCGAAAGCTGCCGAAAAGCCGGAGGACTAACCCGTGACTTTCAAGGAGCAGATCCAGCAGGATCTCGACACGGTATTCCTCAATCTGGACGAGTTTGCAGAACTTCGCCGCGTTGAGGGGAAGCAGATCCCCGTTGTGGTAGATAACGATCAGCTCGTAAAGCTCAAACAGGGGCAGATACTCGGGCTCGTTGAGGCCGACATGCTGCTCATGGGAAAGCAAGAAGATTTTCCGGCAGACATGGAGCCGGGCAGGCTCCTGAACGTAGACGGCCGGGAAATGATCGTGACAAACTCAGGCACCGACATGGGGCTCATTGAGGTAGCTCTACGCCAGAACAGAACCGGCTAAGGAGGTGCGCCATGTTACTTGTTGATAGTATCGACAATCTGGTGAACTGGCTCGCGGAAAATGTATGCAGCCAGATCCAGCTCAAACTCCCGAACGACTACCAGAACGACACCGACTACGACGTGGAGTTTGTAAACCCGGCCGCCTTCCCCCTATACACTCCGGGAAAAGACCGCTTGCCGCCAAACGTACCGGCTCCGATCCCTTCGATATGCGCTCAGCTCATGGAAGGGAGCGACGACCTCATAAAGCGGCAGCGCCTTCTCCAGTTTCGGCTCTGCCTTGCCTGCTGGAACCCCGGAGAACACGGCGGGGAAATATACCGCCCTCGCCCGAACAGCGCAGCGCTCGGCGGGTATTCCTATTACCGCGTCACGGGGGAAGCTGCAAAGACATACACCCGCAACATGAATGGCTGGAGGGACTCGTTCAACTTCGCCGATCTGGTGCTGCGGGAAATTGAAAATGCGGAATATATCGCAGGCCACCGGCTCGTGAAGGAGCAAGGGATCAAGTATGGACTTTTTACCGAGGAAGGGAACATCTGGGACTATTACCCGTACTGGCATAACTGGATCACCTTCACACTGGAGGCAGGCGTAACCGCCGCAACCCCGAAGCAATATGAAGATTTTTTATGATAAGGAGGCAAAACTATGGCTTATAAGCATGGAGCCTACGGCGAAATCGGCGACAGCAAAGTGGCAAGCACTACGCAGGCCGACGTCGTAGCCGCCTATATCGGCACCGCACCGGTAAACCTGATCCGGGGCTATGCCGACATGGATCTCGTCAATATGCCGATCAAGCTCACCGACATGGGCGACGCCCAGAGCAAGCTCGGCTATGCACAGAACTGGGCCGACTTCACACTCTGCGAAGCCTTCGCCCAGCACTTTGACAATACCGTCGGGAATGTGGGCCCGATCTACGTCGTGAACGTCCTCGATCCGGACGTACACAAAGACGCGGAAAAAACCACCAAAACGCTGACCTTCAAGAATAACCGGACGGAGTTTGAAAGCTCCGACATTATTCTGGACACCTTCGCGATCGCCGATAAGGCCGAAGGCGTGGACTATTCCCTCGGCTACAACTTCACAAAGGGCACCGTCGTGGTGCAGCTGCTCAAAGATCTGGAGTCCGACAGTCTGGAGTGTACCTACAACACCGTGGACGCCTCAGCGGTAGAGTCTGACGACATTATCGGGCAGGAAACAGCAGACGGGCAATACACCGGCCTGCACGCCATGTCTCTGCTCTATCAGTACCACAATGCCGTCCTCAATATTCTGGCAGCACCCGGCTGGAGCCATATCCCGGAAGTTTATAAGGCTATGGTGAGCACCGTCCAGAAGCTCAACGGCCACTGGGACGGCTTCGTAAATGCCGACATTCCTCTGGTAGACAGCGAGAGCCAGAAGATCGACACGATCGCAAAGGCTCAGAAGTGGGCCGAAGATAACGGCTACAACAGTGAACGCAGCAAGGTATACTGGCCGCAGGCAATAGATGGAAGCGGGCGCGTGTTCCATATCTCGTCTATTGCAACCGCTACCATGCTGCGCGTGGATCTGGAGAACGACGGCGTACCTTTTGAGTCTCCGTCTAACAAGGCGATCATGGCAACCGCTCAGTATTTTGGAGCAGACTCCAAGAGCCGTGGCTTCGATCAGCAGACCGCCAACAGCCTAAACGAAAAAGGCATTACGACCATCTGCTTTTGGGCTGGACAGTGGGTGCTCTGGGGCCCGCACACGGCGGCCTACACCTACAACGGCAGCATGGACGCTCGCGCTATCTTCGACAGCAATATCCGTATGCTTATGCACATCACGAACAGCTTCCAGCTGGATCATGGAACGGAGATCGACTCCCCCATGACTCCGCAGGACAAGGACACGATCCTGAACTTCGAGAAGCAGAAGCTCGACACCCTTCTGGGGATCGGCGCTCTGATCGGTACGCCTACGGTGGAGTTTTTGGAGAGTGCAAACCCGACCAGCGACATGATGAACGGCGACTTTGTGTGGGATATTTCCGCAACGCCTACGCCGCCCTTTAAGTCTGGCACTGCTCGCGTGTGCTACACAGATGAAGGCTTCCAGTCCTTCTTCGAGTCTGAATAAGGAGGTGCAGAAAAATGGGAAAATGGATGGATCTCAAGGGCCCCGTGGTGGCCGATACCGTTTACTCCGACAACACGCTGGTGGCTAAGGACGTATCGTTCACCCTTCCGGGCCTTGAATTTATGACCGCTGACGTCATGGCTATGGGTAACATGACCGTGCCGCTCGTGGGCCTTCTGGAAAACATGGAGCTCACGATCACCAAGATCGGCGTGGACATGGGCCTCAGCCGTCTGGGGCGTCTGGAAAAGCAGAACCTTGAGTTTCGCTGGGTGCAGAACGTCGTCAAGTCTGACGGCTCTCAGGGGACTGAGGGCTGCAAGGCTTTTGTCCGTGTTATGCCTGCGGCGCTTCCTGAGCTGGGCGTCGAAATCGGATCCGCAACCGAAGCCGAAGGCACTTACACCGTTACCCGTATGCAGATCTACGCAAACGGCGCGGAATACATGTGCGTGGACAGACTGAGCCAGATCCTCCGTGTCAACGGCAAGGACTACATGAGCCAGATCAACAACCTGCTCTAAATATGAATATCTGAATGAACGGCCCGCCGGACTTCCCTCTGGCGGGCTTATTTTGCGAAAGGAGCCAAAACATGAAAGAAGTAACCAAGAACCCGATCAAGGGCACGCTGCGCCTGAAAAATCCGATCATGATTAACGGGAACGAAATCACCGAAGTGACCTACGACTCGAACGAGATCGACGGGATCCTTTTTGCGACGGCCGAGTCGAAAAGGAAGGCGGCAGCAGTAGGCCGAAAAGATATTTCTATCGCCCCGGCGGCTGAATTTGATTTTAGTCTCCACCTTTACCTCGGCTTCGCCGCCATTGTGGCTGTGAACCCCTCTTATGATTTTTCTGATCTTGAAAGGATTAAGGGCCACGACGTTGTGGAGGTTATGACGATCGGCCGAAATTTTATGCTCGCGTCGGGGGAGAAAACACAAACGGGCGACGACTCCGGCGAGCCTACCGAGACTACGCCAGAGTCTACCACACCAGCACGTCCGACCTCGAAAAAAAGCGAGTAACGGACTTTATTCTTGAATATGCAGAAGCGGCCGAGGATCTCGCGGAAGAAAGAAAACGCATGGAGAAGAACCGGCCGCACTTCAAGCCCAAACATGTAAGGAAACGGAGGTGAGGACATGGCGGGCAAGACCTTACAATCTACGATCGAGATCGCCGGTTCCCTCAGCCCGTCTTTACAGCAGGCTATAAAGCAGGCAGTTGACCGGCTCGAAGAAATGAGTCAGGAGACGCTGGAGTCTGCCGGAGCTGCCGCTAAACTGGCAGCGGAAATCAATACACAGGAGTCTGTACTGAGAAACCTCCAGCGAGGGTACGAAGATTATATCGTGAGCGGATCCGAAAGCACCGACGAGGCTCTAAGGCTTGCCGACACCATTCAGGATCTGTCCAACGAACTGAACGAAAACCGGGGAGCACTCGAAGCAGCCCACGAGGCAGCCCAAAAGCTCGCTGGAGGCCAGCAGGAAACCGCCGACGCATACAGCAAGCTGCAAAAACAGATCGGCGAACAGGAAGCGGAGCTTGCGACTCTGCGCCGCTCCTATGCCAACGTAGCGCTTGAACAGGGCGAAACCTCGGCCGAAGCGCGGCAGCTGGCAAGCCAGATCAGCCAACTTTCCGGCGATCTGAACGAGAACCGGCAGAGGCTAAGTGCTGCCGAACAGGCAGCGGATCAACTGGGCAACTCTCTGGAGGACGCCGGGCAGGACGCGGAAAGCTCCAGCGAAGGCTACACAGTGCTGAAAAATGTCCTTGCCAACCTTGTGACCGAGGGGATCAATAAAGCGGTGGACGCTTTCAAGGAGCTGGCGACGGAGGGAGACACCTCTCTCGCTATGCTAAGCGCCAGAACAGGAGCCACCGCGCAAGAACTCGAAGGCTTCGAGGACGTCATGTACGAGGTTTACAACTCCAACTATGGCGACAGCCTCGGAGACGTTTCGGAAAAACTCTCCACCGTCATTCAAATGACCGACAATCTGGACAAGGCTTCGCTGGCTCAGATAACCAAAAACGCGATCGCGCTGGAGGATGTGTTCGGCTTCGATGTAGTGGAAAGCCTGAGGGCTGCGAACAGCCTCACGGATCAGTTTGGCATAAGCGCAGAGGAAGCGTTTAACCTTATCGTGCAAGGGGCACAAAAAGGGCTGAACCAAAACGACGACCTTCTGGACACGATCAACGAGTACAGCGTCCAGTTTCGGAACGCCGGATATTCTGCCGACGACATGTTCAACATGCTGGCAAACGGAGCCGAGACTGGAACATGGAGCATTGACAAGCTGGGCGACGCAGTAAAAGAGTTTAACATACGAATGAGCGACGGCACAGCAAACGAGTACCTCGAACAGCTCGGCCTTAATACCGAGGAAGTAATCGCTCAATTCAACAAGGGCGGGCCAGAGGCTCAGGCTGCGATCGGCGACATTATGGAGGCTCTGCAAGAGTGCGACGACGCGACGCTGCAATATCAGGCAGGCGTCGGCCTGTTTGGCACTATGTGGGAGGATCTGGGGGTTGACACCGTGGCGTCCCTTATGGACACACAGGGCGCGATCCAGAGCACTTCCGACGCCATGGCACAACTGGACAGCGCCGCCTATGATACGCTGGAGAGCTCACTCTCCCAGCTGGGGCGCACAATCAAGTCCGAAGTGGTGCAGCCGGTAGCCGAAGAACTCACTCCCGCCATGAAAGAGGCCGTGGACTATGTGAACGCAAATGTAGCCCCGGCGGTGGACTGGGTATCGTCTCACCTTCCTGAGATCGGCCTTGCGTTGGGAACGCTCAGCGCCGTTTTGGTGGCTATGAACTGGGGCTCTCTCGTGGCGCAGTTTGGAAAAATAAAGGGAGCGATCACCGGATTTACGACCGCCCTCGGCGCAGTCTCCGGGCCTGTCATGGCCGTGATCGCAATCGTGGCCGCGCTGGCTGCCGGTTTTATGTATCTATGGCAGACAAACGAGGACTTCCGGGCTAATGTGACAGCAATCTGGGCCGAGCTGCAAGCCAGCTTTTCGGAGCTCGGAGCCGGAATCATGCAAATGATTAACCAGCTTATGCCGCTGATCCAACAGACTGCGGCGACCGTTCTCTCTGCCTTCGCACAAATTGCCTCGGCAGTGATCCCGGTGCTGGTGGAGCTGATCGGCGCTATTCTGCCGGTTATTATTGACCTTATAAACCAAATGCTCCCGATCCTGACGCAGATCGTCCAGACAGTGCTCACTACGCTGATAGACCTAATCAACCAGCTGCTCCCGGTGATAATGCAGATCATTCAGGCAGTCTTGCCGGTGCTGGTGGAGTTTATCAACGCACTGCTCCCTGTTTTAATGCAGATCGTTCAGGCGATCCTTCCGGTGTTTGTGCAGCTTATCAGCGCGCTGCTCCCGATCCTCTCGCAGATTGTGACCGCGATCATGCCCGTGATTATTCAGCTGCTTAATACCATTCTGCCGATTATTATGCAGATTATTCAGGCGGTGCTTCCAATCCTGATCCAGATCCTCAACATGCTGACACCGATCCTGAATATGATCGTGTCGCTGCTGACGCCGATCCTGAACCTCATTATTTCACTGGTGGAGCCAATCCTGAACCTCATCATGTCAGCGATCACGCCGCTGATTAACATTTTTATGTCACTCATTAACACGGTGCTGCAGCCAATCATGCCGATCTTGCAAGCGCTGGCGAACATTTTCACCGCCGTGCTGGGGGCTGCCATTCAGGCGATCCAGCCGATCGTGCAAAGCCTGATCTCTATCTTCCAAGGGCTGATTAACTTTATAACCGGCGTTTTCTCTGGAAGCTGGAGCTCAGCATGGAGCGGAGTCGTTCAGGTTTTCGGCGGCCTTTGGGACGGCCTCGTGGGGCTGGTGAAGGCACCGATCAACGCCGTGATCGGCCTCGTGAACAGCGCGATCAACGCGCTGAACGGTATCAGCGTAACGATCCCGGACTGGGTACCGGCCGTAGGCGGTAAAACCTTCGGGATCAATATCCCGAACATTCCAATGCTTGCAACCGGCGGCTTTACCGACGGCGTATCAATCGCAGGCGAGGAAGGCATGGAGGCGGTAATCTCGTTCGATCCGGCCTACCGGGATCAAAATATTGCTATCTGGCAGAAAGCCGGGCAGCTGCTCGGAACCCTCGGATCTTCTTCTGGGGAAAACGCGGGGCTCACGAACACCGCCGGGAAACTGCTCGCTCTGGACGACTTCTCTCTGGGAAGCCTCGCCAACAACACGAGCACCGTCATTTACTACGATTTTTCCGGCTTCACATGGAGCCCGCAGATCCAGACGGAAGGATCCGGCGAGGACGCCGACGACTTCATGGCCCGCCTCAAAGCGCACGAGGCAGAGTTTTTCGACTGGCTGGAGGAATTTATTCAGGCAAGGGAGGTGGCGCTTTATGCGTAGGGTAACGGGCTATCTGGAATACGTCACGCGGGAGGGCGACACCTTCGACTCTCTCGCGCTGCAAATGTATAACGAGGAAACCCTCGCCCATTACATTATTGAATTTAACCCCGACTATGCGGACGTTCTGATCTTCGAGGCGAACGTGGCCCTCCGGCTGCCGATCGTCGAGGACGCAGAGACGCCGGAAACTCTGCCGCCGTGGCGTCGGGGCGAAGAAATCCCGGAGCTGGACGCTTCGTGAATTTCTACTACAACGGGACGGATATATACAACGACGTGTCGGTGAACTACTGCGTGCATGAAATGTTCGCGGAAAAGCAGGCCGACACGCTCGTGATCCGTTTCAATGACACCAAGGGAATATGGAGCAAATGGCAACCGGCAGCCGGTGACACGGTGCGCTTCAAAGAAGGCGCAAGCGACACCGGGAAAATGTTCATACACTCCATGAAACCGGAAAACGGGCTTTTTACGATCCGAGCCATGTCCATGCCGAAAACGGTAAAGATCCGGAAATCAAAGAGCTGGGAGGGCGTGCGCTTCCTTCAACTGGCAAATGAATTTGCCGGGAACCACGGCCTCACTTTCAAGAACTACGGGTGCGACGATCAGGTTTACCCGTATATCAAACAAGACAATGAGGGGGATTTTTCCCTATTTTCTCGTCTTTGTATGCTGGAGGGCTGTCAAATGCTTATTTTTGACGGCTCTCTGCTCGCGTATAACGAGCACTACATTGAGCAGCAGGAACCCGCGGGCAGCCTCACGGTGGACGAAAACGGCGTCTTTACCTACGAGGACAACCGCGACACCATGTTCGGCTCTTGCGAGGTGGCAAGCGGGAGCTACTCCGGCAAATATGTGGCAGACGCTTCAAACAGCGCCGTGCTGCGCCCGGAGATCCCGATCCAAGTCACCAGTAACGCAGAGGCGGCCCGTTTTGCCAAGGGACTGCTCCGAAACGTCAACAAATACGGACGAAAGGGGCAGTTTTCCAAGGCTTTAATGACCGGGTACGCAGCCGCCAGCCTGCTGACTCTAAAAACGACGAAGGCAAGCATGTGGGACGGCACTGTCTTTGTGTATAAAGTCCGGCATGACTTCGTAGGAAATAAGTCAACCGTTTATTTCAGGGATCTGCTGGAGGGCTACTAAATGGGGAACATCTACAAGGGAACAATCGCCGGGATCGAGGGGAACACCGCCCGCGTGCTTCCCTCCGACGCCGGGGCCAAACCGACCGCCAAGATCGTGATCCCGTGGCACCTCAGAGGAAGCACAGGGAACCTCACAAAAGGCACGCCGGTGGTATATGTCGAATTTGACGACGCCAGCGGGCTGCTGCTCGGCCGGGCCGACGGCGAGTGGGGCGCTTACCTTCCCGGACTGACGGCCGGATCCATATCCGTGCCAGAGGGAGACGTGAACGCCAGCGGCGTGAGCTTATCCGGGCACAGGCATGGAGGCGTAGAACCCGGCAGCGGCACCACCGGCAGGCCGACATAAGGAGGGGCCAATATGGCGACAATGGCAAAATGGGGCTCAAAATCATGGGCCATATCTCAGAAAAAAGTCGTCGCTCTGGAGGGGCTGGCCTTCTCTTATTCTCAGGTAGCTGACAACAACACCAGCACCGAGGAAAAGAAAACCACCAACGAGCGAGGCACGGATCTATTCCCGCTCAGCTTCACCACCGTGCTGCACAGCGGCGCGGGCGTGGACGTCCGGGCAGAGATCGAAAGCTGGAAAGAGCTTGTCACAAAAGTAAATTATTTCTATCTGGGAGGCAAAAAACTGGGGCCGAAGCTCCAGCTCCGCAAAGTGTCCGTGAGCAACGTTGAGATCGACGACCTCGGACGCATGAGGCTGGCGACGTTATCCTTTGAATTTAAGGAGTACGATCCCGACACCACGAGCGTGCCGGTAAGCACAACCGCCCTGAATGTAAAGGCCAGCACTGCCTCGAAATCCCAGAACAAGCCAGCAAATACGCAGGCACAGGCAGCGCCGAAAAAGACGATCTCCGTCGGCTGCTATGTAAAGCCGACCGGGAGCAGGTACGCAACCGGCGAAAAGATCCCGAACTGGGTAAAAGAGCGCAGCCATAAGGTAAGCCAGATCAAGGAAAGCCAAAACAAGGTGCTGCTCGGACACCCGGACGGGATCAACAGCTGGGTATATCTGAGCGAAGTCACGCTCGTGTAAAGGAGGGAGGCCATGAGAGCACAAGGGAACGGGCTCCCGCAGGTGTGCGCGGCCAACCTGCTGCGAACCGTGCGGGGCGAGGTGGCATACGACAGGCTCAGGGGCCGGGACGGCGCTCTGATCGACCAGCCAAACGCCACCGACGCGGCAGCGGCCGACGCCGAGTGGGTGCTCGAAACCTACGAACCACGGGTAAACGCTGAGGAAATCGTCACGGATCCCTCCGGCGTTTTATCCGGTGAATTTAATATGACCGTGAATATCGCGGAAAGAAAGGAGGACGAGGAAATCAAATGAGCGAGCTCCAATTCATAGAGACAAGCGCCCAAAAGGTGCATGAAACTGTTATCAGCGAGCTGGAGAACGGCGTCAACGATCCTCTCTATCCGGGCGACGAGCGCCGGATCTTCGGCGACGCCATGGCTGAGGTAATTGTGGCCGTATATAACAGCGTCAACGACGCCTGCAAGCAGAAAATGCTCCGCTACGCCCGCGGCTCCGTTTTGGACGCTCTGGGCGAAAACCGAGACACTCCGCGCCTCGATCCTACCTTCGCCACCACAACGCTGCGCTTCGGTATCAACGAAGCCATAGCGTCAAATATTGTTATACCGGCCGGGATCCGGGTAACGAATGACTTCGTTCACTACTTCCTGACCGACGCCACCGTCGTGCTCTATGCCGGTAGCCTCTATGTGGAGGTGTCGGCCACGGCAGAAAACGGCGGCACTGACTACAACGACATAGCGATCGGCGAGATCTCTCAGATCGTGGACGTCTCGGACGTTCCGCTGATCGACTATGTAACCAATACGGAAGCCACAGCAGGAGGCGGCGACCGGGAGGAGGACGAAGCATACCGGGAAAGGATCCGGGAAGCAGAAAACCGGCTCAGCACGGCGGGCCCGGCCAAAGCCTACAAATACTGGGCTATGACCGCAAACCCGCTCGTTACTGACGCGGTGGTGGAGTCCGAGACGGAAACCGTCACGCGCACGCTGCCGGTGTATGACGGCCACGCCTTCCAAGGAGGGGCTAACCTCCTGCCGGAAACTTTGACGGTATATCTTCCAAGCGGCGCGGAGGCCATGTCTGGCACCGACTACACCGCCACATATAACGACGAACTGCTGACGCTCTCCCTCTCCGGGGCTCTGGCAGAGGTAGAAACCGTAAAGATCGAGATCACCCGAAACATGTACGGGCGCGTCAAGATCGTGCCTATATGCGCCGGTGGTGAAATCCCAGACGAGGACATACTGGCCGACGTGCTGGCGGCCTGTTCTGCCGACGACGTGCGGCCGCTCACGGATCTGGTGCAGGTAGAGGCTCCGACAACATTCAAGTATGACATTGAGCTGGAATACTGGACAACGAAGGCGAGCGAGTCCGAAGTCGTGGAGAATGTGGAGGGATCCGGCGGTGCAATCGACCAGTATATTTACTGGCAAGGCTCCAGCCTCGACCAAGACATAAACCCGGACTATTTGCGGAAGCTGATCCTCTGCCCTCACTGGGAGGAAGGGCTGACCGGAGCCACCCGCGTGAATATCATTAAACCGGTATATACCGAACTTCCAAGCACCACCGTGGCTGAATTTTCCGGGAAGCTGACCGTTTCCCATAAAGTAAAGGACTAAGGAGGCGAGGCTATGGCAGGAATGAAAATATCAGATCTTGACTTTGTGCGGCTCCTGCCCGCCTTCATGCGCGACGACGAGGCAGCGATCGCACTCAGCAAGGCCATGAATAAGCTCATACAGCCACCCGGCAGCAGGATCCCGACGATCCGGACGTGGGACGAGATCGACAGCCTCAACGAACCGGAATGTGACGAGCTGGCGTGGGAGCTGGATATTGACTGGTACGACTCCACCGGCATGAGTCTGGAGGAAAAAAGAGAGACGATCAAGCTCGCCCAACAGATCAAGCGCAAGCGCGGGACAAAGTGGGCCGTCGAGCGCCTGATCTCTGCCTACTTCGGCGAGGGCTATGTTATGGAGTGGTACGAAATGTACGACTCCCCTTACACCTTCGTGGCACTGACACCGAACACCAACACGGACGCCCAGAACTTTGAGAAGTTTGTGGAGGCCGTGAAGGCTGCGAAAAATGCACGCTCGCACCTTGCGGGCGTTTTCTATTTCTGGCAGCAAGGGCCTGATCCGGGCATTGAGTACCGGCTGGACACCTCGCTGCACCGGTACAACTTCGTAAAATGCGGCACCCGTCCACGGATCGCAACCGTCGGCTTTATCGTGAAGCCGAGCATTGAAACGGATCCGGAGGAAACACTGCACCTTTACGGCTTCACAAAGGCCGGGGATCTGACATGCGGCACATACCCGCGACCGGGAACGCTGGGCGCGATAGTAAAAAGCGGGATCTCTACCGGAGCAGAGACTCAGGCGATCCGCTACAACTTCGCCCGCGAAGCCGGAACCTACCCGAACACCGCCACACTGGGGCGCGTACTCAGGCAGGAAATTAAGGTGGAGCAGGCAGACGAGGCTCTGGCTTACGAGCTGCCTAAAACCACCGGGCAAACTTGCGGCACATATCCAAAGCCCGGAACTCTGGGAAAGGTGCTGCAGCACACAGTCGGCGTCAATCTGGCGGCGGCTTTTTCGTTGTATCAACTT
>ENA-ORUG01001120-ORUG01001120.1-human-gut-metagenome-genome-assembly--contig:-NODE-1120-length-25780-cov-2.873275_pt1 | contig 25780 bp, 17 predicted proteins | sample MGYA00242079_ERZ509207 | MGnify/ENA primary metagenome ERZ509207 (study PRJEB26280, sample SAMEA2338780) | human gut metagenome | biome: human gut; feature: human-associated habitat; material: faeces...
AGGATAAGTATGAAAAATATATTTGAAGTATCTCCTGAAAGCCATTATAAATTTGAATTGAAGAAATTAGGAAATATTAAAAAAGGAAGAGAACATTTAGGAGAAGAAATGCTTGTACTTGTTTATTGATTGTTAGAATATTGTATGAATGATGTTTTATTTAAGAATTTTAGAATTGAAAAAACAGATGAAATCTTTAAACAAGCTAGTTATCTTATAGAATGCGAATTTGCGAAAAATGCTTTACCTCTTGACGTTGATGAAAGTACATTTATTAGTACGCTTGTGCAAGCATTAGAAACATTAAAAGTCGGTATTTTGAGACTGGAAAACTTAGTACTTTAGAAACACTTTTAAAAGTAAAACTAGGAAGTTTATCAAAAATTCTAGAAGAACAATTATCAAATATAAGCATTGAACAATTAGATGAATTAACAGTTAATATTCTTAATATTAATAGTGAAGAAGATGTTATGAAATTACTTCATTAAAAGGGAAATCATGTTTCCCTTTTTTTATAATAAATTTTATTTTTTAGCACTTTAGTGTTGACAGTGCTAAAAATATGAATATAATAAAATTAGCACTAGGGATAAAGGAGTGCTAAAGGAGAGTGATAACATGGATATCGAAAAATTTACAGCCAAGATGCAAGAGGCAATTCAAAAAGCAAGTCAATTAGCATTAAGTTATAAGCATCAAGTAATTGACATTGAACATGTATTGTATGTTTTATTGAATGATAGTAGTGGTATTTTTCCAAGGGTGTTATCTAAGCTAAATAAAGATAAAAATCATTTCATTCAAGTATTAGAACAAAGGCTTCAACAAAAGCCGACACTTGAAAATATTGATGTCAATAGCATGAGAATAAGCTATAGCTTAAATGATTTACTTGCAAAAGCAAATAATCAAATGACATCGTTTAAAGATGAATATATGTCAGTAGAACATGTCATTATGGCATTATTTGAAATAAATGAAAATTGGATCAAAGATTTATTGAACCAAGAAGGTATGAATAAAAAGGATACAAAAAAGGTAATTTTAGAAATGCGGGGTGATCATATGGTAGATAATCCAAATCCAGAAAATACTTATGAAGTATTAGAAAAATATGGACGTGACTTAACAAAAGATGTGGAAAATGGAAAATTAGATCCAGTTATTGGGCGTGATGATGAAATTCGTCGTGTGATTCAAATCTTGTCACGTAAAACAAAAAATAATCCAATTTTAATTGGTGAACCAGGTGTTGGTAAAACAGCCATCGTTGAAGGATTGGCATGGCGTATTTATAAAAATGATGTACCAATTTCTTTACAAAATAAAACTTTATATGAACTTGACTTAGGTTCACTTGTAGCAGGTGCTAAATATCGTGGTGAATTTGAAGAAAGATTGAAAGCTGTTTTAGGTGAAATTAAAAAAGCAAATGGAAATATCATCTTATTTATTGATGAAATCCATCAATTAGTAGGTGCTGGTAAAACAGATGGTGCGATGGATGCCGCTAACTTATTAAAACCAATGTTGGCTCGTGGTGAACTTCATTGTATTGGAGCAACAACCCTAGATGAATATAGACAATATATTGAAAAAGATGCGGCTCTTGAAAGACGTTTCCAAAAGGTACAAGTTGATGAACCAACAATTGATGATAGTATTGCTATCTTACGTGGTTTAAAAGATTCTTTTGAAAGACATCATGGGGTTAAAATCAATGATAGTGCTATTATTGGTGCTGTTAATTTATCACAAAGATATATTACTGATCGTTTCTTACCAGATAAAGCAATTGATTTAATTGATGAAGCGTGTGCTTCTATTCGTATGGAAATTGATTCTTTACCAGAAGAATTAGATGGTATTACACGTGAAAAGAATCGATTAGAAATGGAAAGAATTTCGATTGAAAAAGAAGATAGTAATGAAGATAATGTAAAACGTTTAAATGATATTAAAGAACGTATTGCTTCTTTAACTGAACAAGAAACAGCATTAAAAGCAAAATGGAAAGAAGAAAAGTCTTCATTAGATCATATTAAAGAATTAAAGAATCAAAAAAATAAACTTGTATCTTTACAAGATAAATATATGCAAGAAGGTAATTTACAAGAAGCTTCTAAACTTCAATATGGTGATATTCCAAAAATCACCAAAGAAATTGCTGATCTTGAAGCAAAAGAATCGGATGATGCTTTACTTCAAGAAAAAGTAACTGTTGATAATGTCTCAGAAGTTATTTCAAGGTGGACAGGTATTCCAATGAATAAATTAATGGCTTCTGAAAGAGAAAAACTTTTAGCCTTAGATGATACATTAAAAGTACGTGTTATTGGTCAAGATGATGCAATCACTAAAGTAACAGATGCTATCTTACGTAGCCGTGCTGGTATCAATGATGAAGAAAAACCAATTGGTTCCTTCTTATTCTTAGGTCCAACTGGGGTTGGTAAAACAGAAGTGGCTAAAGCTTTAGCAGAACAATTATTTGATACTGAAAAGAATATTGTGCGTATTGATATGTCTGAATATATGGAAAAATTTAGTGTTTCACGTTTAGTAGGTGCTCCACCAGGATATGTAGGTTATGAAGAAGGCGGACAATTAACCGAAGCAGTAAGACGTCATCCTTATAGTATTGTATTATTGGATGAAATTGAAAAAGCTCATCCTGATGTTTTCAATATTTTACTTCAAGTTTTAGATGATGGACGTATTACAGATAGTAAAGGAAATACAGTAAGCTTTAAAAATACAATTATTATTATGACAAGTAATATTGGTTCTCAATATTTATTAGAAGGTAATAATGAAGAAAATAGACAACATGTTAAAGAAGAATTAAAAGCACACTTTAAACCAGAATTCTTAAACCGTATTGATGAAATTGTGATGTTTAATTCATTAGATAGTTCAGTAGTAAGAAAAATTATTGATAAATTTATTGGTCAATTAGTTCATCGTTTACAAGATAAAAAGATTACGATTTCTTTAACTGATCAAGCTTATCAAATGATTCAAGAAGAAGGATTTGATCCAATCTATGGAGCAAGACCATTAAAGAGATTTATTCAATCTCAAATTGAAACCAAACTTGCTAAAGAAATTATTAAAGGAACAGTTCATCAAGGACAACATGTAGAAGTTGATTATCAAGATGAATTTGTTTTAAAAGCTCAATAAGGAAGTAGTATAAAAGCTACTTCTTTTTTTATAAAGCTATTTTGTATTTAGAAAGAAAATAATAGCTAATTAAGTACGAGAAATCGTACTTTTCTTTTTGAAATTGTAGGAATATAAATAAAAATGTAAAATTGTTTTTTCTTGGGGAAATATTATGCTAGAATATGTTGGGGTGAAAGACGATGCAAAAATATTTTATAAATGAAAATATCGAATTAAATAAATCTTTCAAAATAGAAAGTAGTGATCAACATCATATAGAAAAAGTAATGCGTAATAAAAATGGTGATGAAATTATTTGTGTAGACTTAAAACATATTCAATATTTATGTTCAATTGAAAATGTTCAAGAAGGTACAATTTTACCAATTGAAAAATTAGATATTAATAATGAATTAGATGTAGAAGTTACACTTGTTTATGCTTTACCTAAAGGAGATAAATTTGAATTTGTTTTACAAAAAGCTTGTGAGTTAGGAGTTCATCACATTATTCCATTAAGTTCTAAAAGATGTGTTGTTAAACTTACTAAAGACAAATTCAATAAAAAACTGCCCCGCTATCAAAAAATATTAAAAGAAGCAAGTGAACAATCAGGAAGAAATAGAATACCTTCAATAGAAGAAGTAAAAACAATTAAAGAATTAAAACCCTATTTAAAAGATTATAATTTAGTGGCTTATGAAGAAACTGCTAAACAACATGAACATGGTGAATTATTTCATACTTTACAACAATTAAAAGCAGGAGATCAATTATTGATTATTGTTGGTTGTGAAGGTGGCTTTGATGAAAGTGAAATTCAAGAATTAAATGAGATGGGTGTTAAATGTTGTTCATTAGGTAACCGTATTTTAAGAAGTGAAACAGCACCACTTTATTTAATGAGCGTCATTGGTTATTCAAGGGAGCTTACAAAATGATTAAATTATTAAAGAAATATGGGGTAGAGTTAAAATTAAAAAAATGTGATTTGTTTCGTCTTATTGAAGGACAAAAAGATACTTTTCTTGAAGATGGTTTTGCTTTTAAAATGACAAATGAAGAAGAAATGTTTAAATATGAAGTGATTTTAAATGGTATTTATAATAAGACAAAAATAGAAGGGGAATATAAGAAATTTGTTTATGAGACACAAGATGCTATTCAATATTTAAATTATGAAGAAAAACAAAAAATGTTTAATAGTATTATTAGTGAAACGTTAAAAAATTTAAAACTCATGAAAGTTGATCAACAAATTATTTTAATTCCTTATTTAGAACCTTTTATAAATGAAAGATATTTAAATAATTATATGTTATTAACATTAAAACAACATCAATTGTATGTTAAAAATTATCAAAGAAATATAGAAAATCCTTATCAACTTTATGGTTTAAAAGTATTACGTTCTGCTTTTTCTTCTTTAAAAGGAATAGCTGAAGATGAAAATTATGAATATTATTATTATGATGGTTTAAAGAAAATCTATATTTTTGATAAGAAAGAATATGGTTTAGTAGATAGTTTTCCAATAGTTGATAAATATTTCCAAGGAAATACATCTTTAGATGATATAAGAGAAGTTATGACTTATTATAAACAACCTCAACAATTTATAAACCAATTACATGAATTAAATTATTTAAGTGATAAAGTACATAAAAAAATTATGAAAAAATTAAAGTAGGTGAAAGAATGAAAGTTGCATTCCATACATTAGGATGTAAAGTTAATTCCTATGAATCTCAAGCAATGTTAAATATGTTTGAAGAAGCAGGATATGAAGAAGTTGATTTTAAAGAAGTGGCAGATGTTTATGTTGTTAATACATGTACTGTCACAAATACAGGAGATAGTAAATCTCGTCAAATGATACGCAAAGCAATTCGTAAAAATCCTCAAGCAATCGTTTGTGTTGTTGGATGTTATAGTCAAGTAGCACCTCAAGATATTGAAGCAATTGAAGGTGTAAGTATCATTTTAGGGACACAATTTAGAAATGAAATTGTTGATTTAGTAGAAAAGTATCAACAAACACATGAAAGAATTGTGAAAGTTTCTGAAGTTAAACAATTAAGAAAATTTGAAGATTTAAATATTGATCGTTTTTTACATACAAGAGCTTATTTAAAGATTCAAGATGGATGTAATAATTTTTGTACATATTGTATTATTCCTTATGCTAGAGGAAGAGTGCGATCTAGAAAACCAGAAAGTGTTATTAAACAAGCAAAGGAATTAGTAGCTAAAGGATATGTAGAAATTGTTTTAACAGGGATTCATACAGCAGGATATGGTGAAGATTTAGAAAATTATAGTTTTTATGATTTATTAGTAGATTTAACAAAAATAGAAGGATTAAAGAGACTTCGTATTTCTTCTATTGAAACAAGTCAAATTACTGATGATATTATTGATTTAATTTCAAAATCTAAAATTATTGTGGATCATTTACATGTACCGCTTCAAGCTGGGTGCGATGAAACACTTAAACGTATGAATAGAAAATATAATTGTGAACAATATTATGAAAAATTATCAAAAATTAGAAGATTGATTCCTGATATTGTTTTTACAACAGATGTCATTGTTGGTTTTCCTGGAGAAAGCGAAGAAGAGTTTGAAAAAACTTATGAATTTATTAAAAAAGTAGGATATACACAACTTCATGTTTTCCCTTATTCTATGCGTAAAGGAACACCTGCAGCTCGCATGGTACAAGTTGATGAAAAAATTAAACATGAAAGAGTTAATCGTTTGATTGCACTTTCTCATGAATTAAATGAAAATTATGCAAAATCTCAAATTGGTAAAACTTTAAGAGTTCTTTTTGAAAAAGAAGATCATGGATATTATGTGGGACATGGAGATAATTATTTACTTATAAAAGTACAAAGTGATGAACAATTGATAGGACAATTGAAGAATGTTATAATTGATTCATATGATGAAATGTTAATTGGAAGAGTGGTATAATGAAACGATTAAATGAGTTGTTTGATATTGATAATGATATGAAAATATACTCAATTCATAGTGATTCAAGATATGTAAAACCCTATTCTATATTCTTTTGTATTGAAGGATTGAGTGTAGATGGACATCGATATGTAGATGATGCCATTTTTCAAGGAGCAAAAGTTATTGTTCATAGCAAGGATATAGAAAAACAACCAGGCATTATTTATATTAAGGTAGCAGATGCTTTAGATGAATTAAATAGAGTTTCTAATGTATTCTATGATTATCCAAGTAAGAAAATGCGTGTTGTTGGAGTGACTGGAACAAGTGGTAAAACAGTTGTTGCTTCAATGGTTAAAAGTGTAATGGATCATTATTGTAAAGCAGCTTACATGGGAACAATTTCTTTAGAGTATGATGGGGTAGAAGAACAGTGCCCTTATACGACACCAGAAACTTTATATGTACAAAAGAAATTGTTTGATATGGCAAGACGTGGTGTTAAGGTTGTTGCCATGGAAGCAAGTAGTCATGGTTTGGCACTTAAAAGAATTGATGCAGTCGATTTTAATATTGCTGTTTTAACAAATATTTCTGATGAACATTTAGATTTTCATGGAACTAGAAGACAATATATTGAAAGTAAGAAAAAATTATTTTCAATGTTATCTACAAATTCGATTGCTGTTTTAAATAAAGATGAAGAAGTTTTTGCTGAATTTAAAGCAGCTACGAAAGCAAGAATTATGACTTATGGTATTAAAAATGAAAGTGAAATTATGGCTAAAAATATAGAACTTTATATTGATCATAGTGAATTTGATCTTTCATTAAAAGGGAATCTATATCATATTGTTTGTCCAACAATTGCTGATTTTAATATTTATAATGTTCTAGCAACGGTAGGAGTACTTGTTGGTTTAGGATTTGATGATCGCATGATCATTGAAGCCATTAGTGATTTAAAACCAGTTAATGGAAGAATGGAGCTTATTCCTAATAAACATAAAATTACGATTATTGTCGATTATTGTTGTCATACAAAAGATTTTGAAAATGTTTTTAAATTTGCAGATCGTGTTTCTAGAGGAAATATTATTGCTGTTTTAGGAGCACCAAGTAAAAGACATATGGCAAGAAGAAAGAAAATAGGAGCATTGGCCAATAGATATTTAGATCATGTGATTTTGACTGAATTAGATGATCGAGGAGAAAATATTGAGGAAATTTGTAAAGAAATCCAAAGTGAAATTACAGATATTCCAAGTATTATCATTCCTAATCGTGCAGTGGCTGTAGAACAAGCTATTGAACAGGCAAGTCCAGGAGATGTTGTTTTATTATTAGGAAAAGGTCATGAAAAATTTATTGCCTTAGAAGTTGGTCAAAGAGAGTATGAAGGAGATAAAGCGATAGCATTAAAAGCTATTAAAAGAGTATACGAAGGAGAAGGAGAAAATGAACTACAACAAAATGATTGATCATACTGTTTTAAAAGCAGATACACCTTTAGAAACAGTTAAAAGAATTTGTGATGAAGCAATGGAATATGGTTTTGCAAGTGTTTGTATTAATCCATGCCATGTTGCTTATTGTGCAGACTATCTAAAAGATAGTGATGTCAACGTATGTACAGTTATTGGTTTTCCATTAGGAGCTAATACAAGTGCAGTGAAAGCATTTGAAACAAAAGATGCGATTGCTAATGGGGCTGATGAAATTGATATGGTAATGAATATCGGAGCTTTAAAAGATAAAAATTATGATTTAGTAAGAGATGATGTTAAAGCGGTAGTTGAAGCTGCTAATGGAACATTAGTAAAAGTTATTTTAGAAACTTGTTTACTTACAGAAGATGAAATTAAAAAAGCATGTGAATTATGCGTAGAAGCAAAAGCTGATTATGTAAAAACAAGTACTGGTTTTTCAACAAGAGGGGCTACAATTGAAGATGTTAGAATCATGAAAGAAGCTGTTCATGGAAAAGCAAAAGTAAAAGCTGCAGGTGGTGTTAGAACACCTGAAGATATGGTGAAAATCGTTGCTGCTGGAGCTGATCGTATTGGAACAAGTGCAGGATGTTCTTTAGTTAAAAAATAAGTTGGATGTAATTTTAATTTTTTAATGTTATTTACAAAATATAGGTATAAAATGAAAAATATGTAAATGGTATTCGAAATGAATATCATTTACTTTTTTATTCCAAAAATAATATATAACTAAAGAAGAAATGAGGGATTATATGGGAAATACACCAAAGAAAATAAAAGTAAGAGGTGCAAAAGTACATAACTTAAAAAATATCAATGTTGATATACCATTAAATCAAATAGTTGCTATTACAGGTGTTTCAGGGTCAGGAAAATCATCACTAGCCATGGGTGTTCTTTATAGTGAGGGTTCAAGAAGATACTTAGAATCTTTATCAACTTATACAAGAAGGCGTATGACGAGTGCTACGAAGGCACAAGTAGATGAAGTTCTTTATGTTCCTGCGGCTTTAGCACTTCACCAACGACCAGCTGTTCCAGGTATTCGTAGTACGTTTGGAACAGGGACAGAACTTTTAAATAGTTTAAGACTCATGTATTCACGTCTTGCTAAGCATTGTTGTAAAAATGGTCATTATATTGAACCAACTTTAAATGTGGCGGCTGAAAAAGAAATCATCTGTCCAATTTGTAAAGAAAAAATACATGCACCAAGTGCTGAAAAGTTAGCTTTTAATAGTCAAGGAGCTTGTCTTAAATGTGGTGGAACAGGAATTGTTAGAACTGTTGATATTGATTCGCTTGTTCCTGATAAAACACTTACCATAGATGAAGGAGCAGTCGTTCCATGGAACTCATTAATGTGGACTTTGATGACAGATGTTTGTCGTGATATGGGAGTAAGAACAGATGTGCCTTTTAATCAATTAACTGATGAAGAAAAAAATATTGTTTATTATGGACCGGCGGAAAAGAAACATATTTTTTATAAGGCTAAAAATACAGATCATGCAGGAGAAATGGATTTTACTTATTTTAATGCAACTTATACAGTAGAAAATGCTTTATCAAAAGTTAAAGATGATAAAGGAATGAAAAGAGTTGAAAAGTTTTTAAAAGAAGAAATTTGTCCAGAATGTCAGGGAACACGTTTATCAAAAGAAGCAAGAAAACCTTTGATTAGAGGAATTGGTTTAGATAAAGCTTGTCAAATGCCATTAAATGATTTAGTAGAATGGGTAAGAGGTATTCCAGATTCAATGCCTGATGAAATGAAGCCAATGGCTCGTGAAATCTGTGATTCGTTTTTAGATGTTTCTAAAAGGCTGTTAGATTTAGGATTGGGCTATCTTTCTTTAGATAGAGCTGCTTCTACACTTTCAACAGGAGAAAGACAACGTATGCAACTTGCTAGAGCAGTAAGAAATCGTACAACAGGTATTCTCTATGTTTTAGATGAACCTTCTATTGGATTACATCCTTCTAATATTTATGGACTTATAGGAGTCATGAATGATTTAATTCATGATGGAAATTCTATTTTATTAGTAGATCATGATACTGAAATTATTAAAGAAGCGAATTGGCTCATTGAAATGGGACCAGAAGCAGGAAAAAATGGAGGTTATGTTTTTACGGAAGGAACAATAGAACAAATTAAAAATGATAAAAAGTCAATGATTGGGCCATTCCTTACAAATCATTATGATGAAAAAATGCGTCCAATATCTCCAATTGAACAACTATTTGAATTTGGAAAAATTCATCTTTCAACAAATCAAATACATACAGTCCATCCTTTAGAAGTAGATATTCCTAAAGGAAAATTAACGGTTGTTACAGGAGTGTCAGGTTCTGGAAAAACAACGATGATTCTAGAAAGCTTGTTACCAGCGATTCAAACTAAAATCAATGACTCATCATTACCTGATCATATTAAAGATGTTCAAATGGAAGGAATAGAACATATTAAACTGATTGATGCTTCACCTATTGGTATTAATATTCGTTCGACTGTTGCTACTTATATTAATGTTCATGATGAACTTAGAAAAAGATTTGCCAAAACAGAAAGCGCTAAGTCTAAGGGGTATAAAGCAGGAGATTTTTCTTATAATACAGGAAAGTTTAGATGTCCAACTTGTGATGGAACAGGGACATTAAGTTTGGATGTACAATTCTTGCCAGATGTTCATGTGACTTGTCCTGATTGTCATGGTTCTAGATATAATAAAGAAAGTTATTTTATTAAATATAAAACGTCAAAAGAGAAGGAGTATTCTTTACCTGAATTGATGGAAATGGATGTGAGTTTTGCTAAAGAAGCTTGTCAAGATTTAAAAGGTGTTTATCGAAAACTGGAAGTATTAGAAAACTTAGGTTTAGGATATTTGACATTGGGTGAGGAAACACCAAGTTTATCTGGTGGAGAGGCACAACGTTTAAAACTTGCAAGTGAAATGAGTAAGTCTCAAAATGATTCAATTTTTATCTTTGATGAACCTACGATTGGATTACATCCTTTAGATGTTCAAATATTAGTTAAAGTTTTTCAATCACTTGTAGATCAAGGTGCGACAGTCGTCGTCATTGAACATGATCGTGATGTGATGAAAAATGCGGATTATATAATTGATATGGGGCCAGGTGGTGGTCGAGATGGTGGAATGATTGTAGCTACTGGTAGTGTTGAAGAAATAAAAAATAATATAAAGAGTATTACAGGTAAATATTTATAAAAAAATAGAAGTTCAATGTGAACTTCTATTTTTGTCTTGCTGAAACAATAAAGTGTAATGCAAAATAAGCCACTTCATCTTCAGTAAATCTTTTATGATAAATAGATTCAATAGCGTCATTTAAGATTTCTGCCATTGCAAATTCTTTAGGATGTCTTTCTTTAATCTTTGCAGTTAAAGGATTTTCGATTTGACTATCATCTAATAATCGATCAAGTGCAGGTGTTAAATGTAATCCTAAAGAAACAAGTAATTTTTCATTATTTCTTAAATCTATACCTTTTTGTTTAAATAAAGAATCTAAAGTGTTTTGTAGAACATCAATAATTTCATCATCTAATAAATTAACACCAGCATTAAATTCAACATCTAATACGTTATTTTTAGATAGGTACATTGAAATAAGTGCTAATTCAGATTCAGGAAATTCAATATTGAATTTTTTAGAAAGAATGTTGCAAATTTCTACTGCTGAATCATAGTTAGTATTTGCTTTATATGATGTGATTTGTCCTTGACTTAAAGGAATGTAATTGTTTGTTTTGATTCTAAGCATTGCAATTGCAAGATGTACAACGAGATTTTGCGTAAATTGTGGAGATAATGTTAAATGATTTTTCTCAATTACTTCATTTACTGCTTCGCGACATACTTGTTTTGATAATTCTAAATCTTTATCAGCAGCGCTTGATAAAGCTTGGTTTGTTAATGTCATAAAAAAGCCTCCTAAAATGTCTACGTAAACTATATACTAAATCAATTAGAAAAGCTAGGAAAAAATAAATATTATTTATAAGAGCATATGATTGGATTTTAGGAATGATTCCTGTTATACTAAACTTGTAAAATAATTATGTAAGCGCTCATCATTTTCTTTAAGTTTTTGTTGTCTATGCAAAATGTAAGTGCTATAATTATGAAGGAATTTTGATTTAGGAGGAAATAAACAAAATGGCTGTAACAGATAAATTCAATGAAGAATGGAACGGATTTAAAGGAAGACTTTGGAAAGAAGAAGTAAACACTCGTCAATTCATTCAAGATAACTATAAACCTTATGATGGAGATGAATCATTTTTAGCTGGTCCTACAGATGCTACTAATAAACTTTGGGGAAAACTTCAAAAATTACAAAAAGAAGAAAGAGCTAAAGGTGGAGTATTAGAATGTGAAACTAAAGTAGTAAGTGGACTTACTGCTTATGGTCCTGGATATATCGATGAAGAAATGAAAGATTTAGAAAAAGTTGTTGGTTTACAAACTGACAAACCTTTAAAAAGAGCTTTCATGCCTTATGGTGGTATCAAAATGGCAGAACAAGCTGCTGCAACTTATGGATATGAACCAGATGAAAAATTACATGAAATTTTCACAAAATATCATAAAACACATAACCAAGCAGTATTCGATGTTTATACACCAGAAATTAAAAAAGCTCGTCATAATAAAGTAATTACAGGTTTACCTGATACATACGGACGTGGACGTATTGTTGGTGACTATCGTCGTGTTGCTTTATATGGTATTGATTTCTTAATTGAACAAAAAGTAAATGATTTCAATCATTGTGGTAGTGGATCAATGACTGAAGACATTATTCGTAAAAGAGAAGAAATTGCTGAACAAGTAAAAGCATTAAAAGGTATGAAAGAAATGGCTGCTATCTACGGATATGACATTTCTAAACCAGCTAAAAATGCTCATGAAGCATTCCAATGGTTATACTTTGGCTATTTAGCTGCAATCAAAACTCAAAATGGTGCTGCAATGTCAGTTGGACGTATTTCTACTTTCTTAGATATCTATGTAGAAAGAGATTTAGCTAACGGAACATTAACAGAAGAAGAAGCACAAGAATTAGTAGACCATTTCGTTATGAAATGTAGAATGGTTAAATTTGCTCGTATTCCTTCTTACAACCAATTATTCTCTGGTGATCCAGTATGGGCTACACTTGAAGTTGCAGGTTTAGGAACTGATGGACGTTCAATGGTTACTAAAAACTGTTTCCGTTTCTTACACACATTAGAAAATATGGGTCCTTCACCAGAACCAAACTTAACAGTTTTATATACAAAAGCATTACCAGAAAACTTCAAACGTTTTGCTGCTAAAATCTCAGTAGATACTAGCTCAATCCAATATGAAAATGATGATGTAATGCGTCCTGTATGGGGAGATGATTACTCAATTTGTTGTTGTGTATCAGCTACTCAAACTGGTAAAGAAATGCAATTCTTTGGTGCACGTGCTAACTTAGCTAAATGTTTAACATATGCTATCAATGGTGGTATTGATGAAAAAACTAAAGATCAAGTGGCTCCAAAATATCGTCCAATTACTTCTGAATACTTAGACTATGATGAAGTTATGGAACGTTATGACCAAATGATGGAATGGTTAGCAGATCTTTATGTTAATACATTAAACTTAATTCAATATATGCATGATAAATATTATTATGAAGCTGCACAAATGTCATTAATTGATACTGATCTAAAACGTACTTTCGCAACTGGTATCGCTGGATTCTCACATGTAGTAGATTCATTAAGCGCAATCAAATATGCTAAAGTTAAAACTATTAGAGATGAAGATGGTGTTGTTGTAGATTACGAAGTTGAAGGAGATTTCCCAAGATACGGTAACGATGATGATCGTGCTGATGATATCGCTGTATGGTTATTAGGTGAATTCTTAGCTAAAATCAAAAAACATCATACTTACAGAGATTCAGAACCAACAACTTCTATCTTAACAATTACTTCAAACGTTGTTTATGGTAAAGCTACAGGTTCATTACCTGATGGACGTAAAGCAGGTGAACCATTATCACCAGGTGCTAACCCATCTTATGGTGCAGAACAAAATGGTTTATTAGCTTCATTAAACTCAGTTGCTAAATTACCATATGAATGGGCATTAGATGGTATTTCTAATACTCAAACAATCAACCCAGATGCTTTAGGACATGATGAAGGTGAAAGAGTTAATAACTTAGTACAAGTTATGGATGGATATTTTGAACAAGGTGCTCATCACTTAAATGTTAACGTATTTGGAACTGAAAAATTAATTGATGCTATGGAACATCCAGAAAAAGAAGAATATGCAAACTTCACAATTCGTGTATCTGGATATGCTGTTAAATTCATTGACTTAACTCGTGAACAACAATTAGACGTTATCGCAAGAACTTGTCATGAACATATGTAATCAATAACTTAATCAAATAATGAAAACAACCTCTTATGAGGTTGTTTTGTTACGGAGGAAAAATGGAAACAATTGGTAGAATTCATTCAATAGAAAGCTTTGGATCAGTCGATGGTCCAGGAGTACGTTATATTTATTTCTTACATGGATGTCCTTTAAGATGTCAATTTTGTCATAATCCTGATACATGGGGTTCAAAGAAATACGAAGAATATACTCCTGAAAAAGCGCTTCAACAAGCAATGAAATACAAAACATATTGGGGTAAAAAAGGGGGCATTACGATTAGTGGTGGAGAACCTTTAGCTCAAATCGATTTTGTTTTAGAGTTATTTAAACTTGCTAAAAAAGAAGGAATTAATACGTGTATTGATACCAGTGGAGGATGTTTCACGAGAGAAGAACCTTTCTTTTCTAAGTTTAATGAACTTATGGAGTATACAGATTTATTACTTGTAGATATTAAAGAAATTAATAATGAAAGACATCAGCTTTTAACAGGAAGAAGTAATGAAAATATTCTTGATATGGCAAGATATTTATCTGAAATTGATAAACCAATTTGGATTAGACATGTTCTTGTTCCTGAAAGAAGTGACTATGATGAAGATTTAATTGAATTAGATCATTTTATTTCTACACTTTCAAATGTTTATCGTGTTGAAATTCTTCCTTATCATACTTTAGGTGTATTTAAATGGGAGGAATTGAATATTCCATATCAATTAGAAGGAATTAAACCTCCAGTTAAAGAACGTGTAGAAAATGCAAAAAGATTATTACATGTAGATCGTTATACACGTTATTTAGATAATTAATGAAAAAGAGTTCATGAATTTAGATTTATCATCTAAATCATGTAACTCTTTTTCAATTTATAATTGCATATTTACTTTATAATCAGAGTTGTTTAAAATAAGAGTAAAGGAAAAAAAGGAGATTATAATAATGAAATTAGGAGCAATTGAAGCAGGTGGAACTAAATTTGTAGTTTGTATTGGAAATGAAAAAGGAGAAGTTTTAGAAAGAGAATCATTTCCTACAGAAGCACCTGAAAAAACAATGGAAAATGTTTTTAAATTCTTTGATGGAAAAGAAATTGAAGCATTAGGTGTAGGAAGCTTTGGACCGATTGATCCGGATCTTACAAGCCCAACTTATGGTTATATTACAACAACACCTAAACCAGGATGGAACAATTATAATATTATGGGTGCTTTAAAAGAAAGATATGATATTCCTATGGCTTTTGATACAGATGTCAATGGGGCTGCTTTAGGCGAAGCAACATTTGGTGTGGCAAAAGGATTAGACAGTGCCCTTTATCTTACAATTGGAACAGGAATTGGTGGAGGAGCCGTTGTTGGTGGTAAACTTGTACACGGGTTACTTCATCCAGAAATGGGACATATGAAAATGATTGTAAGAGAAGATGACACATATTCAGGTAAATGTCCATATCATGGAACATGTTTTGAAGGTTTAGCTGCTGGTCCTGCTATTGAAGCAAGATGGGGAGTAAAAGGAAGTGAACTTCCAGAAGATCATCCAGCATGGGATTTAGAAGCTTATTATATTGGACAAGCGATGGCAAATTATATTTTAACTCTTTCACCTAAGAAAATTATTCTTGGTGGTGGTGTTATGCATCAAAAACAACTTTTCCCAATGATTCATAAATATACTCAAGAATTCTTAAATGGTTATATTCAAAAAGAAGAAGTGACTACTGATAAAATTAAAGATTATATCGTTTATCCAGGATTAGGGGATAATGCAGGGGTTGTTGGAGCTTTAGCTCTTGCCATGAGTGTAGTAAAATAATGAAGTAGAGAAATCTACTTCTTTTTTTAATAAAAAATGGAAGCGGATACATGATTTTGTTGACGGTGTGTGAAAATGGGATATGGTTGAAGGAAAAGATAAAAAAGGAGAAAGGAAATATGAAAAAATACTTTCATTTTTTTTATATTGTTTAATGGTTTTAACATTAACAGGATGTGGTGGATCAAGTGGAGATGACATTTCGACTTATACGTATTCAAGTGAATTGGATATCAAAAACTTAGATTCATCAGATGCTGATGATCAATGTCCATTGCGTGCTATCCATGCTGTTATTGATGGGTTGATGAAAACAGATAAAAAAGGAAATATTACGTATGGTATTGCGAAAAGTGAAGAAGTTTCAGAAGATGGATTAGTTCATACTTATAAACTTAGAAAAGATGTAAGATGGGATAATGGTGATCTTGTAACAGCTCATGATTTTGTTTATGCATGGCAAAGAATCTTTAAGAAAAAAGGCAGTTATTATTATATGTTTGCAGATGGTATAGCAAGCATTCAAGGTGCACAAGAATTATCAGATAAAATAGATGCTGGTGAAGAACTTACAGATGATGATTTAAATTCTATGGGTGTAAAAGCATTGGATGGTTATACATTAGAAGTAAAAACAACAGTACGCGTTTCGTTTTTAGATGAATTGCTTGCTTTTCCACCATTCTATCCAATTAATGAAAAATTTGCTGAAAAACAAGGAAGTAAATATGGTAAAAGTGCTAAAACAATTTTAGGTAATGGAGCTTTTAAGATGATTAATTTGGAACCTGGATCAGTAGCTGAATTTAAAAAAAATGAAAACTATTATGATCAAAAACATGTAAAACTTCAAAGACTTGTGATGAAACTTGTCCAAGAACCTAAAGTAGCTGCACAAGCTTTTGAAGCAGGTGAAACAGATTATGCGCCAATTAATTCTGATTTAGTTGATAAATATAAAGAATATGACTCTTTTAAACAAGTTTATGATGGCTTTTTATTTTATATCTCAATAAATTTTAAAAATGAAGATCTTGCAAATTTAAATGTAAGAAAAGCCATTTCATCTGCTATTAATAGAAAAGATTTATGTGAAAATGTTTTAAAAGATGGTTCACAAGTTGTTAAAGGATTTATTCCTTCAGGCTTAGCTACAAGCCCATGTGGTGTAGATTTTAGAAAAGATTCTGGTGATTTTACCTCTTATGATAAAGCACAAGCTCAAGATTTATTAGATGAAGGGTTAAAAGAATTGGGGAAATCTGAAATTACTTTAAGAATTACTTATGGAACAGATGAATCACCAATGGATGTATTTTCGACATATTTACAAAATGCTTTAAGTAAATTAAATGGCATTAAAATAGAAATGGTTGCAACAACAAAACAAGATCGTATTTACAACAAACAAAAAAATGGTGATTTTGATTTAGTTGTGACGCGTTGGGGACCTGACTGTGGAGATCCAACAACATATCTAACAATTGCTTTATCAACGAATAGTAATAACTATGGCAAGTGGAAAAATAGTGAGTATGATCAACTTGTAAATCAAGTCGGTGTTGAATCAGATGTTGAAAAGCGCTGGCAAGAAATGAAGGATGCAGAAAAGATATTATTAGATGATTATGCGTATATTCCTGTTTTTGAAAAAGGAGCGGCAACATTACAAAATCCAAAAGTAAAAAATCTAGTTATTAAACCATGTAGAACAATTTCTTTTGAATATGTAGAAAAAACTGAATAAAAAGAGAAAAGGCATAATGAGAAAATATTATGTCTTTTTTGATAAAAAGCTATCATATTAATAAATTTATATATTGTATTGTATACAAATATGCAAAATAGTATTGACTTTTAAAGACTAATCCGCTATTATGAAGTTAATAAATCGATAGATTGTATACAATATGTCGATTTATTGCACAAAAGATAATTTAAGAAGGGAAGAGAGAATATGAAAAAACTATTATCAATGGTGCTTTGTGCTATGATGGCTCTAACTCTTGCTGGTTGTGGGGGATCAGGAGGAGATTCATCTACTTACACTTTCTCAAGTGAATTAGATATCAAAAACTTAGATTCATCAGATGCCGATGACGGATGCTCATTTACAGCAATGCATGCTGTTATTGATGGGCTTATGAAAACAGATAAGAAAGGTAATGTCGTAAATGGTGTTGCTTCATCTTCTGAAGTTTCAGATGACGGGTTAACTCATACTTACAAAATCAGAAAAGATGCAAAATGGGCTAACGGTGATCCTGTTACTGCAAATGATTTCGTTTATGCTTGGCATAGAATCTTCCAAAAGAAAGGTCAATATTACTACATGTTCTGTGATGGTATTGCAAGTATTGTAGGGGCACAAGAAATGTCAGATAAAATTGACAATGAAGAAGATATTACAGATGCAGATTTAGATGCAATGGGTGTTAAAGCTATCGATGATAAAACATTAGAAGTTACTACAACTACTCGTGTTTCATTCTTTGATGAATTAATGTCATTCCCATGTTTCTATCCAATTAACCAAAAATTCTGTGAAAAACAAGGTGATAAATATGGTAAGAGTGCTGATTCTATTTTAGGTAACGGTGCTTTCGTTATGACAAACTGGGAACCAGGTTCAGTAGCTGAATTTGAAAAAAATGATAAGTATTATGATGCTAAAACAGTTAAAATTGATAAATTAGCAATGAAATTAGTTCAAGATCCAAAAGTTGCTGCTCAAGCATTCGAAGCAGGTGAAACTGATTTCGCTCCAATCAACTCAGACTTAGTTGATAAATACAAAAAAGATGATTCTTTCAAACAAATTAATGAAGGTTACTTATTCTATATTTCAGTAAACTTCCAAAATAGTGATTTAGCTAACTTAAATGTAAGAAAAGCTTTATCATTAGCTATCAACAGAAAAGATTTATGTGAAAACGTATTAAAAGACGGTTCACAAGCTGCTAAAGGTTTCGTACCTTCAGGATTATCAATTTCTCCAGAAGGAAAAGATTTCCGTGATGAAGCTGCAACATATACTTCATATGACAAAAAAGCTGCACAAGCTGCTTTAGATGAAGGATTAAAAGAATTAGGAAAATCTGAAATTACTTTAAGATTAACTTATGGTACAGATGAATCTCCAATGGATGTATTTGCAACTTATTTACAAAACGCTTTAAGTAAATTAGATGGTATTAAAGTAGAAATGGTAGCTACTACTAAACAAGATCGTATCTACAACAAACAAAAAAATGGTGATTATGATTTAGCTACAACTCGTTGGGGACCTGACTATGGTGATCCTACAACTTACTTAACAATGGGTATTTCTACTAATGGTAACAACTATGGTAAATATACAAACAGTGAATTAGATGCATTAATGGATAAAGTTGCTAATGAATCTGATGCTAATACTCGTTGGAAAGAAATGATTGATGCAGAAAAAATTATGATGGATGATTTATGTTACATCCCAGTATTTGAAAAAGGTACTGCAACTTTACAAAATAAAGATGTAAAAGGTTTAGTAATTAGACCTGTAGGTGTTCCATATACATTCCAATATGTATCAAAATAGTCGATAAAATTAACAGAAACACAATATTTCGGTATTGTGTTTCTTCTTAAAAAAGAATAAAAAAATATGTTGTCTTCCAATTAATATAAACGTCAACAATTAATGTATAAAAAACAATTGTGCTATTTTGTTCTTGAATGTAGATTGAAAAATATATTTTTTGTATAAACACTAATGCAATTTTGTATACAAAGTTCGTCTTTTTTATTGACTTCTATAACGCATTGTACTAATATTAAAGCATAAATTTTTATTGTATACGTATTAGTGTATACAAAGGTGATTTATAGAAGGGAAGAGAAAAAATGAAAAAATTATTATCTATGGTACTTTGTGCTATGATGGCTCTAACTCTTGCTGGGTGTGGGGGATCTAGTGATGATTCATCTACTTACACTTATTCAAGTGAATTAGATATCAAAAATTTAGACTCATCAGATGCCGAAGACGGATGCTCATTTACTGCATTACATGCAATTATTGATGGGCTAATGAAACCTGCTAAAGATGGTACTACTACATATGGTATTGCTAAATCTTCAGAAGTTTCAGAAGACGGTTTAACACACACTTATAAATTAAGAGATGCTAAATGGTCTAATGGTGATGCTGTGACAGCAAACGATTTCGTTTATGCATGGCAAAGAATTTTCAAAAAGAAAGGAAACTACTATTACATGTTCTGTGATGGTATTGCTAGCATCGCAGGTGCTCAAGAATTATCAGATAAAATCGATGCAGAACAAGATTTAACTGATGAAGACTTAAACAAATTAGGGGTAAAAGCTGTAGACGACAAAACGTTAGAAATTACTACAACTACAAGAGTTTCGTTCTTTGATGAATTAATGTCATTCCCATGTTTCTATCCAATTAACCAAAAATTCTGTGAAAAACAAGGTGATAAATATGGTAAGAGTGCTGATTCTATTTTAGGTAACGGTGCTTTCGTTATGACAAACTGGGAACCAGGTTCAGTAGCTGAATTTGAAAAAAATGATAAGTATTATGATGCTAAAACAGTTAAAATTGATAAATTAGCAATGAAATTAGTTCAAGATCCAAAAGTTGCTGCTCAAGCATTCGAAGCAGGTGAAACTGATTTCGCTCCAATCAACTCAGACTTAGTTGATAAATACAAAAAAGATGATTCTTTCAAACAAATTAATGAAGGTTACTTATTCTATATTTCAGTAAACTTCCAAAATAGTGATTTAGCTAACTTAAATGTAAGAAAAGCTTTATCATTAGCTATCAACAGAAAAGATTTATGTGAAAACGTATTAAAAGACGGTTCACAAGCTGCTAAAGGTTTCGTACCTTCAGGATTATCAATTTCTCCAGAAGGAAAAGATTTCCGTGATGAAGCTGCAACATATACTTCATATGACAAAAAAGCTGCACAAGCTGCTTTAGATGAAGGATTAAAAGAATTAGGAAAATCTGAAATTACTTTAAGATTAACTTATGGTACAGATGAATCTCCAATGGATGTATTTGCAACTTATTTACAAAATGCTTTCTCTAGCTTAAAAGGATTAAAAATTGAAATGGTTGCTACTACTAAACAAGATCGTATCTACAATAAACAAAAGAATGGAGATTTCGATTTATCAGTAACTCGTTGGGGACCTGACTATGGTGATCCTACAACTTACTTAACATTAGCTTTAACTGACAACAATAACAACTATGGTCATTGGTCAAATGCTGAATATGATTCAATCATGGGAAAAGTTAACAGTGAAACTGATGCTAATGCTCGTTGGCAATTAATGATCGATGCAGAAAAAATCTTATGTGAAGATTTAGGATATATTCCAGTATTCGAAAAAGGAACTGCTACTTTACAAAATACAAAAGTTAAAAACTTAGGTATTAAACCAGTTGGTGTTCCATATACATTCGAATATGTATCAAAATAGTTCAATCTAAAAAAGAACATAGAGAAGACAACACAATATAGTATTCTGTATTGTGTTTCTTTTTTAAATAAATATAGGAGGAAAAAAGATGAGTAATTCAACCTTAAAATATATCGGAAAACGTTTAGTTATTTCGTTAATTACTTTATTCGTTATTTTAATGGTATTATTTTTAATGGTTAAATTTTTACCAGGTTCTCCAATTAACAATGAAAAACTAAGTGCTTCAGCCAGAGCTGCTATTGAAGCACAATATGGATTGGATCAACCAATTCCGGTTCAATTCGTACGTTATATTCAAAATATGTTAACAGGGGATTTCGGTGTTTCATTTAACTTATATAAAGATATGCAAGTATCTTCACTTGTAGGAAGTGCTGCAAAATTATCTATGATTTACGGTTTATGTGCAGTAATTATTGGAACAGTTATTGGTATGTTCTTAGGAGTATTTGCTGCATTACATAAAAATACAATTTGGGATACAATTGCTACTGTTATTTCTGTAATTGGGGTTTCCATCCCATCATTCGTATTTGCAATGTTAATTTTATTATTATTTGCTTCAAAATTAAGATTGTTACCAACTTCATATAGTTCATCGAATGCAATTAAATCATCAATTATGCCAATTTTAGCTTTATCTGTCGGTGTTATTGCAAACGTTGCACGTTTTACACGTACTGAAATGGTTTCAGTTTTAACAAGTGAATATATGACTCTTGCAAAAGCAAAAGGATTAGATCGTAAAACTTTAATTTTCAAACATGCTTTACGTAATGCTTTAATTCCAGTTATTACAATTTTAGGACCTATCTTAGTTAACTTAATGACAGGTACTATGGTTGTTGAAAAGATTTGTTCTGTTCCTGGATTAGGTAAATTATTAATTAATAGTATTTTATCAAATGATTACAACATCATTTTAGCTTGTTCATTCTTATATGCTGCAATGTACATTTTCATGATGTTAATTATTGATATTTCTTATGGAATTATTGATCCAAGAATTAGATTAGGAAAGGATGATTAATAATGGATTTAGAAAAGATTGAATTTTTACCAGACGATTTTGAATTCGTTGGAGATAAACAAGACATTACTAAAGACGTTGTTGCTCCATCACTTCCTGCTTGGAAAGATTCTTTAAATCGTTTTAAAAAGAATAAAGGTGCCGTTATCGGTTTAATTTGTATTTTAGTTATCGCAGTATTTGCAATTTTTGCACCAATGTTTTCATCATATAAATTTGATGCAATCAATACAAAAATTGCAAGTATTTCGCCATGTGCTGAACATTTCTTTGGTACAGACACTTATGGGCGTGATTTATTTGTACGTGTTTGGACAGGTACAAGATATTCATTATTTATTGCTGTAGTCGCAATCTTCATTGACGTGATTGTAGGTATGACATATGGACTTATCTCTGGTTATTTCGGAGGTAAAGTTGATTCAGTAATGCAAAGAATTCAAGAAATCATAAACTCTATCCCAACTTTAGTAATATTAACATTGTTATTAATGGTGATGAAAGCATCATTATTCACAATTATCATGGCTTTATCATTTACTGAATGGATTGGTATGTCACGTATTACAAGAGCTCAAGTTTTAAGAGTAAAAGAAGAAGAATTCGTTTTAGCTTCACGTACTTTAGGAGCTAGTAACTTATTTATTATCTTTAAAGAAATTTTACCAAATATTTATAGTCAAATGATTATTATGATTATGATGTCTATTCCAAATGCTATCTTCTATGAAGCATACTTGTCTTTCGTTGGTTTAGGTTTACCAATTCCAATGGCTTCATTAGGTACATTAATTAATGATGGATTTAACTCAATTACTATTTACCCTTACATGATGGTAATTCCAGTTATTATTTTCTCTATCTTAATGTTAAGTTTCAACTTATTTGGTGATGGACTTCGTGATGCACTTGATCCAACTATGAAGGAGATGTAATTATGGCAGAAAGAGAAAAAATATTAGAAGTCAGAGATTTAAATATCTCTTTTAAAACTGATAGTGGAACTGTTAATGCAATTCGTGGTGTTAACTTAGATTTATATAGAGGTGAAACAATTGCTATCGTTGGTGAATCTGGATCAGGTAAATCAGTTACTACTAAAGCAATTATGGGTATCATGGCTGGAAATGGTTCAATTGATGGTGGTTCTATTAACTACACTTGGACAGATGAAAATACAGGTGAAAGAATCACAAAAGACATTTGTCAATTAAGTGAAAAAGAAATGCAAAGCGAAATCCGTGGTCGTAAGATTGCAATGGTTTTCCAAGATCCAATGACATCATTAAACCCTACAATGACAATTGGAAATCAAATCATGGAACCAATGATTCATCATTACAATACACCAAAAGAAGAAGCTTATAAAAAAGCAGTTGAATTATTACAATTAGTAGGTATTACTAATGCTGAAAAACGTATGAAAAACTATCCTCACCAATTATCTGGTGGGATGAGACAAAGAATTGTTATCGCAATTGCTTTATCTTGTGATCCTTATGTTTTAATTTGTGATGAACCTACAACTGCATTGGATGTTACTATCCAAGCTAAAATTCTTGAATTAATTCAAGATATTCAAAAGAAAAAAGATTTATCAGTTATTTATATCACACATGACTTAGGTGTTGTCGCTAAAGTAGCTGATTATGTAAATGTTATGTACGCTGGTAAAATCGTAGAAACTGGAACAATTGATGAAATTTTCTATGATCCACGTCATCCATATACTTGGGGATTATTATCATCTATGCCAGATTTGGATACTGATGATGATGAATTATACACGATCCCTGGTACACCACCAAACTTAGCACATGAAGTAAAAGGTGATGCTTTTGCTCCACGTAATAAGTATGCTTTAAATATTGACTTAAGAATTGAACCTCCAATGTTTAAAGTACCTGGTAGTACAACTCATAAAGTTGCTTCATGGTTAATGCATGAAAAAGCTCCAAAAGTTGAAATGCCAGTTGAATTAAAAAACAGATTAGAAAAAATGAAAAAGGAGGGTGTTGAATAATGGAAAAGAAAGAACCTATCCTTGTCGTTAAAGATTTAAAACAACATTTTAAAATTAATCGAAACTTTACTGTAAAAGCAGTTGATGGTATTTCATTTGATATTATGCCAGGTGAAACTTATGGTTTGGTAGGTGAATCTGGTTCAGGTAAATCAACTACTGGTAGAAGTATTATTCGTTTATATAAACCAACTTCTGGATCAATTGTTTTCAACGGAAAAGAAATTGGTGGAAAATTAAATAAGGAAACATCTAAAGAATTACATACAAAGATGCAAATGATTTTCCAAGATCCAATGGCTTGTTTAAATCCAAGAAAGAAAGTTATTGATATCATTGGTCAAGGTTTAGATATTCATAAATCTTATTCTTCTATCGAAGAAAGAAATGAAAAAATTTATGAAATGCTTGAACTTGTTGGTTTATCAAGAGAACATGCTTCACGTTATCCACATCAATTCTCAGGTGGACAAAGACAACGTATTGGTATTGCCAGAGCTTTAATTATGAATCCTGATTTAATTATTGCTGATGAAGCTATTTCAGCGTTAGACGTTTCTATTCAAGCGCAAGTTGTTAACTTAATGAAAAAGATTCAAAAAGAAACAGGAATTGCTTATTTATTCATTGCTCATGACTTATCAATGGTTAAATATATTAGTGATAAGATTGGGGTATTACACCTAGGACATTTAGTAGAAACAGGAACTACTGAAGAAATCTTTGATAATCCAATTCATCCATATACAAAATCATTATTAAGTGCTATTCCTCATCCTAATCCACGTGTAGAAAAAGTACGTAAATCATTTACTTATGATTATAAAGAAAGTGGAGTCGATTATACAAAAGGTACTGAACATTTAGTAGATGGAACTCATTATGTTTTAGCTACTGATGAAGAATTTGAAAAATGGACAAAAAAATAGTTTAGGAGGCACTTAAGAAGGCAACCTAAAATATTATAAGAAAATATTCAAAAAAAGAGAACAAATGCGAAATATTGTTCTCTTTTTATATAAATAAAAAATATTACAAAATAAAAAGGCTGTTATGAAATTATTTATTGAATTTCGTAACAACCTTTTTTGATAATTTCTTTCAATTTTTATTAATAATAATTGTGAAATTGAAAGCTTTTTTCGATTTGATTGTAAATGCTTACAGAAGATTGACTTACAAGTTGTTGTTAATTATGATGAAGATGTCTTCTAGATAAGAAGATAATTAATTTGTATCTTTTAACCGGTGAAAAGAGGAAATATGATGATTATTGACAAAATGAAAATATTAGACCATTTAACAATTCAAGAAA
>ENA-ORUG01001127-ORUG01001127.1-human-gut-metagenome-genome-assembly--contig:-NODE-1127-length-25728-cov-4.658123_pt1 | contig 25728 bp, 19 predicted proteins | sample MGYA00242079_ERZ509207 | MGnify/ENA primary metagenome ERZ509207 (study PRJEB26280, sample SAMEA2338780) | human gut metagenome | biome: human gut; feature: human-associated habitat; material: faeces...
CCGATATGAGCATAAAAGTGGGATGATAATCCCACGATATGCGAATATTGGGTAGAATTGTGGGAGTGCGTAGCACGAAGCAATTCGTAGGTATCAAAGTCGGGGGCTTTTGACCCCGACATCATTAAAATATATTAAGAAGAAACAAAAGAGGAGACATACAATGAAATTACTCGAAGAGCGCATTCGCAAAGACGGTACGGTAAAAGCAGGGAATGTATTAAAAGTAGATTCTTTTCTGAATCATCAGATGGACATTGATCTGTTCAATGAAATGGGAAAAGAGTGGGCGCGTCTGTTCGCAGACCGTAAGATTACGAAGATCCTGACTGTGGAAGCTTCCGGTATCGGCATTGCCTGTGTGGCAGCCCAGCATTTTCATGTGCCTGTGGTATTTGCAAAAAAGTCCCAGTCCGTAAATATTGACGGTGAAGTATATTCCACCAAGATCGAATCCTTTACGCACAAGAGAGTATATGACGTGATCGTTTCCAAAAAATTCCTGCATCCGGAAGATCATATTCTGATCATTGATGATTTTCTGGCCAACGGATGCGCACTGGAGGGTCTGATCGACATTGTCAATAAAGCGGGAGCTTCTGTAGAGGGTGTCGGCATTGCCGTTGAGAAGGGATTCCAGAAGGGCGGCGACCTGATCCGTTCCAAGGGTATCCGTGTAGAGTCGCTCGCTATTGTGGAAAGCATGGATGACAAGACCGGAGAGATCACATTCCGATCTTAATAGTTAGATAACTATTCAGAAACACTCACGAATGCAAGCATTCGACGTGTTTTGACATATTTCATGGCTCTGAATAGTTATCAAATTTAATACTTCTCTTGACAAGAAGTCGGACAAATGCTTATACTGACTAATGTTGAGAGAATACAATAAAGGGGTTGTATGAAAGATCATACTACCCTTTTTATGTTAAGGCTCAGCAGTTTATCCGCAGATCTGTGTCCGCGCTGTCACCATGGATCTGTGACGAAGCAGCAGCGCAGAAAGAGGAGAATTATGAAAAAGAAAGTCGTAAGTTTACTCGCAGCTATGGCTCTCGCAGTTACTGCTCTGGCAGGATGCGGATCCAATGATGCAGCTACCACCGGCACAGATGCAGCAACCGTTGCAGCTACCACCGAGGCAGCAGGTACTACCGAAGCAGCAACCGACAGTGAAGCTGTTACCGGTGTAAAGGCAGGTTTCATTTTCCTGCATGATGAGAACTCTACTTATGATCTGAACTTCCTGAATGCAGCAAAAGCAGCTTGTGAGAAGCTTGGTATTGAGTACATGACCAAGACCAACATTCCTGAAGGACAGGAAGCTTATGAAGCAGCTTGTGAGCTTGCTGATGCAGGTTGTAATTTCATTTTCGCAGACAGCTTTGGACATGAGGACTACATCATCGAGGCTGCTAAGGAGTATCCCAATGTTCAGTTCAGCCATGCAACCGGAACCAAGGCTCATACTGAGGGTCTGGACAACTTCCACAATGCATTTGCTTCCATCTATGATGGCCGTTACCTTGCAGGTATCGTTGCAGGCATGAAGCTGAATGAGATGATCGCTAACGGTGATATTACCGAGGATCAGGCTAAGATGGGTTATGTAGGTGCTTATACATATGCAGAAGTTATGTCCGGTTATACCTCATTCTTCCTGGGCGCCCGTTCCGTATGCCCCAGCGTTACCATGGATGTAACCTTTACCGGTTCCTGGTATGATGAGACCGCTGAGAAGGAAGCAGCTAACAAGCTGATCGAGGGCGGATGCGTACTGATCAGCCAGCATGCAGACTCCATGGGTGCTCCTACCGCATGCGAGACCGCAGGTGTTCCTAACGTATCTTATAATGGAAGCACTGAGGCAGCCTGCCCCAATACCTTCCTGGTATCTTCCAGAGTTAACTGGGAGCCTTATTTCGAGTATGCTATCAAATGTGTAGCAGATGGAACTCCTATCGATACCGATTGGTGTGGTACTCTGGAGACCGGCTCTGTAGAGCTGAGTGATCTTGGTGCTGCTGTAGCAGAGGGTACTGCAGAAGCAGTAGAAGCTGCAAAGGCTGATCTGATCGCAGGCAAGACTCACGTATATGATATCACTACCTTCACTGTAGACGGCAAGACCCTGGACAGCTATGAGGCTGATATCGATACCGATCCTGATTATACTCCCGATCATGAGGTAGTAAGTGACGGATACTTCCATGAGTCCGATGTTGCATTCCGTTCCGCTCCTTACTTCAATGTAAGAATCGACGGCATCAACCTGCTGGACGAGCAGTATTAATTCTTAAAAAGCCTGGACGGCGCCGCGTTTATCGCCGCGCCGCCCTTTTTCTACCCTGTTAATTTGTAAGAATCGACAGGGTAGAAAAGGGGCGACTCAAAGTATACAGGTTATGGATAATTTGGAAAGGTGACAGAGGATGGAAAAAGAGACAAAAGTAGCTGCGGTTTCAATGAAAAACATTACCAAGACTTTTGGATCCGTGATCGCCAATGACAAGGTGAATCTGGATATCTACAAAGGTGAGATCTTATCACTGCTTGGAGAAAACGGCAGCGGTAAGACGACACTGATGAATATGCTCTCCGGTATTTATTTTCCGGATGAGGGGCAGATCTTTATTAACGGTAAGGAAGAGGTCATCAGATCTCCCAAGGATGCATTGCGGTTGGGAATCGGTATGGTGCATCAGCATTTCAAACTGATCGATGTACTGTCTGCCACCGAGAATATTATTCTGGGTCTGGAAGGTAGACTGAACATTAAAGAAGCTTCCCGTAAAATCGAGGAGATCTGCAATAAATACGGTTTTGAAGTGGACCCGAAGCAGAAGATCTATGATATGTCCGTATCCCAGAAGCAGACGGTAGAGATCGTAAAGGTACTGTACCGTGGTGCGGATATTCTGATCCTGGATGAGCCTACCGCCGTACTGACACCGCAGGAGACCGAGAAGCTGTTCAACGTCCTCCGGAAAATGAGAGATGACGGCAAGGCTATCGTCATCATTACCCATAAAATGCATGAAGTCGAATCTCTGTCCGACAGAGTGGCTGTACTCAGAAACGGCCAGTACATCGGCAGTATGCTGACGAAGGATACCACCGTCACCGAAATGACCAATATGATGGTAGGCCATGCTGTGACACTGAATATCGAGAGACCGGAGCCTGTGAATCCCAAGCCCCGTATCGAGGTAGAGGGACTGACGGTTCGTAATGAAGAAGGAATCGTCAAGTTAAAGGATGTGTCCTTTACCGCCAACAGCGGTGAAATTCTGGGAATCGCCGGTATCTCCGGCTGCGGACAGAAGGAACTTCTGGAAGCTATTGCCGGATTACAAGTGGTGGAGACCGGTACGATTCATTATGTAGAGGACGATGGCAGCAAGGAAATGCTGATCGGCAAGGATCCGTTGAAGATCGCAGAGATGGGTGTTTCACTTTCCTTCGTGCCGGAAGATCGTCTCGGCATGGGTCTGGTGGGCAATATGGACCTGACAGACAATATGATGTTACGTTCCTTCCGTAAGGGACATACGCCGTTTACCAACCGCAAACCCTCCAAACAGCTGGCGGAGGATGTTGTAGAGAATCTGGAAGTCGTGACTCCCGGTATTACCACACCGGTGCGCCGACTGTCTGGAGGTAATGTACAGAAGGTTCTCGTAGGAAGAGAGATCGCATCCGCACCTACCGTATTACTGACAGCTTATGCGGTGCGTGGATTGGATATCAATTCTTCCTATACCATATATGACCTGATCAATGAACAGAAGAAAAAGGGCGTTGCCGTGATTTTCGTAGGTGAGGATCTGGATGTGCTGATGGAGCTGTCCGACCGTATCATGGTATTGTGCGGTGGAGAAGTGAGTGGTATCCTCGATGCGAGAAAGACAGATAAAAATGAGGTCGGTATGCTGATGACCAGAGTAGGAGGCAAAGAACATGAAGGAGAAGAATAGAGAGCCTTTGTTTCATATCGTAAAAAGAGATGCACTCCCCTGGTACAAATCGCTGGGCATCCGTTTCGTGGCAATCCTGTTGGCATTGATCCTCTGCGGTATCATTACGACGATCACCACGGGAATCAATCCTTTACAGGTATATCAGTCCATTGTTCTGGGTGCTTTCGGATCCGTCCGCAAGACATGGGTCACTTTTCAGAATATAGCGATCCTGCTTTTGATCGCATTGGCACTGACCCCGGCATTTAAGATGAAATTCTGGAATATCGGCGGTGAGGGACAGGTGCTGATCGGTGGTCTGGCAGCAGCAGCCTGCATGATCTGTCTGGGAGATAAGCTTCCGAATGTAGTTGTGATCCTGTGCATGATCGTGGCCAGCCTGGCAGCAGGAGCCATCTGGGGATTCATTCCCGCATTTTTCAAGGCGAAATGGAATACCAATGAAACGCTGTCTACGCTGATGATGAACTATATAGCTACACAGCTGGTGGCATTCTATACTATCGTATGGGAGGTTCCCAAGGGATCCGGTAAGATCGGCATTATCAACCAGAACACCAACGTGGGCTGGCTGCCGCAGATCTTCGGTTCCAAATATCTGTTAAGTATTGTAGTGGCAGTAGTGATCACGGTATTTATGTATGTATATCTGAACTACAGTAAGCAGGGATACGAGATTTCCGTTGTGGGTGAGAGTGAAAATACCGCAAAATATGTGGGCATTAAGGTAGAAAAAGTCATTATCCGTACCATGCTGTTATCCGGTGTGCTGTGTGGACTGGTAGGTCTGCTTCTGGTAGGAGGCATCAATCATACTGTGACCACCACGATTGCAGGTGGACAGGGATTTACCGCTGTACTGGTATCCTGGATGTCCAAGTTCAATCCTCTGACCATGGTATTCTCCAGTTTCCTGATCATTTTCATGGATCGTGGTGCCAGTGAGATCTCTACCAATTTCGGACTGAATCATTCTTACTCCGATATTCTGACAGGTATTATTCTGTTCTTTATCATCGGTTGTGAGTTTTTCATTACTTACAGACTGCAGTTCCGTAAAAAAGCAGAAAAGGAGGAACAGTAATCATGTGGTCATTTTTACTTGCATTTATTCCGAGAGCGATTGTACAGGGAATTCCTCTTTTATACGGAAGTACCGGTGAGATCATTACGGAGAAGTCCGGTAATCTGAATCTGGGAATCCCCGGTGTTATGTATGTGGGAGGTATCTGCGGTGTCATCGGATCCTTCTTCTATGAGAGATCCGCAGGAGGCGCGGCAAATATGAATGGGTTCCTTGCCATTGCGATTCCGATGTTCTGCTGTCTGTTAGGATCCCTGCTGATGGGATTACTGTACTGCTTCCTGACTGTTACCCTGCGGGCGAACCAGAACGTCACCGGTCTGGCAATGACCACCTTCGGTGTCGGCTTCGGTAACTTCTTCGGCGGATCCCTGATCAAGCTGGTAAACAGTGATGTACCTTCCATTGCACTGTCTGCTACCAGTAGTTATTTCAGTAAGTCCCTTCCTTTTGCGGGAAAACTTGGCTGGTTCGGAAAGCTGTTTTTATCTTATGGATTCCTGGCATACCTTGCTGTGATCATTGCGTTTGCAGCATCGTATGTTCTGAGTCATACCAGAACCGGACTGCACTTAAGAGCAGTCGGTGAGGGCCCCAATACCGCAGATGCAGCCGGTATCAACGTATCCCGGTATAAATACATCGCTACCTGTGTGGGATGTATGATCGCAGGTCTGGGCGGTCTGTACTACGTAATGGATTATGCTTGCGGTGTCTGGTCTAACGATGCATTCGGTGACAGAGGCTGGCTTGCCATTGCACTGGTTATCTTCACTATCTGGAGACCGAATATCAGTGTATTTGCTTCTTTCCTGTTCGGTGGTCTGTATATTCTGTACCTGTATCTGCCCACCGGTATCGAACATATGGAGTACCAGGAGCTGTATAAGATGATCCCTTATGTTGTGACCTTACTGGTACTGGTTATCACCAGCATGCGGAGCAAGAGAGAGAATCAGCCTCCTGCAAGTCTCGGACTGGCATACTTCCGGGAAGAGAGATAATAACTATAGAAAAGACGATTTGGAATCAAAAACGGCGTTTTTCGGAAATTTCCGGGGAACGTCGTTTTTTGTTGCTCATTTTGGAAAAAACTCAAAGAAAATTTAGGAAAACTTTTGATTTTATTCGGATGGAATTTACCTGTGTCTGTTATGCTGAGAATCAGTTCAGAGAAAATAAGCGGAAGGGAGAAAAAGAGATGAAAGTATTGATCACAACGGACTGGTACAAGCCGGCCATCAACGGCGTCGTGACTTCGGTATGCAATCTGCGGGAGGAATTACAGCAAAGAGGACATGAAGTGAAGATCCTGACCCTGTCTCGGACAGCTCATTCCTATGAGGAAGAGGGTGTGATCTATATGGGCTCCGTGAATGCCGGATATATTTATCCGGGTGCCAGACTCCGGGTGTCCCCGGGACGCGAACTGTATTGCAGGATCATAGAGTGGCAGCCGGACATTGTGCATTCCCAATGCGAATTTTCTACCTTTTTTATGGCGAAAAGGATCGCGGAGGAATGTAAGATTCCTCTGGTGCATACCTACCATACCGTATACGAGGATTATACCCATTATTTTTCACCTTACAAAAAATGGGGCAGAGATATGGTGCAATTCCTGACGAGACGGATCTCGGAGAAAGTGGACAGCATGATTGCTCCCAGTACGAAGATCGAGACACTGTTAAAGGGTTACAAAATTCAGTGTCCGGTATCGGTGATTCCGTCGGGTATCGATCTGGAAAAATATGCGGCACAGTCCCGGACAGGAGTCAGAGAGCAGATCCGCAGAAAATACGGAATTGCCAAGGAGACTACCGTACTGTTATATGTGGGGCGGCTGGCAAAAGAGAAAAATCTGGAAGAATTGCTTGAGTACCAGCAGAAAGTACAGGAGAGCGGCACGATGCTGATGATCGTAGGCGGAGGTCCTTATTTGGAGATTTTGCGGAAAAAGGCAGCTGAGCTGGGTGTGATGGAAAGTGTTATTTTTACCGGAATGGTGTCACCGGAGGAAGTGGCATCCTATTATCCGGCAGGAGACCTGTTCATCAGCGCTTCCACCAGTGAGACCCAGGGACTTACCTATGCGGAAGCATTGGCAGCAGGATTGCCGCTATTGTGTAGAAAGGATGAATGTCTGCGGGCAGTTGTGGAAGAGGGCAAAAACGGCTGGCAGTACCGGACGGAAGAGGAATTCCTGAAAGATTTGAAGAGCTGGAAGGAGAAAGAATACGATGAACGCAGAGGAATGTGCAATTATGCAAAACAGTCCGCAGAAATATTTTCCAAAAAAAGATTTGCGGGAAGTGTGGAACAATTATACGAACGACAACTCGAAGAAAAATGGGCCGAAAGAGAAAAGCACCTGGCAAAAGGCAGTCAATATTGCATCCTGGGTTAGTCTGATCCTCTGCGGAATACTGGCAGTCTGGGGCTATCAGAGCGGTATTTTCCAGTCGGTGGAGACCATGCAGCAGTTTGTGAACCGCTTTGGAATGGTCGGCGCGCTGATCTTTGTGCTGATTCAGATCGTTCAGGTGGTATTTCCCATCATACCGGGCGGCATCAGCTGCCTGGCGGGGGTATTGCTCTTTGGTGCGATTCCGGGCTTTTTCTATAACTATATCGGGATCTGTGTGGGTTCCTGTATTGCTTTTGGGATTGCAAGAAGCCTGGGAAGACCGGTATTGTACAAGATGTTTTCCGAGAAAATGATCGAAAAATACCTGACGTGGACGGAGCAAAAAGGAAGATTTTTAAAACTATTTGCACTGGCCATTTTTCTGCCGGTAGCGCCGGATGATTTTCTCTGCTACCTTGCCGGAACGACGAACATGACATGGAAGCAGTTTGTGGCAGTCATCTTTCTGGGGAAGCCATTTTCCATTGCACTGTACAGCCTGGGACTTACGACACTGTTCCAGGTGATTTTCCATCTGGCATAGGAGTATCTTCATATGAAAGTATATATTTATAAAGGCGGACAGTCACTGGTGGCAAAAAGCGGTGTCGGCAGTGCCATCCGTCATCAGGAAAAAATGCTGCAGGCGGCGGGAGTGATTGTGACGGATATCTGGAAAGAGGCGGATATCGTTCAGATCAATACCGTACTGCCTGATTCGCCTCTGGTGGCGCAGCGAGCAAGGCGGCAGGGGAAAAAGGTCGTCTATTACGGGCATTCCACCATGGAAGATTTTAAGAATTCTTTTATCGGTTCCAATCTGGTGGCTCCTTTATTCAAAAAATGGATCCGCCATTGTTATCGACAGGGAGATGTGGTCATTACTCCAACGGAGTATTCCCGGAAATTATTGATGAGCTATGGATTGCATAGGAAGGTTTATTCACTGACCAATGGTGTAGACACGGATTTTTTCCACAAAACAGAACAGGCAAGTGGACAGTTTCGTGTTCTTTTTCATATTCCTGTGGATAAAAAGGTTGTGATATCTGCAGGACATCTTATTCGAAGAAAGGGCATTCTGGATTTCCTTGAGACAGCGAGAAGAATGCCGGATGTTCTTTTTCTGTGGTTTGGCGGCGGTAATCATGCGCTGATTCCCGAGGAAATTAAAAGAGCTGTGGCAGAAAAACCAGAGAATGTAATTTTCGCGGGATTTGTACCATCTATAATTCTGCGGGATGCTTACAGTGGAGCGGATGCGTTTGCATTTTTCAGCTATGAAGAGACGGAAGGAATTGTGGTATTGGAAGCATTGTCCTGTGAGATCCCGGTGATCATCAGGGATATTCCGGTGTATGACGAATGGCTGGAGGATGGTGTCCAGGTGCGGAAAGCCACGGATCCAGATTCCTATGAGCAGGCACTCCGGGAGATCCTGTCCGGGGAACGACAGGAAGAAGTACTGCGCAGAACCCGGGCAGGCAGAGCTTTAGCGGAGGAACACAGTATGAAGGCGACCGGGGAAAGACTGTATCAGATCGAGCAGAACCTGTATCAATAGACAAAACAGGACGGGCTATTGAACCGATTTTGAAAATATGGTATGTTCAAAGGGAATCTATATGGAAAGGCTGAATAGATGGAAAAAATATATTCCCGAATTGTGCGTATCGTATCGATCATTATTATAGGCTATCTTTTTTTACAGGGACTTTTTACGATCTGTAATATGCAGAGGGTGACGGAACGGGTATATTACATGAAAAATAATCCCTGGCGTCAGCTTCTATGCATCGGAATCGTGATATTGTTGTGCCTTGCTGCCAGAAAATTTAAAGCGAAAGAATTTCTGGACCGCTATGGACACTATGTTTTCTATGTCTGTATTACAGGCATGGTTCTCTTCCTGTTATGGTGGGTCAGTCAGACAGGCTTCTGGTTCTTTGGTGATTCGGAAAAGATTTATATGTGTGCCGGAGCTTTTCTCGGAGGAGATCCTTCTCCCTGGGAACCGGGAGGCTATGCTTACATGTGGCCGCACCAGAACGGCATGATACTGCTGGTGGCTTTTCTGCTGCGATTCGCAGATACTGTACAAAGCTTTTATGTGATGTATGTGATCCTCATATTTTTCTATGCAGTGACTATTGTGGGGCTGTATCAGATCTGTTGTCTGCTATTTGGGAGAAATGCTTTTACAGCAGTACAGGGAGTGATCATTTCGACCTATCTGCCTTATGCTTTTCTGGTCAATAATATTTACGGTGACCATATCGGGTATGCATTTGCTGTAGTGGCTGTCTGGATGGCAGTTCTGTATCGGAGATCGGAAAAACTGCGTTATTCCGTATTATGTGGTATTTCTATGGCTCTGGCGGTGATCTTTAAGCAAAATTGTCTTATTATATTCGTGGGAATTGCGGTTTTCTACATGATGTGTTTTATTACCAATCGTACTTCAGGAAAACAGGCAAGACTGAAGATTGCCGGGAATTTATTACTGGTTGCGGTTCTGACATTTTTAATAAGCAGCATTCCTGCCGCATATATCAGTTCCCACCTGCAGGTAGAGCCCAGCGCCGGTAACAGTAAATGGGCGCATATTGCCATGGGATTGCAGGACACGGAAAGTGCACCCGGATGGTACAATACTTACAATGAAACAACTTTTGTGGAAAACAATTATGACACCCATGCTACAGCGAAAGTCAGTCAGGATAACATCAAGGAATCGCTGCGGCATTTTGCGGCGGATCCGGAATATGCCTGGTCTTTTTTTAACAGAAAATGGGCAATTTTGTGGAACAATCCTACTTTTGAATGTTTCACTTTGCAGAGTAATAAAGTCTCAAATGTAGAACTGTCACCACTTGTGAAATCCACCATATTTGATGGCGGCAAGATCAATATTCTATTGATCGCATTCTTTGATGTGTGCCAGTCGGTGTATTTGTTTGGTATTCTCATGTACCTGATTACAGAAAAAAAAGCAGGTATTGGAGAATTACTGCCATTTCTGTTAATGATCGGAGCCTTTGTGTTCTGGACATTTTGGGAGACAAAATGCAGATATGTATTACCGTATTTTCTGTTTATTATGCCTTATAGCGTCATAGGATATTGTAATTTGCTCAGACAATGGAAATGTAAAATTGTAAGGGCCTCGCTTGGGGTTATTGTAGCATTGATCCTATTGATGAACGTAAGCAATTTTTCCATCATGAATGAAAGCATGAAAATTAATAATGATACAGAAGAATATTATGAATATATTCATGAATATAATAAGAATTTTATGAATTTCCGATATTAAACAAACGCCTCCAAAGGCCAGAAGAATGCAGCGCTGTATCACCGGCAGAATTTTAGAAAATAGGATAGCGGTGTATACGTTCATATTGTACTTTTGTGGGAGAGGTGTCAAGGGAAATATGACGGAAAATCAGAGCAAAACTGGGGACTGGATTTTAAATAAAAATGTGTTATGAGAAAGCCATTACAGCGGAAAGGAATAGTTGATCCTATGATTACGATAGCTATTGTGGAAGATGAAGAGGCTTATGCAAAGCAGTTGACAGAATATATAGAAAAATATCAGAGAGAATCCGGGAAGAGTATAAGAGTAATTCGTTTTTCGGACGGAGATGAGATTGTAGAAAAATATACAGGCAAATATGATATTATTCTGATGGACATTCAGATGAAATTTATGGATGGAATGTCTGCGGCGGAAGCAATCCGGAAGCAGGATACCAAAGTCGTGATCATGTTTATCACAAATATGACAAATTATGCGATCCGCGGATATGAAGTGGATGCCATGGATTATGTGCTGAAACCGGTGTCGTATTTTGCTTTTTCCCAGAAATTGGATCGGGCGATTAAGCGGATTCCACACAAGGCAGGGAATCCGGTTATCGTAAATACCGCGGACGGTATTGTCAGGACGGATACGTCTTCCATTTACTATATTGAGAGTGAAGGGCACAATCTGATCTATCATACCACAGACGGTGAGATCAAAGAGAGAGCCAAAATGCAGGATGCAGAGGAAAAATTTGTTCCGCTGGGATTTTTCCGGAGTAATAAAGGATATCTTGTAAATCTTGAATATGTGGATGGCGTAAAGGACGGCTGCTGTATAATAAAGGGAGAAGCCCTTTTGATCAGCAGAGCCAGAAGAAATGATTTTATGACAGCATTGACACAATACATGGGAGAACACTAATGATAGGAGAAGTACTGACGGACGATTATCAGAATATTCCACGATATTATACCGCTTTGGCGGAGTGGATCTGCTGCATGCTGCCGTGCTTTTTTTATCCGAGAAAAGTAGGCAAGGCACGTTTTGCAATTGCAGCACTGTGCACATTGATCTTGATGACGGTGTGGCTTGTGTGGACGGGAGATGTTCCGATCCAAGTATGGCTGTTATGTGTACTGCTCCCGGTGGGAATGATGTTTTGTCTGTTGTATTTTACAATAGATATTTCCGAGAAGATGGTGCTTTATTGTTGCATGAAGGCCTTTTTGTCGGCAGAATTTATGGCATCTCTGGAATGGCAGCTGGAATATTTTGTTCATAACGGAAGAGAGAAAAGAGATTTCCTGAACTGGATTATTCTGATCCTGGTCTATGGTACGGTGGCAGGAATATACTGGGTAATCGATAAACGGATGAAGCGAGGGGACACGGAATTGGAAGTGGGGAATAAGGAGTTGTTCAGTACCCTGTTGATCGTTGCCTGTGCGTACACCATCAGCAATCTGAGTTTTGTATACCAGAACACGCCGTTCAGCGGAACGATTCTGTCGGATATATTTACCATTCGTACGTTATCGGACTGTGCGGGTATTGCAATTCTATATGCATATCAAAGTCTGAGATACGAGGTAAGTGCGGAGAAGGAACTGTCAAAGATTCAGAGCATGCTGACGGCACAATACGACAGTTACCGCAATTATCAGGAGGTAACAGACCTGATCAATATGAAATATCATGATCTGAAACATCAGATTGCAGGACTTCGGGCAGAACAGGATCCGCAAAAACGTTCTCTCTGGATCGATCAAATGGAGGGAGAGCTTGCGGCATATCAACCGGAGAGACAGACAGGAAATCAGGTACTGGACGGAGTGCTGGACGGGAAAATGCCGCTGATGCATAATTATCAGATAGAATTTACCTGCGTGGCAGACGGAAGCCTTTTGAAATTTATGCATGTGACGGACATCTGCACCATCTTCGGAAATGCGCTGGACAATGCAATAGAGCATGTACTCCTGATCCCGGATCCGGAGAAACGAATCATTCACATGGAGGTATCGGCGAGAAAACAGTTTGTATATGCGGAAATCAGGAATTATTGCAACCAGGATGTGACGATCCGAAACGGATTTCCGATCTCGACAAAAAAGGATGCAAAAAACCATGGATTTGGAATCAAAAGCATCAGTTATACCGTAAAAAAGTATAACGGAACCGTGCAGTTTGGGGTAAAGGATCATTTCTTTTCCATCAGGATTCTGATTCCGAAAGAATAAGCAATCAAAAAGAAAACATACCACACAAGATCTAAAATATCAGTTTGTGACACATTTACGACCATTTGTGCCAAACAGATATTTTAGATTTTTTTGTATGTATAATCATAATCACAAAGTAATTCATAAACCGAAACGGAAGGAGGGATAGAGAGAATGCGGCACGAAGACCTGATAAAACAGATGACAGCAAAGCAAAAGGTCGCGTTTTTAACCGGAAAAAATGAATGGGAATCCAGAGAATATCCGCAGTTTGGAATTCCCGGTCTCTTTTTCTCTGACGGGCCGAGCGGTGTGCGAAGGCAAGAAGGCGCGGGAGATCACCTGGGACTGAATCCTTCGGTTCCGGCAACCTGTTTCCCGTCTCCGTCCACACTGGCCAACAGCTGGGAGGAACAGCTGGAGGAAAAAGTCGGAGAGGCTTTGGGCAGAGAAGCCGTATTGCAAAACATTCACGTTTTACTTGCGCCGGGACTCAATATAAAGAGGAATCCGTTGTGCGGAAGAAATTTTGAATATTTTTCGGAAGATCCGTACTTATCCGGAAAAATGGCTGCAGCAGCCATAAGAGGAATTCAAAAAAACGGCGTCGGGGCATGCGCAAAACATTTTGCCGTGAACAGCCAGGAAGAACGGCGTATGGCGCTGAATGCGAAACTGGATGAAAAAACTTTGCGGGAATTGTATCTGACGGGATTTGAAATTGCCGTAGAAGAAGGTCACCCACAGGCGGTCATGTCAGCATACAATGAGATAAACGGTATTTATGCAAATGAAAATGAATTCCTGTTAACGCAGATTTTAAGAAAAGAATGGGGATTTGACGGATTTGTAGTGACAGACTGGGGCGGCGGAAACGATTTTACGGAAGGCGTAAAAAGCGGATCTACTCTTCAGATGCCGGGATGTGGACTGGACAGTGCCAGAGAATTGTTGCAGGCTCTTGAGGACGGAAAGATCACGGAAGAACAAATAGATGAGCGCGTGGATGAATTGTTGGATGCCGCATTGACAATACCAAAGAAGGTCGCGGAAAAAAGACAGCAGTTGGAAAATCCGGTGAAGGTTTATTCCGAGAATCATAAAATAGCGGAGGAAGCAGCGGAGAAAAGTGCTGTTTTGCTGAAAAATGAGGATGCAATCCTTCCTTTAAAGCAAGACCGGAAAATAGCGATCATCGGAGATTTTGCTTTTGAACCGAGGTATCAGGGAGCCGGATCCTCCTGTGTAAGAGCAATCAGGGTGGAAACGATCGTCGACCTTGCCGATAAAATGGGACTTCCTATCGTAGGAGCGGCGAGAGGCTATCAGAGAAACGGAAAAGAAGATAAAAAGCGGGAAAAAGAAGCGCTGGAGCTGGCCGAGCAGGCGGATATCGTATTGTATTTTCTGGGTCTTGCGGAATCCCTGGAGACGGAGGGCAAGGACAGAAAGGATATCAATATCGCACAGAACCAGATACAATTGCTTCACGAATTAGCCCGTAAAAATCCCAATATAGTGGCGGTGCTCAGTACAGGAAGCGTGGTAAATACCTGGTGGAAAGGAGACTGTAAGGCAATTTTGCTGGATGGACTTGCCGGAGAAGCGGGAGCCGGAGCTGTGTGGAAATTGCTGACCGGTGAATGCAATCCATCCGGAAAATTAACCGAGACCTGGCTGAGAAGCTATGAAGATACGCCGTCCTATCCGGATTATCCGGCAAAGGAACGTGATCTGGTATATAAAGAAGGAATTTTTGTCGGCTATCGCTATTTTGACAAAAACCATATACCGGTGTCGTACCCCTTCGGCTACGGACTGTCCTATACCACATTTGCGTACAGAGATCTCAGGACAGACGAAAACGGAATCCGATTATATGTAAAAAACACGGGACCAAGAGAAGGAAGTGAGATCGTTCAGATGTACATAAGTCTTCCGGAAAGCCGGATCGTGAGACCGGAGAAGGAATTAAAAGGATTTTACAAAGTACACTTGCTTCCGGGTGAGGAAAAAGAGGTTGCGATTCCTTTTGACGATAAGACCTTCCGCTTCTTCTGTGAGAGATGTGGGAAGTGGAAGACGGAGAAAGGCACCTATCAGATTCTGGTGGGAGCAAGCAGCCAGGACATTCGCCTGAAATCCTCCGTCTTCGTGGAAGGAACCCAGACAGAGACGGAAGAAAGCGAGGACTTGCGGCAGGATAAGCAAAATAGCCTCAAAAAAGAAGACAAAAAGGGAAATTCTGCAAAAAGAATTCTGCTAAACAGAAATGATCCGCTATCAAGCATGATTTATGCGAGAAATCCTGTGGCAAGGCTGATTGCCCATGGTATGAAAAGAAAGATCGACAGAGCGGAAAAGGAGGGACAGCCTGTTGACTTAAATACCCTGTTCCGCTATAATATGCCGTTTCGGGCGATTGCAAAGATGACGGAAGGCATGGTATCCATGAAAATGGTAGACAGTATGCTAAAGATGATAAACGGTCATTTTTGTTCCGGTTTATGTTCATTGGTAAAAGAGTTCTTCAGAAATCAAAAAGCAAATAAAGCGTATGAAAAAGAACTGAAGCAAAATATATAAGGAGGAACCTATGAAAAAGAAAGAAGCAAAGGGAGTGTGGAAAGCATTAAGTCTGGGCCTCAGCCTGCTGCTTGCAGTATCTGCGGCAGGTACGGATGCTGTTTTTACATGGCAGAACACAATTACCAGATATATGGGAACCACGACAGGAAGTGTAACAGGAGCTGACGGAGATAATAATTTCGTGTCAGACTATTCCAGCATTGAAGACCTGCTGGCAGCAAAAAGGGATCTGTGTATACAGATCGGAGAAGAGGGCTGTGTATTATTAAAGAATGAAAATGATGCACTTCCTATCAACAAGACGGATAAGATCAGTCTCTTTGGAAGAAACAGTACCGACTTTGTAGTGGGATTGTCTTCCGGCGGCGGAAAAATATCAGGAGATGATGATTTGAAGACCGTATTTGATTCCGTAGGCGTCTCTATCAATGAGACTCTTTGGAATTATTACACAAGCAGCGAGGAAGGCAAGAGAAGATCTTCAGAGCAGATCAAGATTGGTGAAATCGATCCGGCTTCCTATCCTTCCGATGTAAAGGCAAGTTATTCGGAATACAGTGATGCGGCATTTGTGGTAATCTCCAGAAACTTCGGAGAGGGACATGATGCACCTACCGATCCTGCGGCAATTCTTGACGGTGACGGCACACACTATGCACTGCAGCTTCAGGACAAAGAAAGAGCAGTGATCGAGGAAGCTAAGAAATGCTCGGATAAAGTCATCGTTATCATCAACAGTGATAACGTAATGGAAATCGGCGAATTGAAGGATGATCCTGAGATTGATGCGATTCTGCAGGTAGGCGGTACCGGTGTGTATGGTTTGTACGGCGTGGCAAATGTCATTACCGGTGAGACATCTCCTTCCGGACATCTGGTAGATACTTATGCATACAGCAATTTCTCTTCTCCTGCGTCACAGAATTACGGTGACTTCAGCTTCAGCAATTACGATCATACCTATGTGGTATATCAGGAAGGTATTTATGTAGGTTATAAATACTACGAGACAAGATATGAAGATGCAGTCATGGGACAGGGAAATGCAGTGTCTGCGGCAGGTGCTGTGAACAGTGAAGGCGACTGGAACTATCAGCAGGAAATCGTATATCCATTCGGATACGGACTGTCCTATACAGAGTTTACACAGAAAATCACAGATGTATCCTGGGATACGGAGAACAGAACTGTTACGGTAACTGTTGATGTAAAGAACATCGGAGATTACGACGGAAAAAGTGTCGTAGAACTTTATGCACAGACACCTTATACCGAATATGATAAGGAAAATAAGGTGGAAAAAGCATCTGTACAGCTGGTTGGCTACGGCAAGACACAGACACTTGCGGCTGGAACCGGTGAAGAGACCGTTACAATCACAGTCAATATGGATCATCTCGCAAGCTATGATTATACCGGAGCGGGAACTTACATTTTGGATTACGGAACCTATTATTTCGCAATCGGTAATGGATCGCATGAAGCTGCCAATAATATTCTGGCAGCAAAAGGATATACGACAGCAGACGGAATGGATGCCGAAGGAGATGCACAGAAGGCAGTTACCTATGAGTATACCGGAAGCGGAGAAGTGGATGCACAGACCTGTTCAACTTCTTCTTATACAGGAGCAGAAATCACCAATCAGCTGGAGAGCGTAGATCTGAATTACTATGGTGAAGATTTAGTGACCTACTTATCCAGAAGTGACTGGGGCGGAACCTGGAGCGGCCCGATCAGCTTAAGCGCAACCGATCAGATGCAGCAGCTGCTGTCAGACGGATCTTCTTATTCTGTGGAGACCACTGATAATGATCTGTCTAACGTAAAAGAAGGCGTCAACTACGCATCAACCGCAACAAATGTGAGTTTCTATGAGTTATACGGAAAAGATTATGATGATCCTATCTGGGAAGATGCATTGAATCAGCTGACACTGGATGAGATGACAAGAATTGTCGGTCTTGCCAACAGTGGAACAATCAGCTCTATCAATATGCCTGAGTATCTGCAGTTTGACGGACCTCTGGGAATCGTAGGAAGTTACAAAACAGATAAGGTCGAATATGCCATATCTGCAACCATGTATCCCACAGAGCCGATGTGGGCAAGCACCTACAATCATGAACTGGCACTTGAGATCGGCAAAATGTACGGAAATGACGGACTGTGGACCGGATATCAGTGTGTATGGGGTCCCGGATGTGATACGCACAGAACACCTTTTTGCGGAAGAAATGCAGAGTATTTCAGTGAAGACGGTGTGATCGCTTATTACTTCGCAAAAGAAATGAGTGAAGGCTCCATCGAATATGGTCTGAGCTGCGGACCTAAGCATTTTGTATTAAACGATCAGGAAGTAAATAGAGGCGAGGTAGCAACCTTTGCCAATGAACAGGCAATACGTGAGATCTATCTGAGAGCATTTGAAGGACCTATGGCAGCAGGAAAAGCACTGGATGCGATGTGCGGTAAGAACCACATGGGTTGTATGCCGGCTTCTGCACTGGAAAGCCTGCTTCGCAATATCGTACAGGATGAATGGGGATTCAAGGGAGCGATCATATCGGATTCCTCCGAAGAGAAAAACAGCAGCGGAGCGTTCGCAGTAGTTGCCGGACTGACAGAATTCGATACCATGACGAAGGCTTATATCAGCGGTTCTGGTTCCCTGACTCCTGAGAAGATCAGCAGCGATGCAACATTATTCACAGCCGTGAGAGAGGCTTGTCACAGAAATCTGTATCTGTTTGCCAATACTTCTCTTACAAACAACTTAAGCAGTGATACCGTTGTAGCCAACCAAATGACCTGGTATCAGATCACAATGATCATTATAACAATAGTAATTGCAGTATTGCTGGCAGGAGCAGTCGCAATGCAGTTGATTGGCAAGAAAACACGTCAGAAGGAGGTGAAATAATATGGAAAAGATTAAAATCGGTATCAAACAAAGTAAGAAAGGCCTGATCTGCTCCATCATTGCAATTGTTGGAATTGTCGTCGGATTAGTGATGTATATTGTCACAACAGGAAATACAAACGGAAAAGTGAGTATTGTATTGACGGTGATTGCCATTATAGCAGCACTGCTTGCAGCAACCTCCTGTTTCCTGTTTTATGCAGACGGATTTTTATCCATAATATCTGCCGCATTTTCCTTGTACTGCATGTTGATGTTCGTGTCATCTCAGGCGGACAGCATCGGATATGCGGCAGCAGGGATCTCCGATATCGGATATGGAATCCAGAGCACGCTGATCGTGGGCTGTATCTGTTATTTGGCAGCGGTAGTTACGGAAAGTATTGCGGTTTTTTCAAAACAATAATAATAAATTCAAAAAGGAGAACAAAACGATGAGAAAAACGAAGAGATTTTTAGCAACATTACTGGCAGGAATCATGGTAGTGGCAATGGCAGGCTGCGGAAGCAAGAGTGGCGGAAACAAAGAGGATGTTACTTATTCTATTCAGGGCAACTACATCTATGAAAACGAAGACGGAGGAAATACCGATGCAAACGGTGTAACCTGGTATCTCATGGTGGATTCCGAGACCAAATTCCACATTGTAGGCGTAAAACCTTATGCGGATGCAGCACCGTCTCTGCGTATTGATGAGGGACAGGTCGTAAGTGTAAACGGATATACACTGGATTGTAACTTCTCCCCGTATTCTTCCTTCACGCAGTATATGCAGCATTCACAGAATGACGAAGCTACCACTGAAACCGTAAAGTCTATTTCAAAGGAAGCAATCGACGAGTACATGGACAAGACCGGTGACGAGTTCTTCCAGATCGAGCTGAACAGAACCAGCAATGACAATATGGCAAGCGGTACTTTCAAAGTATTAAATGATGTAGATCTCGGCTGGGGCGCTTGGCAGTAAGTGTATCTTAGATGAAGAAAATCGATTTTAATGCGGACTGGGAATATGAGGTGCTGACGAATCGGGCAGAGCATCCGGGCAGGGAAAAAATCACCCTGCCCCACGATGCCATGCTTCATGAGAAGCGGACAGAGAACAGCCCGGGAGCACAAAATACCGGATATTTTGAAGGAAACGACTATTTATACTGCAAATCTTTTTGGGTGCCCGAAAACTGGAGGGAAAAACATATTCTGATCGAGTTTGAGGGCATTTATCGTAATGCGGATATCCGGTTGAACGGAGAACAGATTTACTGCCGCCCAAATGGATACATGCAGTTCCTACTATCGTTGGATGACCGGTTACAGTACGGAAAAGAAAACACCATAGAAGTCTATGTGAAAAATTCCGACCAGCCGAACAGCAGGTGGTACTCCGGAGCCGGCATATACAGACCGGCATGGTTATATGTGGGAGAAAAGAGTGCTGTCGAGCCGGAAAACATCCGGATCACAACTGTGAAAACGTCACCGGCATTTGTGAAATTCGAAATATACGCGCAGGCACCGTGTAGGATCACCCTGGAAATAGGACACGGGCTGCAGGATGACGAAGTATATTTTATCACGGAAAGCAAAGATTCGGATGAATGCGGAAACGTAGCTTTGTTAATCAAAGTAGAAAATGCAAGATTGTGGAGTGCGGAGAATCCGTACCTGTATCGATATCGCATTACCGCCGGGGCAGATGTCAGCACAGGAACCTTTGGAATCCGTGAACTTAGCTGGGATGCAGAGAAAGGTTTCTGCATAAACGGCGTAAGAACGATTCTTAAGGGAGCCTGCATTCATCATGATAACGGTCTTCTCGGAGCCTGCTGTTATCCGGATGCCGAGGAACGTAAAGTAAGACTTTTGAAAGAGACCGGATATAATGCGATCAGGTCTGCACATAATCCCTGTTCCAAAGCATTGCTGGATGCCTGTGACAGACTGGGAATGCTGGTGCTGGATGAATATACTGACATGTGGTATATCCATAAAACACGTTATGACTATGCGTTGTATATGGAAAACCAGTGGGAAAAAGATCTGCTGGACATGGTGAACAAAGACTATAACCACCCCTGTGTTGTGATGTATTCCACCGGAAACGAAGTGGCGGAAACGGCACAGGAAAAAGGGATAGAGCTGACGAAGGATATGACAGCCTATCTGCACCGCCTGGATCGTACGAGACCGGTAACCTGCGGTGTCAATATTTTCTTCAATTTGCTGAGTTCTATGGGATTTGGTGTGTACAGTGATAAAAAAGCAGAAGACACATCTCCCAAAAAGAAAGCGGTAGGCAGTGAATTCTATAACCGTCTGGCAGGAATGGTGGGAGATACCTTCATGAAAATGGGGGCATGTCTGCACGGCTGTGACGTAAAGACAAGAGATGCCTATGAAAATATGGATATTGCGGGATATAATTACGGGATTTTGCGATATCGGCATGATTTGAAAAAATATCCGAAAAGACTGATTTTGGGAACGGAAACATTTTGCAGGGACGCTGCGAAGTTTTATGAAATTGCGGAAAAACATCCAAGAATACTGGGAGATTTCGTATGGGCCGGAATGGATTACATCGGCGAGACCGGAGTCGGAGCCTGGGAATATGAGGATTATGCACCGAAGAATGCACCGAAAAGCCATTGGCTTACAGCAGGAAGCGGAAGAATCGATATCACCGGAAAGCCTTTGGGAGAAGCATTGTATACAAAGGTGGTGTATGAACAGGAAAAAGGACCGTTTTTGGCAGTGCGGCCGGTATACCAGACTGGAAAGCATTCTCCTTCCGCCTGGAAGATGACAGATGCCATGGAATCCTGGTCCTTCCGCGGATGCGAAGGGAAACGTGCGGAAGTGGAAGTATACACGAGAGAGTCCGCGGCGGCATTGTTTTTAAACGGCAGGAAGATAGCAGAAAAGAAGAGGAAAAAGAATTGCAGGATTCGATTCACCGTTCCTTATGAAAACGGATGCCTGAAAGCTATTGTCTATAATGAGACCGGAGAGGAAGCAGGCTGCTGTGAACTGATTACAGCCGGAGCAACTACCTGCCTGCTAATGATTCCGGAAAAGAGCACAGTAAGACCGGGGGAACTTCTCTATGTGAGACTGCGATACACAGATGAAAAGGGGATTTTAAAACCGATGGAACATCATCGTATGCAGATCTCGGTGACAGGAGGAAAGCTCCTCGGATTTGGCAATGCCTGCCCTTGTAATCCCGAAGGATATCTTAACAGTTATGCGGATTCCTATTACGGAGAGGCACTTGCAATCATACAGGCGCAGCAGGCCGACACGATCGTCGCCAGAGCGAATGACGGAAGTCTGGAACAGGAAATTCAGGTACCGGTCATATCGGGATAAAAGAACAGAAGGATGAGGTGTATACGAGCAAGACAGAGGTGATGACTTAATGAAAGAAAAATGGCGTAATTTCGCCGAAGATCATAAAAATATCATGGAATTCCTGAAGTTTTTTATCATCAGTAACGGAGTAACGGTGTTGCAGATGATATTGATGCCTGTTTTTAAAGGAATATTTGTACATACCGGTTTGATGGATATTAATTTTCAGCTGTGGCCGGTGGGTCGGGAAGCAGACGGATCCACATATTATATTTTTAATTACGCAGCGGGCGCACTGGATGCCGGCGGAGGCGGAGGACTTGCCTATTTTCTGGCAGTGCAGATCACTATGGCGATTGCACAGGTGATCAACTTTTTCTTACAAAGGAATGTTACCTTTAAATCCAAAGGCAATGTGTATAAAGCGGCAATGTGGTACGTAATCGCCTATATAATTATTACGCTAAGTGCTGCAGCATTACAGGGCTGGTATAAGGAACCTATTTACACACTGTTCATTCATACCTGGAACATGGGTAAAAAGGGAGAGACGATTGCAGATCTGATCACAATGATCATTAACTGCATTATTTCTTTCTGGGTGTATTATCCGATTTTGAAAATAATATTTCGTGAGGACAAAGGCGGAGAAAAGACTGCCTGATGCAAAGGTTCCCTCTTGCAAAGAAAAGGTTTATAGCATAAAATGAGAATACCTTCTTATCGGAATTTTACCGGGGAGGAATGCAAGAGACAAAGGAGGACTTTGTTATGAACCTTGTAATTACTATCAGCAGAAGATTTGGAACAGGAGCCAGTCTGATCGCGCAGGAGCTGTCTGAGAAGCTGGGTGTGCCGGTATATGATAAGGCATACATAGAGCATGAGTTGGATGGTGACAGTTATGCTACGGAAGCGGAGGTCATTAAGGAATTGGCGGAACATCCCTGTATTATTCTGGGACGCTGTGCATCCGAGATCCTGAAGGATCAGCCGAATGTATTTAACGTGTATGTGTGCGCGGATAAGGAAGATCGTATTGAACGTATCATGAAGAAGGAAAGCCTTCCCCATGATGAGGCCAAAAAAATGCTTGAGAAAAATGATGCGGAGCGCGCCGACTATTATTATGAAAATACCGGTAAAGTGTGGGGTGATGTGAACAATTATCATATGATCCTGGATACCACCAAGCTGGGAATCGAAAATTGTGCGGATATCCTGATCCGGTATTTTGAAAGAGTGGAAATTATTTGATAGTCCGGAATGCGAATGGATGTTACGATTTCGAGAGCATGCAGTACGGAGAATTCGTTTAGACTATGATTGCGAAACAGATGCCCGATTTGGACATCTGTTTTTTTGCGAGTAACAACAAAATCAATCAATAATATAACATCACAAAATAAAAAATATAATTTTACACATAACAAATAATGATATATGCAATTAAAATTTTTATCAAATAAAAAATATAATAAATACAAAATAAAACAATATTTTTCGGTGATTTATAGGCGTCTGACAAAAATGCTATATTAAAATACATCAATCAATAAGATAAGATTATAACTTGTTTCCGGAAATTATGAGTGTTAAGATAGTGCAATCAGATAAGTGAAAATAATAAAAACATAATGTTTCGAAATAAAAGTAATCATACGGCAGGAGGATTCCCATGAACAGCGCAGACATTGCAGCAAAATATCAGAAAACTTATTTTATGCCCCCCGAGGTGACCTATGACTGGGTGAAAAAGGACAGCATTACCAAGGCACCCATCTGGTGCAGCGTTGACTTAAGAGACGGCAACCAGGCATTGATTGATCCCATGAGCCTGGAGGATAAGCTGGAATTCTTCAAATTATTGGTAAAGATCGGATTCAAGGAAATCGAGGTAGGTTTCCCCGCTTCCTCCGACACTGAGTACAACTTTATCCGTGCACTGATCGAGCGCAACATGATCCCGGAGGATGTGACCATTCAGGTACTGACGCAGGCGAGAGAGCATATCATCCGCAAGACCTTCGAAGCAGTCAAGGGTGCACCCCATGCAGTAATTCACCTGTACAATTCTACTTCCGTAGAGCAGAGAGAACAGGTATTTAAGAAGGACAAGGAAGCTATTAAGAAGCTGGCGGTAGACGGTGCCCGGATGTTAAAGAATCTGGCAGATGAGACGGAAGGTAACTTCACCTTTGAGTACAGCCCGGAGAGCTTTTCCCAAACCGAGGTGGATTATGCGTTGGAAGTCTGCAATGCGGTACTGGAGGTATGGAAACCCACCGCTGACCGCAAGGCTATCATCAATCTGCCTACCACCGTGCAGGTAGCAATGCCTCACGTATTTGCGTGTCAGGTAGAATATATGCACAAGCATTTGAAATATCGTGAAAATGTAGTACTTAGCGTACATCCTCACAATGACAGAGGCTGCGGCATCAGCGATGCGGAGTTCGGCGTACTGGCCGGAGCAGACCGTGTGGAAGGTACTTTGTTCGGCAATGGCGAGCGTACCGGTAATGTGGATCTGGTAACCGTTGCACTGAATATGATGTGTCACGGTGTATATAGCGGACTGGATTTCTCTCATATTATGGAGATCCGTGAAGCTTATGAGAATTTCACCGGTATGAAGGTGCATGAGAGAGTTCCTTATGCGGGAGATCTGGTATTTACCGCATTTTCAGGTTCCCATCAGGATGCCATCAACAAGGGTACCCAGTATATGAAGGAGTCCAACTCCGACTTCTGGGAGATCCCCTACCTGCCCATCGACCCCGCCGACGTGGGCCGGGAGTACGAGCCCATCATCCGCATCAACTCCCAGTCGGGCAAGGGCGGCTCCGCCTTCGTCATGCAGCACTCCTTCGGCTTCGATCTCCCCAAGGCCATGCACCCCGAGTTCGGCCACATCGTCCAGGTGGAGACCGACCGGGTGGGCAAGGAGCTGAAGCCCGACGCCATTTACGACCTGTTCAAGGCCCATTACATCGACGCGGTAAAGCCCTATCAGCTGGTGCAGCACTCCTTCGCCGAGTTTACCGACGAGGAGGGCCACTCCCACGTCACCTTCGCCGGCACCATCCGCCACACCGACACCGTGTTCCAGGTTCAGGGCTCCGGCAACGGCCCCATTGACGCCTTCTTCAACGCCATCCACGGCCAGAAGATGGATCGCTTCACCTTCATCGACTACAAGGAGCACGCCGTCAAGCAGGGCTCTGACTCCCAGGCTGTGGCCTACATCCACCTCCAGGACGAGAACGGCAGGGACTGGTTCGGCGTAGGCATGAGCCATAACATCAACCTGGCCCCCCTCAAGGGCATCCTCTCCGCCATCAACCGGGCCGTCAGCCACGACGGCAAATGAACGCCCGTCCCGTCTTGCATCCCCGGCCTAAACCAGCTATAATAGGAACAGTTTGACAGAAAAGAGGACGCGGACAATGGAACAGCAGCGGGAGGCCCTGCTCGGGCAAATCTGGGCGGCCCAGGACGAGGCCTATGACCTGATGTATGAATACGACTCCCTTCCCCACCGTTACGGGGCTCACATTCTCTATCAGTCGGAGGCCCATATCATCGACCTCATCGGTGAGCACCCGGAGATTACCGTCACCGAGCTGGCCGCCATTCTGAAAAAGACTCCCAGCGCCTGCTCCCAGCTCGTGCGCAGGCTGCGGGACAAGGGCTGGGTGGAGCAGGTACGCAACGCAGAGAACAACCGGATTTATAATCTATACCTGACCGAGAGCGGCAAACAGGTCTACCAGGCGCACACAGCTTTCAACCAGTCCTGTCAGGAGGCCACCTTTCAATTGTTGAGCAATTTTTCTCCCGAGGAGTTGGAAC
>ENA-ORUG01001139-ORUG01001139.1-human-gut-metagenome-genome-assembly--contig:-NODE-1139-length-25516-cov-2.763521_pt1 | contig 25516 bp, 39 predicted proteins | sample MGYA00242079_ERZ509207 | MGnify/ENA primary metagenome ERZ509207 (study PRJEB26280, sample SAMEA2338780) | human gut metagenome | biome: human gut; feature: human-associated habitat; material: faeces...
AGTCGTTAACGAGTTGAATTTCCTTGATATTGTTAAGAAATCAGGAAAATGTGTCAAAGTCGAATGGAATTTAGATCCAGAAGACGCAATGATTGTCTTAGAATCCTGGTGTCCAGAAGATGCAGCTAAAGATTTGGGTATCTCAGCAGATGTATACAAGAATATGTCTGTTAATGAACGAACCGAATGTGCCAAAAAGAAATACGCAGACTATGATGAACTTTTGAAATTATTCTCGCTATCGAAAACAGTTTATGTCCCAGATGATATTCCGGAAGAGAGAATTCCAAACTATTTATCAGAGCTTTACAACATCCTTGTAGGCAATTTTGAGGTTGTAAAAGCAGACGAAAGCGAGGATCAATAATATGGCATATTATAGCAGTCCGAAGCAGTACGAAAACGCAATGGGAATTGGATTTATTTGCAGTAATAAAACGAAGGAAGTCGACTATAATGGTTGGCTTCTTTTTGTTTCTGAAGTATTTGTGTGCAGCGATCTGATCACATATTTAAGATAACAATTATACAGCACACGAAAAAGGAGGAAACAAAGATGAGTTACAAAGAGAGGATAGCGACAAATGTCAAATGGGATGTTGACGAGATGGATGCAGTAATGTATTTGTGTGATCTGTCCGCTGCTGACTGTGCATATTCGTTAAATGTAGATGTTTACGAATTTGAGGCGATGAGTCTTGGCGATAAAATTCGGCTTATGAAACAGACCTACAGTGGAGAAGAAAATATCAACAAGCTGTATGAATTACTGAATCTGCCAACCAATGTTCCAATCCCAGATGACGTTTGCTATATCGACAGTTATCTGTACAATAAATATGCATATCATACAAAATCGTTTGATGTCGAAAAGAGAATATGCGATTCAGAACAGAACTGGTATATTGTTGTTACATCAACATTTCTGTCTAATCCGATAAGTCATAATACGAAAATTATGACATTCAAAGGTAGTCACAAAGATGTAAAACAAAAGATTTTTGAATTGTACACAAAATATCGTTGCAAACATTTATCTGAATTCTTAAAAGGTGCCAATTCAGTGGACGATATTGAATGTGACAACGACGAAAACCCAACGCGGTATACCATATCAAGTTCATATAAATCAGTCAATTTGATAATAACTGCGTACGATGCAGAGAAAGTCGAACCATTGGAGTAAACGAATAAAAGAGACTAGCAAATTGCCGGTCTCTTTTTGTGTATTTGTGTAAATTCCTGAATATCGTAGTGTCCAAATTCATAATACGGCAACCGAACCGATACAAAACATGGTTAAGAAGCTTTTTTCGACATAAGATTTCCGCGCATTCTCGTAATCCATATTTAGAATAACAATAAAAAAAAGGAATACAAGGAGGAAACAAAATGACTGTAGGAGAATTTTGTAGACGAGAAACACAGGCAAACGAATTATGTGTTATCAGAGAAGAAGGATGGATTGTCGCGAGTGCATGGATCGATAACGAAGATCTGTTTGCAATTCATCCAGATATCAAAGACAGAGAATTCATATCAGACGAATGGGGTACACTTTCTATTGATGATCAACATGGAAAGGAAATTGATATTCCGTGTCATTATATCGATTGCTAAAAAAATAGAAAGAGACTGGCAATGCTGGTCTCTTTTTTCGATGTGCGTAACCCATATTTAGGATAACAACAACCAAAATGAATACAAGGAGGATGCGGATATGAGGAAATAACAAGGAGTAAGTGAAAGCAGTAACAAGAAAAGAAAGACAAAACAAGAGTTTCTTTAGGAAATGGAGGTAATTATATGTTATATTGTGATGAATATGATAAAGATTGCAGCGAGGTTACATCTGACGAATGTGACAATGGTTGTTGTGACAGTTGTATGTATTGTGTTATATGTACAGATGAGGAATGAAATGAGGATTTGCTATGAAGATTGGAGCGTAATATGAACATAAACATTGGCGACAAAGTTAAAATTGAAGCAACAATCGTTGATTATAACGAAGGTGCGAAAACTGTGAAAATAAGAATAGAAGGCTTACAGGAAGATAATTACACACCAGCAGAAAGGTATATTCGTGTAAAATCTGGGAACTTTGAAAAACAATAGAAGCATTAAGACAAGAATTGATAAATAGGGGTGAAAACTTATTGGTTATCATAACACATGAAACGATGATTTACTAGGAAAGAAAAACGGAAATTCAGACAAATTGAGACTGGCAAATTCTGGTCTCTTTTGTTTTGGTTTCTATTTGTACTATCCATATTTAAGCTAACAAAACAAAATCACATAGAAATAAGGAGTGGAAGCTGCCACCTACTGTGTATGCACTGCAACCTGTGGGTGCAGAGGAAACTCCGTTGCAGATAGAATTATTACTATTACGGCATATGATACGACAAAAATTGAACCATTGTTATAAACCGCAGAGAGACTAGTTCCTTTTTTTGTTCGACCGTAACACATATTTAGGATAACAAAAATAAATAACAATACGAGGAGGATATTAATATGAGGGAAATAATAATGAGCACGTGAAAGCAGTAATAAGAAAAGAGAAACTAAACAAGAGTTTCAACAGAATGAAAGGTAAAGGAAAGGTAAAGACATGAAAAATAGAAATAGTTATGAACAATTAAAATGCATTCAGGCATCGTTCTCTGAATTATCAAAGAATGATATGGAAATAAAATCTGCTGATGATTTTGACCTTTTTAGAAGATTAGATGAAATTGACGGCGAACTACAAGATTTTCATATATCGGCATATCAGTGTGATTTATTATACAAAGAACAAGATAGTTTAAAAACTGAACTACGACAAAGAGGATATAAGATAAACTGATGAAACGATGATTTATTTAGAAAGTGAGGAGACACTATGATTATTGCAAAAGAATTATTTGATGAATGTTTTTGCCCGTGTGATGGAATTGGAAGAGTATGTCTAAGGGGAGATGCTATAAATCCAGGAATTAATTTTCCAAAAGAACTGGTGGACAAAATGAAAGAGAAAGATGGTGAAGAATATACTCCATCATGTTTTTCAGTAGATGTTGTGGATGAATCGACTGCATTACTTTACTATACTGCTTATATTGGAGATTATATTGAACTTGGTGTAGTTGATAATGCAAATGAACTTAAAAGGTATTATTTAGAAACTGCTGATACAAAAGATATTAAAGAAACTGGATGGAATTAAATCCAATGAATCGGAAATTTCAAACAAATTGAGACTGGCAATGCTGGTCTCTTTTTGTTATTTCCTGACGAGTTTTCTAAAATGTGAGTCTTATTATAGATAACGAATTAACTAAACACGAAAGTTGCATCGCTTATATAGGAATCTGATTCGAATCTGTGTTTTGTGCAGATCGAGTTTCCATCAACTTGTTGATGGTCCATACACCGTAAGGTGTGGGCTCGCGAAGCTTTAGCTTCGTTGAACATCGATGTCTATTATTGAACATTAGTAGTTCAATAATCATGAATCAAGTACTCACACTCCTCATCTTTAGATGAGGGAGTCCTTGATCAAAACAAAGCAAGCATGGGATATTGGCTGCCACGAATCATCAAACCGGTAGACGATTATGGATTCTTTCAGATTCCGAGTACCAGGATCATTAAAGTTCTGTTGCCAATCTTACAGCTCACACGTTTGGACTATATGTCATTATCACATAGGAATAAGGAGTGGAAACTGCCATCTTCTGATGTGCAGAGGAAACTCCGTTCGTATACAAAATAATTAGAAATATTTTGTAATTTCCTGACGAGTTTTCCAAAAAGTGAGCCTTATGATAGATAACAAATCATTAAGGTAACGAAACGATTAGAAAGTAAAAAAGCAACTTTTGTACACAAGTTGTTGATTATGTGAATGAAACGTGTTAAAATATATGTACGATTAAAAAATTAACCTTTTTTGTAGGGAATGGGTCATTGCTCGTTCCCGATTTTTTTGCATAAAGTAGTTTGGATAACTTGAGAGATATTTTCGGTGACGAAAGAGGACATCAGATGGTGCCTTCTTTTTTTGTATGTGTAAATGTTCCCGATGTTGCAGGCAGAGCTATATCCCATATTTATTTCGTATTCAAAAAATAATATATCAATGGAGGAAACAAATATGAACAGATATGGTAACAAATTGGAGAACTTGAAAATGGCTTTTTTCGATGTCGATAACACATTGCTTTGTCTCAAAATGTACGACGATAACGGGAATCGTATCATAGGAGTTGCACATCCGGACGATTGGCTTCGATACAATATCGTAAACAATGCGTATGTAAACTGTGTTGCTCCGAAAGCGATGAAACGACTCGTCAATCTACTGCATAAGAAAGGTGTAAAGATTTACGGACTGACCGAATGCAGCAATTCATTCGAGTACAATAGCAAATACAATCGACTCAAGGAAGAATATCCGGGTGTATTTGAACATCATGGAGATTTGATTTCTACGGACAGCAGACACAAAAAAGTGTTTATCATGAAAGCGATCGCAGAAAGAGACGGTGTTGAAATGAATGAAATCCTGTTTTCAGATGACAGTTATATGGAAGTCATGGAAGCATTCGAAGCCGGAATCTTCTCCATACATACAACCGATGTCATGGATGAGTTCTAAAATTAATAAAAACAGATTGAGATTGGTTCAATGCCGGTCTCTTTTTGTTTTGTCATATGTCAAAAAGAAACCGTAAAACCTGACGAGTTTTCCAGAAAGTGAGCCTTATGAGAAATATAAGACGAAACAGGAGGATTTTTTATGACAGATGAAAACAAATGCAACTCGTTAACAAAATCATGTACTTCTTATACAAAGGCATTAGTAGAGGTAAACAAGTATATGGATGCTTACTTTCCGAATGCAGAATGGGAAGTCACAAGTATGAAAACAAAACCAAAAGACACCATGTGCATGTTTAACAAGATTGAGATTGATGTTATAGTCTTATCTGGTTGCGAATTATTCAGACATCTATACTTTTGGTATAACTCAGATATCGATGAATTAGATGAAACTCCGGAATCTGCTATCTTATTTAATATTCGTCATGAGATTCTATTTGGAAGAAAACATAGACAGTGCTATATTAACGGCTCTAAAGAAGTATCTAACTTTTATAAAAGCTGTTATATGAAATTTTTGTTTACGGATGGTGTGGAGACAAAAGTAGAATTGGATGATCCTATAAGTATGGTTACATCATTTATCTACGAAAGTCGAAAAACATTAGAAGACCGTAAGAGAGCAATAAGCAAAATGATGATAGGACAGCTGTTCTTGATGTTTGGAAATGATGGTATCAAAGAAAAGGAATTCTGTGTAGAAACTTATGGCGGAACCGAAATTGTGATCGCAAAAGAAGTGGATGGCAATTATTGGTTTGTCACAGGCAAACAGATTGAATCCTAAATGAAAGAGGAGAGTAGCCAATATGGTTACTCTTTTCTTTGTATGTCTCTGTTTGCGCACATATTTAGTACAACCAATAAATCATACATTAAGAAAAGGAGAAGAAAAAGTATGAAATCAAATATTAAAAGTTATGAGGAGCAGGTATTAGAACTTGGTAACGGAAAGATGTTAGAGCCAGGATGTTATGACGAGAACATGAAAAGAATATGTTCGATTGAAACAGTAGACGATAGCTATCAACCAAAGATTAGCGATCGCGTGCATTATGTAGTTTTTAACAAGGATATGGCAATAGTACCAGATTACTTTGCTTATTCGTTTACAAATCTGGAACAGGTTATTTTATCCGATAAAACAAAAAGAATTGGAAATCACGCATTTGGAAGATGTTTGGATTTAAAAAAGATTACATTTTCAGAAGGCTTGTCATTCATTGGTCACGAAGCTTTTGCTCACACAGGTTTATCATCAGTGTATTTACCGGATAGCATTAACTGCTTGGGTTTTAGTGTATTTTCTGACTGTCCAAATTTAACTACATTTTGTATGCCTGATGTCCGTGAAACAATTAAGACGGCGTATCCATTGATTTCTTCACATCAGTTTAATGGTATGTTTTATGGGGATCGCTCTCTTGAAAAAGTAATCCTTCCAGAAGGACTGGAAAACATTGGAATTAGTGCATTTCGAGATTGTTCTTCTTTAAGAAGCATTATAATTCCAGATACGGTAACGCGTATTTGTGATAACGCTTTTTCAGGCAGCAACTTAGAAGAGATTAAAATCCCTCGTAAGATTGAATTCATATCACCGAAAGCATTTGGTTCGGAATCTGAATTATCCAAAAATATGGATACAATTATTGAAGTTGATGGATATCGGATGACCGTTTCTGATATTGTGGGAAGATCGATGGTATCTCGTATTCTCGATGTTATGAAGGAGATTGACGACGCTAGGAAACCGAGACTTACCGATGCCGAAATTGAAATCGTAATGCGAGCTTTGTCTGGAACACCGATTTTAACATCATCAGCTTTCGCCAACAAGGTGGAACGGATTTTAAGACAGTAAACGAAAGAAAAGAGTAACCAATGTGGTTGCTCTTTTTCTTTGTATGTCTTTTTCTTTGTATGTATTTGTTTATCCCATATTTAGGATATCAAATAAATCATATACTAAGAAAAGGAGAGTAAATGTATGGAATCAAAAATTAAAAGCTATGAGGAGCAGGTATTAGAACTCGGCAATGGAAAGATGTTAAAACCGGGGTGTTACAACGAAAAAATGAAGAAGCTCTGCGATATTAGCGATATCAAAACTCTAGGTATTAAAAATCCAGGTCATCGATATTATGATGACATAGATAATATTTACTATGTTGTGTGTCCAAAAAGCATGAACTATTTTGGATCCGGATTGTTTTCCAATATGGTTAATCTTCGTGCAGTGGTTCTTCCAGATGACTTAAAAGAAATTTCGTTGTATTGTTTTTCTAATTGTGGTTCTTTATCTGAAATCACACTGCCTTCAGGTATCACAAAAATTTGCGATTATGCATTTATGTATTCCGGACTTACATCGATTTACATTCCGGAGTCTGTAGCGAAAATCGACACCAGTGCTTTTACAGATTGTGATAACCTTGTTTCGTTTTCTATGCCAGCAGCTAAAAATTCAGTAGACTTTGGTCCGCATGTATTGGACGGCTGCGTCAATTTGGAAAACGCAGTATTGCCGGAAGGATTAAAAAAGATTTCGTATGATATGTTCCGCTTTTGTAAATCACTTGCTGAAATCAAAATTCCTTCCACTGTTTCAGCAATAGAATCACATGCTTTCTATATGTGCAATGATCTTCAGTTTGTACAGATTTTGTCGGATTCTGTTAAATTTGAAAACGATGCATTTAATTTCTATGATGGAAATGGAATTGTGGAATACAAAGGGAAACGTATTCCAATGAGTTATCTTAGACCAATGGATTTGCAAGACAGAGTTAATCTGATGGTAAAGCTTGTGTAAATGAACAGAAGGAGAGTGACCGATTTTGGTTGCTCTTTTTCTTTGTTCTCAAATTTAGAGGACATCGAATGATAAGATCGTAACCATAATAGATGGCACGGATTTTTGGAAACAAAAGCTGTGTTCTTTTTTTTTATGCCCAAAATAATCGGTTACAAATACAGAAAACCTGACGAGTTTTCCAGATTGTGAGCCTTTTCATATACAGAACGCGTAAAAGGAGAAGAATACATATGGAATTAACAAGACACAGTAAAGAACGTTATGCAGAACGGATTATGGGAAAAGATTCTGCGGTTGACATCAATTCATATATTGTCGCAAATGAGGAAAAGATTCGTACTGATATCGAAAATATGGTAACTTATGGAACCATGATCTTCAAAGGTAAACCATTAGATTATAACGAAAAACAGCCAGTTCGTGTGCACCTGTCAGGAACCTGGATCGTTATTTTGGATGACCGGAGAGATCGGGTAATCACTTTATACAAAATCGATCTTGGTCTCGGAGAAGAGTTCAATAAGGATTATGTTTCCAAATTATTGGATAAACTTTCGGCTGCAAACGAAAAACTGGAAACTGCAAAACAGGAAACAACTTCTAGTCAGGAAGAATACAAGAAACTCATTAATGATAACAATGTTCTGATCAATGAGTATAAGAACTATATCAAGAACCTGCAGGACTTAAACGCATCCTATACAAGCGTGATCGAGTCAATGACAAAGAATATTTCGAGTGCAGAATTGGAAGTCAGAGAATGTATCGGCACTGTTCTTGGAAAACGGGTATTCTAATACGAATGTATAGTAGATTAGTTCTTTTACTTTGTATCTGGGTTACACATATTTAGTATACAAGATTATGTAGTAAAAGCGAGGAAACAAATAAAATGAAGCAATTACGTGAGTATCAACAGAAAATTGTAAACAAAGTATTGGCATCAAATAAAGATACATTGATTTCGCTTCCTACCGGTGGCGGAAAAACAGTAATCGCAACCGCAATCATGCAAGGATTGAGCGGCACGGTTGTTTTTGTTGTGCCACGTCTGGAGCTCATCAAGCAAGCAAAGAGTGAATTTGCTGATCTTGGCGATGTCGATATCATCTGGTCTGATAAAACAACGGTTACCGGTTCGAAATACATCATTGCTTCTAAAGATTCCTTGCGTTGTGAATCCAGAAAGAAATTACTTCCGGAACATGTCACAATGATCATTGATGAAGTTCATATTTCGATTGAGGCTTCGTGGAAACTTGTGCAATCCATTAAACCGGATCGAGTTATTGGGCTTACTGCTACTCCAGAACGAAAAGATGGAAAAGCACTTATGAAAGGATCTGACGTTATTCATAAGTATGGTATTTTTGATGAGATCGTAAATGAAGAAACGGTACCAAGTCTTATCAGAAAGGGATTTCTTTCTCCGCTTCATTATTATGCAAAACCAATCGAAGGAATTACGAATATTAAGGCAGACAACCCACAAGGAGACGAACTTTCCGGCGCCCAAATGTGTCGTATTTTTGATGATCACGATATCTGGGGCGATATTGTTGCCAGTTATGAAGAATACGGAAAAGGGCGCCCAGCATTAGGGTTCACAACAACGATTTCGATGGCAGAAACGGTAGCAAAGTTATTTCAGAATGCTGGATACGATTTTCGGGTAATTCATGGCGGCATGTCTGTAAAAGAGCGTTCGGAACTTATTAATTTACTGAGAACAGGAGCAATCGCAGGACTGGTAAATGCAGAATTATTAACATATGGTTTTGATTGCCCATGTGTAAGTTATGCTTTTTCCTGCAGACATATCAAATCACGCCCATTATGGTTTCAGATTGTTGGTCGTATTCTTCGTATCTGTGACGGAAAAGAAGACGCAATTTTTGTTGATCATGGAGATAGTATTTCAGAGTTTTCGGAGCCCTCTTGTAGTTTGCCAATTTTAGACCCTCTTATGCAGTGGAAGTATGATGGAGAAACAAAAGAGCAGAGGGCAGAAGTCCGCAAAAAGATAAAACGGGCTCAAGATGCAATGAAAAAGCTTCAGGAAATCGATCCGCTTCCAATTGATATGGTTGAAGTTACTGTGGAAGACACTTGGGAACGTATGATGCGTATCATTCAGAAACAGCAAACAGATATTGAGAATCTGAAAAAAGAGAAAGAAAATATGGAGTCCGAACATCAGAAACAGACTCAGGATCTAATCAATGCCAGAACTTCGTTAGCGAAATGTCAATATGATAACAACGAATTAAAGCAAAAGAATAAACAGATTCAGACGGATTACCAACGGCAGAATCAGGAATTAGCGTATGCAAAATCATCGTTATCCAGACTGCAGCAGGAAAATACTGTATTAAAACAGAGAACAAATCAATCTGGAAATACAAATGGAGTTCGGAAATTGGATCGAGATGAAACATTTGAATTTATTCGACGTCGTTATGCATCAATAAGAGAACAATGTCATTCACATCAGCAGACAGTTTTAGAAATGCAGAAAGCATTTTCCAGGGATCAATTACAATATGATAAAGATCAGTTCAATAGCAGCATGTATTGGTGGTCGAATCATTATCAAGAACCAGCTGACTATAAAAGTGATCTGCCTTGGAAATAGAACTCAAATTCAGTCCGGAAAGTTTCGAAGAACAAAAACTTCGGAACTTTTCTGTTTTCTTTGACGAATCATTATATTTGTGAGCCTTATTAGAAACAAAAGACAGGGGAAAAGGAGAATTTGTAAAAATGCTTGATTATCTTTTTAATCGAAAGCTTAGAGAAAATTATCAGAAAGTGCTAACACTGCAGAATGCGAATGAGATTAACGATTTCTTATCACAACTATGTGAATCGGAAAGAAAAGACTTACTTAGTTTCGCTATCGGATGGGCAGTTCAAAATAGAAAAAGAACAGGAGCGCCAGTTTGTGAGTACTTTCTTGCACATATCATGGAATTTATTTCTCCTAAAGACGAAAAAGCTTACCGGAACATGGATAATGTCATGACACTTATATCAGTTTTAACTGCAACTGGATTACTTGCTTTGTATATGTTCCATGTCTTATAACTAATGCTTATGAAATGGAAATGAATTATGAGTGAAAAATAATAAGAAAAACGGATTATGCGGTTTTCTGTCGCCGAACGGAATATTCAAAGAGGCAGCACCGTATGAACATATGGAAATAGCAATTGAAATTGTTGAAAAGAAATACGGACAGACGTTATCCGGTATAGAGTCAGAACGGTTGCTTCTTGAAAAGGGATATATCGGATTCTATTCCAGAGATGTTGGCTTTCAGTGGTTTGTTAACCGTAGTATTCGCCCATTAACAGACGAACAGGTAACGTTTGTGGTTGAAAATATGAAATATGCAAACAATTCGCAACAAAAACAGTCAATCCAAGAATTGCTGGAACGAAATGATGATGTCAAGTCCAGAAACGTATTAGATTTTGCAGAACGAGCAGCAACAAGTAAATAGATATTAGATTAGAGAGCAGCCATTATCGGTTGCTCTTTTTGCGTTCATCCCATATTTAGGATAACAAGAAAACGGATGGCAAGAAATAAGGAGGGGTTTTGTTATGAAAACGAAAAAAGATATTCAGGAACTTACAGCAGCAGAAGCTGGAGAAGTCGTTAATGACCTTATGGAAGGACAGTATGACGTAGACGACGCAAACAGAGAACAGGAAAAGATTGCAGCCGAAGTTTTAGATCATAAAGACGAGGATCAGGTAGAAACTGTGATCCGACATATGGCTGCAGATCAAGACGGTTTCGATCAGTCAGAATTAAATGTAGAGGAACCCGATGATTATGATGATTTTGATATTGGAGACTAAAAGGAGGTGTTTAACATGTTTGGAATTAAACGTAAAAGTACAATAAAAGAAGATCATACATTTCGGAATACACAAAAAGAAAATACGGCGAGTATGCAGGAATTTAAGTCTCTGTTTGAACATATAGAACCATTTCATAACATTCAAGAGTTTAAAGATGCCTTGATGTCTGAAAACTGGGCGACGACGGAGAATTTAGGTAAGTTTTGGGTAACCTTTCCAAATTTAGATCGTCGGCTGTATAAAAGAATCGAAGACGGATCTATTTATAATTGCATCAATTATGTTGATAAAATATCATCATCTATTGGTAATTCCTTCGAAAACAGACTGGTTGCATTATATAATAGTTTAAAACCAACCGCTTTCACAGAGTCATTCCAACAGACACTGCTTGACCTTGGGATGCATTACAACGAAATGGCGAGTGCATGGCAATTATCAGAATCTGTAAGTAAGTGTACGGTTTGTGAAAAAGATGCTCTGCCATACATCAAAGATCGTGATGATATGCAAAAAGTATTTGGGTTTCATTATTTAAAAACAGGAATTATGGATAAATCAGATTCCCTTGAGTATATCGATGACAAAATGATGAATATGGGATTTTACATGAAACTTCGGGAAAACGGGATTGATGTCAGCGATAACAATGTTATCATGAATCCTACATTTATCCAGTTTGGAGATACTTCAGAATGTCCATCACAAGGTGTTAAGCTACATATTTCGGCAACTAATAAGGCAGACTATATGAATTTACTGAACAATATACTGCCAGATCTTGTTGCCTGCGGTGCCACATTTAAAGTATTGCGTCTGGATGCTTTTGACCGTTTATACGAAAGCGAAACACAAGCCGGAAAATCGGTCACGATATATCAGACGCCATCTTTCAGAGCATATGATTTCTTTTGGAAACATCCGGAGTTATTCGAAGAAAAAGGATACAATGTGAAAGGCGATGAATGTTTTAGCGGTCGGGTGTATGGAAGATATGGATCCTATGTTGGACCTACCGTAACAGATCCAAAAACTGGAGACGTTTATCAAGACGATCGCCATAGACCGTATCCTGAGTTTATGGATAAGATAACGATCACCGACTTTATTTCAGGATGTGAAGAAATGTCGCAAGAAAAAGAGTTTGATGGAATCGAAAACGATGCGTTCGAAAACGACGAATATGAAACAGACGAGATGAGCATAGAAGCCTAACCAAGATAAAGGGGCACATAACGAGTGTGTTCCTTTATTTTGTGCCCTTTTCTGCCGGTTACAAAATATCATAAGAAACATGACGAGAAATCAAAACGTTGAGCCTTATTGTTGATGATTAAAATAGTTTTCATATTAATAGCTTCATGATATAATTAATATCAGATGTATTTCTTATGCATTGACAGAAAGAGAGGGAATCGTTATGGCAGTATTAACATTTTTATTACTTATCATTAGTGTATGCACGATTGTTATGAGTTTTTGTATGACATATACCGTATCATCCGCACGAAATAGCAAGGGAGATTTCTATAAATACGATCGGTTATTAAAATACGTGGAACCGTTATCGTATGCAGCAGTTCTTATTAGTATTGTGTTCGGAGTTTTTGGTTTCTTTACGAAAACACTATCTGCAGTCGGCGGACTTAAAGTATTTATCATTGTGTTTGTTTTAGCTTTTATTGCTGATATGTATCACGGCCAAACATATAAGGAGAAAAAGACAAAATTCAAATCCGAAGAGGCGAAAGAAAAGTTTTATGGTCAGGCTAGAGAAGTCGTTATGAATACAAAACGGAATTCCATGGGCTACTTTGTGAATGACGGTGTGTGTCCGATCTGTGGAAAAGACTTAGCTGGTATCGAACCTTACCGGTACTGCTGTCCGTATTGCAATTTGACAGCAGAGCTTACAGATGATGATTTTACGCCGTTCGAATAATGAGTTCGGATGCGTACATAATGGAACCGAAATATTATGGGACTTAGTTTGAAAAACAGACTAAGTTCCTTTTATTTTGCATCCAATCATTATATTTCCTGACGAGTTCTCCTTTGTTTGAGCCTTATTATGTTTAGAAAACGAAAAGGAGACATATGAATATGATTCTATATTATATAATTCTCATTTTGGTAACGGGAAGTATCATTACAACGATTTTGCAGATAGGATGCCGAGGTTTAGTTGGGAACTTTAAATTATATTATTGGATGCGACTGATCTCAACGCTTACGATATTTGCGGCTACTATGCGTCCTTTTTGTGTTGTGTCAGATTATTTTCGTATTTGAAAGATCAGACGCCGAAATGCCTGTAGCCGTATATTATGTAAGCAACCTTGTTTACGGAATTATAAGAGACCAGCACGTAACGGATCCTAAACATATCGTATTTATGGTACTTTTTCTGGTTTTCGCGTATGTTTTCCATCTGTTGGCTTCTCATTCTGAAAATCCATATTACAAAAACGAGGAAATCAAGAAACGATTTTACAATGGAGCAAAAGAATTTGCCAAAGAATATATAACAAACGAAAATGGTTCATTCGACGCCGAAACTTATTGTCCAATTTGTGGAACCCATATGTTAGACGTCGATCAAAAAGAATTTCGTTGTTCGCATTGAATATTGAAAATCAATCAGTAATCCATATTTAGGGTAACAAAATTAATATATACTCATGGAGGAAATAGAAATGGAAAAAGCAGAAAGAACAAATCCAGATTATATTAAAAGCGAAAAAATCCATAAAGGCAGAAAAGTATACGATCCGATAGATGAGGCTTATTCTACCGGGTATTGGGTTTTGATTAATATAGGCGGCTTGAGCAGATGGGTTCCAGTGTGGGGAAACTAAATATAGTAAACGGATAACAAAAGGATACAACATATTGTTGTGTCTTTTTTTGTTTTCTTTGAACACATGATACAAACGTTTCTCATATTATGCAAAACCCATATTTAGTATACAAAATAATTGCACCGATGAAAGGAGTATCAATATGGGTAACATTTTATTTAACGAACCAGATGAGGTTGTTTCTTGCAAACGGAGTGATCGCAAACGGGTGATCAAGTACATTTTGTTTTGTATTCTAATGGTTGTTTGCGTGTTTTTGTTTGCTGCTTATTCTGTGAAAGAAACAGAGTCGGAAACAGAGACAGAATCGGACACGGACGAATATGTCATTTATCATATTCAGGAAGCGAATGATATCGTAATGCATACGACATCAGAATTATGTGTCCGAAACTTCCCGGAAGCGACTGGCTTAAAGATCGGATCACTGAAAGAAAACCAGGACGTGACAATCACTGGTGTATGCCGAGAAAGTGGCTGGTATCGAATCCAATATAATGGATCCGATGCTTATATCTCTGCCGATTATGTAAAAAGTGGTTCCGTTGCCGTAGGACGTGTAGCCGATCCAGATCCTGAAAATCTCTATGTGAAAGGAGATAAAGGAGTTTCCGATGAGATGATTCTTGCTGTTGAAAGTGAATTTATGATGATCCCGAAAAATGTGAGAGATTATATTGAGGTGACCGGATGGACGATTACCGTTTCTTCGCAGAATCTTTCGGAACGCTTTCATAAACATAGCGGAACTGTGGGACTGATCGACTACAAAGCGCATGCAATTTACGTGAATAACGAATCTGTAGCAAAAACAGCAGTTGTTCATGAAGTTGGTCACTTTATTGATCATGCAAAAGGTCGGCTTAGTAAATCGAATGAGTTCGCAGATATTTACGCCGCAGAAAAAGAAGCATTTTGTGAGTACCATCGAACCGACGGACATAACACTGGCGAACCAAACGAATATTTTGCAGAAGCTTATATGGCAAGTATTTATGATCCAGTCGGTATGCAGGAAGCATGTCCACAGACTTACGAGTTCGTTATGAATGTTTCGAAGTCTATGAAACCATTGTTCTTAAACTAAAAAGATCAGGGATGCATTTTGTGTCCCTTTTCTTTGTGTCCTAAATATAGTTTTCTGACGAGGTTCCGGGATTTTGAGCCTTATAAATATCATAGGAAAACAGAAACGAGGTGTAATAGCTTTGTCAATTAAGGTGAAAAACATTAAGTATTATGATGTTTGTAAAGAATGTGAGTTCTTATATCATTGCTATGGTAGAGAGATTGCAGAACGGATTCAAAACGATCAGACAGACGATATGTATTTGCGTCCAGGTGTGTGCTCAGATTTTTTACGCATCGAATAGTAAGAACATAAATTGGAGGATATTAAGATGAAGTCAGTAAATGCAACTGTACTCGGAAATTTGGTTTCTGCACATTATGAACACGATGAGGAAAAGTTTGCGGCATATGTGCAGTTTATTATTGATGCATACGAAGAACGGGGCGAAAAACGGTAGGCTGAAATTATACGCAAACGAATGGATGGTTCGTATAAATTAGAACCAAAAGTATCGTTAGATAATATTAAAATTCCTGACGAATTTTCCGAATCGTGAGCCTTATAAAGGGTGTGAAAACAAATATAATTCAGAAAGAAGGAAAAATATTATGTTGCGTATTGATCTTTTGTGCTATGTACTGTCAGCATTGCTTGCGTTTCTTGGAATTATTATTGCATATGGAATTGTGCAGAGATTTTGTGATTCCGGCAATGAACCGGTTGGTGTGCTTTGCGGTATGGCTACTTTACTTTTAGTGGGCTTGTGCTCTATATCTATTTGGCATATAGGTAACACTGCTACAAAAATAGAAGATGATATTAAATCTTCGTTAAACAAAAACTATCCAGGGTATACGAATTACAGATATGATAACACGAACACTTTTGTATGTGATGGAAAGAAATACAGCTTCAATTATGATCGCGATACAAATACATTGGTCGTATTCAATGAAACTGGTTTTGTAATCGACGGTACTTATGTTGATGGACAGAAAATAGCTGACGGTAGTAAAACCGATGTAAACGAGAGTGTTTCGGAAACAGAATCAGAATCAAAAGCAGTAGATACATCTGATAATACAAATAAAGAGGATTCTGCACCCGTTTCCGAAAACAATTCTGATCTAAGCAGACAAATCCAGACTGCAATTTTTGAAAAATATACGGATGCATTGATCACGAGTTATGATGCGGACACATTATCCGGTGCTTTGAAGCAGCTGGTGTTTCGTATGAGTTCTCCTGGTCAGATAATCTGCTCGAGGTTGCAGAAATTAGTAACCCTAACAATATTATCTATGTGAAAATTCAAAAGTAGGCGGACTTAAGAAACAAATTTTGGAGGGATAAAAGAATATGAGTTTTGGTACAACCTTAGTTGTAAGTTTCTGCATATTATCAGCAATCACTGCTACAAGGCTTTTAGTATTAGACTATCGTTTGCTACAAGCACCTGAAAACGATATCGAATCTAAGTTTGTTTATATATTGGGTGGTATTTTCATTTGGAGCGTAGGCTGTTTTGGTATTTGGATTTCTATCAAAGAAGATATAAAGGAAACAAATATCGAATCCGCATTAAACAAAAACTATGCAGGATATACGAATTATCACAACGGGAATGTGAATACTTTTGTGTGTAATGGAAAGAAATACAGTTTTGATTACGACTATGACACAAATACATTAGTTGTGTTTAGTGAAACTGGTACCGTAATTGACGGAATATATGTTGATGGTCAGAAGCAGAACGACACAAATGAAGTTAGTTCAGAAACAACATCTGAATCTAAAGTATCGGATACCTCAGTTGATACAAATAAAGCGGATTCTACACCAGTTTCCGAAGGCAATTAGGATCTAAACAGACGGATTCAGTTTACAATCCTATTTTCATAATGCACAAATAATTTCCAAAACTTATCTGATATCTGACGAGTTTCCTAAAATGTGAGCCTTATTATGAGTGTGAACAAATTAATTAAAAAGTCAGAAGGAGAGAAATTGTATGAGTATTAAATTAGCGCTTGTAATAGTAGTTCCTATAATAATGGGAATTATTAGTACATATTGTACTGTAAATTTGTATTCCGGTAACTTAGAAGATACCACAGAACTTCGTCTTATTGTTGCAATTTGGCTTGGTGTTTTCGGTAGTATTGGGATTCTTGTGAAAATGATTTAGGATAGATGGAGGAAAATTATGAGTAAAACTTTTACGGAAATAGTAATCACACTATTTATTGGAGCTTCTGGAACAGCTGTATTATTTGATGTTGAACCCGATATCGTTAGACGTGTGTTAGTCTTCTTATATTGGGTTTTAATAGCATGGACAATTTGCGAATGTATCAAATCAGGTAATGATGCAAGCACAATTAGAACAAATATAAGAGAAACATTAGAATCCAATTATTCTGGTTCTACGGATTACAAAGACCAGACCTTTGTATATGATGGTAAAAAATACAGCTATGATTATAATGATGAAACAAATATGTTAATTGTATTCGATGGTACCGGAACTGTAGTAAACAGCATTCTTATTGATGGGGCAAACCAGGATACAATCGATTCGAAAGCGGTAGTTTCGGAAACAGAAACAGAATCCGCTGTAACTGAGCCATCAACAGAGTCCTCTACTACGGATTCTACAGCCGTTTCCGAAAATCAGGAAGGTCTTGCAAAACGGATTCAGGACAAAATACAGGAAAGATATATAAACGCGGTAATAACCAGCTTTGACACAACGAACTTAGCTGGAACCTTTGAGTCGGATACCGGTGATTATGGATTTTCATGGTCTGATAACATGTTAGAGATATTCAATCTCGAGAACAAAGATCAGAATGTTTATTACAAAGTGTCAGTTTCTTATGAGGTGGATTAGACCACTACAAACAACGTTATTAAATGTATGGAGGATAAATATGAGCATATCAAATTGTGTAATCCTGGTTATAGGAGAGGTAATTATCGACGTGTGCCTTTTTATTACATGTTTTGATCCAGAAGTAATATTTTTAGATAAAATACCTACAATTGGTGCCATTATTCTTATGATCGGTTCAATAATTTATACGATTAAAGTAACGATTGATACGATTAGAGCAAAAAGAGCATTCATTCCCATTTTGGAAAATTACTACTCATGGTATACATTTTACGATCCAGATCATAAGTATTTTGGTTCTGATGTGATAAAAAAAGCATACCATTATACTTATAACTATAAAACAAACACATTAACTGTATACGATGAATCTGGAACTGAATCAATCTATATTGATGGTCAAAGGCAGTTATCTATTACAGAAAAGATTGAAAAACAGATAAAACAACAGTATAAAAACGCAGTAATAACCGGATTCACTGCTACGGATTTAACCGGAACTTTTATAACCGGAACTTTTGAGGCTGATAATGGCTCTTATTCGTTTTTCTGGATTGACAATATATTAACCGTATCTGAAGTAAATAATCAAACAGATGTTTCTTGTTACAAAGTCTGCCAGTAGAAAACGAAAGCTAAAAAACACATATATTAATATTGAACAGGAGAAGAATTCATTATGTCTCTCACTAATACCCACGGGCAAGCCCGTGGGGTTGCAATAGAAATATTGTAACCCTTGGTGAGTAGCCTAAGTGAAGCTTTTTTTAGCTGAACTACGTTAAGAGAGAATATTAAAGGTACTTTGGAATGTAGTACCAAGTTCCAAACTCTACGGTCTACGTTTAAACAGTTCTGAGGTATAGGAACAGTGATGTAGATAAAAACCTCTCTTTAACATTGGCGATGGTACACAAACCACTCTTCGGAGTGAGTAACTAAACTTTTAAGGTTTTAAGAAAGGAGAAATACGTAATGGTTTATGTATTAAGTCAGCACGGACAGCCTTTAATGCCTACGGAAAACCATGCTAAAGTGCGTGCTCTCCTAAAGCATGGAAAAGCAAAAGTAATACAAAGATGTCCGTTTACCATACAGCTACTGTATGAGAGCACGACTCATACACAGAAAATAAATTTAGGTATTGACGCAGGAAGTAAAACAATTGGTGTTTCTGCAACGACTGACTCAAAAGTTTTATACGAATCAGAAGTCGTTCTAAGAAATGACATCGTGGAACTGCTTTCTGGAAGACGAGCTTTAAGAAACAGTCGCAGGAGCAGAAAGACCAGGTATAGAAAGCCTCGTTTTGATAACCGGAAGAAACCTGACGGGTGGCTCGCTCCGAGTATCAGACAAAAGATTGAGACTCATGTCACCGTCGTGGGAAACGTCATGAAGATCCTTCCGGTGACAAAAATCATAGTCGAAACAGCCAGTTTTGACATCCAGAAGATTAAAAACCCAGAGATCGAAGGCGAGGGATACCAGCACGGAGAACAGCTTGATTTCTGGAATGTACGTGAATATGTGTTGTTTCGGGATGGACATACCGGTCAGTGCTGCAAAGGAAAATCCAAAGATAACATCCTGAATGTGCATCACATTGAAAGTCGAAAAACCGGAGGAAATGCACCGAACAATCTCATAACATTGTGTGAAACATGTCACAAAGCTTACCACAAAGGCATCATCACACTGCCAAAGGAGATACATCGTGGTATGAGATTCCGTGACGCAGCATTTATGGGTATCATGCGATGGGCGTTTTACGACAGGTTAAAAGAACTGTATAACCCACTAGGCGCCGAAGTGATCAATACCTATGGATATATCACAAAGAATACCAGGATCGAACATGGTCTACCGAAAGAACATTATGTAGATGCAAGATGTATCAGTGACAATCCGGCAGCAAAACCTCTGGATCATTATTATTTTCAGAAGAAAGTTCGCTGCCACAACAGACAGATACATAAGAATACCATTCTAAAAGGCGGGATCCGAAAGCGTAACCAGGCATCATATGAAGTAAAAGGCTTTCGGTTATACGATCAGGTTCTCTGGAAAGGACAAAAATGTTTCATTTTTGGACGCAGGTCTACAGGACGTATGGACTTAAGACTTTTAGACGGAACACATATTAACGCATCGGTAGGACACAAAAACCTAAAGTTATTAAGCATGCGTAAAAATTATCTTATAGAACAGAGAAAGGCAGGTTAAAGGCGGTTCCTCCCACGGGCAAGCCCATGGGTTTCCACCGCCTAAAAGTATTATGACAATAGAAGACGTAATTCGTGATGAACGTCGTCGTGCACACAAAAAGAGAGATTTAGCAGAGGCTTTTCGGGATGAAGCAAACAAAATTCCGGCACTGAAGCATGCGAAACGGCATGATCAGATCGCAGATTGGCTTGAAGCATTAAAGAAGTCGGAAGAAAAACAGAAAGAAGCTGAAGTTTGCGCCCGACTACAGCTGCTAAATGAATTGTTAACAAAATCAAAGGATCACGCACTTACGGCAACAGACATTCAGGCGCTAATTGATGAAGAGAACAAGAAAATTGAGCCACAAAAAGGTTGGTACTAATATGGATGCAGAAAAAGAAACAGCGCAAATCCGTGAAGTAAAACGAATTCTAAATAATAGCAAAAGTGGTTCTGCAAAAGAACCTGATGTTAAGATTTCGAATTTGTGCCCGTCTAAAGAATTTGTAGACGGATTATTAGAGAGATGTGGAGATATCTTAGGAATCGAATATCATGCTCGTTAAGTCCGGCACATATTTAGTAGTAAACAAATATGAATAAAGAAAAGGAGAGTTTACTATGTTTGAAAATTCAAAAGAGATCATGAGAAAGATCAAAAACAAAGAAGGCTTGACAGATGCCGAATTCACAACTGTTGAAAGATGTTTGTTGCTGGATGATGTCGATGACAAAATTCTTAATTATCAATGCGGCGTGAAAATGGGAGCTATCGATGCTCATTTCCGTCAGGATAAAATTGAGTTTGAAAAGACAGATAAAATCATAAATCAAATTCGCAATAAAGAAGAGTTACCAAAACCAGATCGCATGACTTTGGAGCGATATCTACGGTTGTACGATGTATTTGAGTCCATTCTTAATTACCAGTGCGGAGCGGATGAAGAAAATCCTTTTGAGATTAGTGAACAGGTTTAAGGAGGAAACAGATATGAGTGTATTCGTAACAGGCGACATCCATGGAGACCCAAGAAGGCTGAATACCGAATCGTTTTACGAACAAAAACAGTTTTCTGGTGATAAGGACGAAAATATTGTTATCATTCTTGGGGATTTTGGACTTATCTGGTCCCGAGATTCCGAAAACAAACAAGAGAAATACTATTTGGACTGGTTAGAACAGAAACCATTTACAACTGTTTTTGTCGATGGAAACCACGAAAATCATGTAAGGCTGGCAACATATCCTGTAAAACAATGGCACGGAGGTCTGGTACACGAAATCAGACCTCATGTGCTGCATCTTATGCGTGGAGAAACGTTTGAAATCGAAGGAAAACGTTTCTTTGCATTCGGTGGAGCTAGTAGCCATGATGTCAGTGATGGGATTCTTGATTACGAAGATCCGGAATGGAGAGATCAAGCAAAAGAATTGGATCATCAAGGTAAGTACATGTACCGGGTGAAGGGTTTAACCTGGTGGTCTGAAGAGTTGCCAAATGAAACAGAAATGCAGCATGGTTTGGAGATAATTAAGAAATACGACAATAAGGTTGATTATATTCTCACGCACAGTCCGTCAACATCCGAACTGTATTTGATGGGTGGTAAAGGATTGTATGAACCGGATGTGTTAACGAATTATTTGGAAGAAATCAAGGTATCCGTCGATTATAAGAGGCATTTGTTTGGTCATATGCATCTGAATAAAGCAATCAATGATCGGGATATCTGTTTGTATGAGCAAATTGTTCGTATTTTATAATGAATTTCTGACGAAATTGCCAAAATGTAAGCCTTATTGTTTGTGTAAAAATGTAATGGAGATTAAATTATGGAACAGAAAATAAGGACAATCATTGCCGGATGTCGTAATTTTAATATTATCGAGATCGTCGAGATGGTAATGTTAAACAGATTTGATAATGATTATAGTGAGATCGAACTAGTTGGCGGCGGAGCAAAGGGTGCTGATGCATTAGGGAAACAGTTCGCGAGAGAACATGGTATTCCGTATAAAGAGTTTCCAGCAGACTGGGGCACCTATCATAATGCCGCCGGACCAATCCGAAATCGTCAGATGGCACAATATGCGATCAAAGGGAAAGGTTCCGGAATTTTGATTGCGTTTTGGGATGGAAGATCAAGAGGAACCAAGCATATGATCGAAACAGCTACAGATTTCGGAATGGAAGTAATCATTGTGTATGTTTGATATCGTATCTTCGGTTCAAACTGCGAAGCTTTCATTGTTTCCATTCGAACCCATATTTAGTGTAATAAAAATAATTGTAAGCTAAAAAGGAGGAAACGAAATGACAGCAGGTGAATGCATCAAAGACTGGTTAGGATTAGACAAAACAAAAAGTTTAGCAGATTGGTTGGGATTGAATGAAGAATCCCAAAATGAATCTGAAAATGAATAGGAGGACACGGCTATGACTGTTCGAGAATTCATCAAGAAAAATGGATGGCAAGCAGAGTGCGATACATCTAAAGCCAAAAGAATGAGTATCGATATCGATTTCTTAAATCCGAACAAAGAGGAAGACGAAACGCAGTTCGATATCGCTGCTTTCGACGTCAAGGAATTAGCAACCCTTTTTGCAGACTTCTGTAAAGAGAACAAATTCGCGTTGAATACTGTCACAAATGTAGTCATTGTTGCGGTTGACGATGAAATGGACGTCGATTTCTAAAAACAGAAAAGAAAGATCTATTGCTTTGCAGCAGTGGGTCTTTTCTTTATGATTTCTGACGAGTTTTCGTATTTGTGAGCCTTGTTGTTAATAGAAACAAAGAAATGGAGGATAATGAAGGGCTGTATGAAAAAGCATAAGACGGAATTAGAAACGAAATGTACGGAAAACACATATGAAGGGAACTCGTTCAATTGCAATGCGTATGATTCTGGATATTGCTACGTTTTGGGACGAGCGTTAACAGAGGAAGAAGACGCGTTATGTGAAGATCATTGCATTTTGTGTAAGTGAAAAGAGAGAATTAATATATTTCATAGAAAAAACTAGCAGGTGTATGATAGAATTAAGTGCGTAAAACGAAAAGGAAAAACAATATGAGTGGTAGAATTATAAGAGGTTACTGGTCTTGTAAGTATTGCAGAACTGCTGACATTGATGGACTGGTAGATGTTTGCCCGAATTGTGGGAAACAGAAATCATCAGACGTAAAGTATTATATGAAACAAGGAATTGCGGAAGAAGTAACGGATACTGAATTACAGAAAGCGAAGATCAAGAAAGAGGAGTGTGACGGCAAACACAAAGACTGGATATGTCCATATTGTAATCAGTTGAATAATTATGCAGATGGTGTTTGCGTAGCGTGTGGTGCCGAAAAATCGGAAGCAGAGTTTGAATACGGAGAAACGAAGATGGATAAATCGGAAACAAAAACAGATGTATTCGAAAATACGCTTCCGAATGAAACAGCACCGAAAGATGACGAAAACGATACTTTGGTTGACAGAGAAGATGTAAACTCAAACGAGATAGTTGAAAAGTCGCCTATTAATCTGCGTGATCGAATTATGAGTAAAATACGCGGCAACAAGAATATGCTCAAGATTAGTGGTATTATTGCCGCAGTGTTCGCGGTTATTGGATTGCTATTTTTCTTGTTCCAACCAATTACGAAGTCAGAAACGGTTGTCGGATTTTCATGGGAACGAACTATCACAATCGAAGAGGAGCGAACAGTAGAAGAAAGCGATTGGTACGTGCCATCTGGTGGTCGAGTCTATGACGAGAGGCAAGAGATAAGGAGTTATAAGTCGGTTCTTGACCATTACGAGACAAGAACAGAAACAAAAAGCAGACAAGTTTTCGACCATAATGAGTCATATACAACATATTCGGATAACGGAAACGGAACTTTCACAGAGCAAGTGCATGAAAATCCTGTATACCGTACAGAGTACTATACTGAGACATACGAAGAACCAGTATACAGACAGGAACCAGTATATGACACCAAGTATTATTATGAGATTGAACGATGGTTTCCAATTGATACTTACAGTTCCAAAGACGACGATAAAGAGCCATATTGGAATACAGAATATACATTAACAGAGAAGCAGCGTGACACAAAGCGTGATGAACTTTATTATGTGCATTACGATGATGGTCAGAATGTCGTAAAAGATGAGACAGACTATGATACCTGGTTAGAAACCAAGATTGGTGACGGATATGAAGTAACGTACAACCGACTTGGAATGACGTATAAGAGAGAAGCAATTGAATAGGAAAAACTGGCAACGAACTCCATCATTTTCGGTGGAGTTTTGTTTTGTAGAAAACATTATGACACATATTTATGTTTGACAATAACAATCAGGAATCTTTATAATTATGCTGGCAAAACACCATAGCTTTAGATGCGGTGATGGATGTCCAGCTCTTTTTTTTACAATTCTTTTTCAATTTCCTGACGAGTTTTCCATAAAGTGAGCCTTATTAATAATATACAAATGTATTGTCAATTACTTTGGGCTTAAAACAATGGAAAACAAAGACCAGGAAAGGAGACAGGTTATGAAGATCATGTGCAGCTATGCCGTGGAGATAAAACATATCAATAAATTATTTCGTGACACCATAAAAATCTATAGTGATGCTGTCTCTTTCTGTGTGAAAGCTTTTGAAGACCGCTGGGATGTTTTAAAAACTCTGGATCCAGGTAATAAGGAAAGATTTGCTTATGCAGACCATCTGATCCACACAACGAAAACAAACACTGCCGTCTTCAAAGAGTTTGATCAGAAATTCCATAAGATGCCATCTTATCTTCGATTTGCTGTGATCAATACAGCATTAGGACATTTAAGTTCTTACCATTCCAATCTCACAAATTGGGAGAACGATCCGTCGAAAGGGAAACAGCCGTCTTTCCAGTTCCGTCTTAATAAACTGCCGGTTTTCTACAAGGATAACATGTACAGACCGGGAGAAAATCCGGATACCATCAGACTGAAGGTGTTCGTAAACAATGACTGGAACTGGATTACGGTATCACTGAAACACACTGACGTAGTGAGTATCCGTAACCACAGGAAAGATGGGAAGATTTCCGCTCCGATACTGGAAAAGAAGAATAAGAAATGGT
>ENA-ORUG01001149-ORUG01001149.1-human-gut-metagenome-genome-assembly--contig:-NODE-1149-length-25345-cov-14.139699_pt1 | contig 25345 bp, 21 predicted proteins | sample MGYA00242079_ERZ509207 | MGnify/ENA primary metagenome ERZ509207 (study PRJEB26280, sample SAMEA2338780) | human gut metagenome | biome: human gut; feature: human-associated habitat; material: faeces...
TAGTGGGTCTTGGTTGCAAGGCAGGCATCCATGATGGTCAGATCCTGATATGGCAAAGCGAGGTTTAATACAACGTCCGGTTTTACCTCGTTGATCAGGGCGATCAGTTCATCAACGTTGTTTGCGTCAACCTGTGCGGTGGTGATTTTGGTTTTGGTAGTGCCCTCGAGTTTTTCCTTGAGCGCATCGCATTTGGATTTGGTGCGGCTTGCAATGCACATCTCCTCAAAAACTTCGCTGTTCTGGCAGCATTTGTGGATTGCTACGGAAGCAACGCCGCCGCAGCCGATGATTAAAACTTTTCCCATGATAAATGACCTCCTGATCAAGTTTATTTTTGAAATGCAAGCAGCATCTCTCTGACAATTTTACATGCAACGATGGTGGACACACCGCTTTGATCGTAGTGTGGGCTCAGTTCGTTGACATCGCAGCCCACGATGCGCAGTTTGGAACAAACCAGTGTAACAGCTCGTCGAAGCTCGTCGAAGCTGACACCGCCCGGTTCCGGTGTTCCAGTTCCGGGGAAGACCGATGGGTCCAGAACATCAAGGTCGAGGGTGAAGTAGACCGGTTTGTCTTTGAGCTGCTCCACAACCTCTTCCAGAGTGGAAAAGTCAAAGCGGTTTGTTTTGACGTGGGTTCTGCCCCAGGTAAATTCCTCACGATCGCCCGAACGGATGCCAAACTGGAAGATCTTTCCGTTTCCAGTCAGTTCCCAGCAGCGTCTGAGGACGCAGGCATGGGAAAGTTTGACACCGAGATAATCATCCCTCAGATCAGCGTGAGCGTCAAAGTGGATGATGTGGACGTCCGGGAATTTTTCAAAAACAGCGCGGAAGGCGCCGAGAGTTACCAGGTGTTCGCCGCCCAGCATGAACGGGCGTTTGTGGGAGTGCAGGATGCGTCTGGTCTGATCGGTGATAGCATCCAGTGCAGCCTCGGAGCTGCCAAATGGCAGTTCGATGTCTCCGATATCGGTGACATCGCCGTCGAAAAGGTCAAGGTCCTGATAAGGGCTGTAGCTTTCAATGCCGTAGGACTCGTGGCGGATTGCACTGCTTCCAAAGCGGGTTCCAGGACGGTAAGAAGTGGTGCCGTCAAATGGTGCACCGAACAGTACGGTGGAAGCAAAGTGCCATCCGGTATCGCACCCCATAAAAACTTCTACATTTTTATTCAACATCTTTCAAAAGCTCCTCCACATAAGCGGGCAGATAAAACGCACCCTTATGTAATGTAGTCGTATAATATTTACAGGAAAGTCCTCTCAGGTTCCAGCGGGCTTCACCGAGGTCCTTGAGCGGATGATATTTCTTGGAAGCAAATCCAAACAGCCAGTGTCCGGATGGATAGGTCGGGATGTGTGCCTGATAGACGCGGCTGATCGGGAAGGATTCGACGATGCGTTTGTGCGCTCTCTGGCAGGCGGTAGCATCCTCGTCATAGAATGGGCTTTCATGCTGGTTAACCATGATGCCGTCCTCTTTGAGTGCTTTGTAGCAGTTGCCGTAAAATTCGCGAGTGAACAGTCCTTCGCCCGGACCGAATGGATCGGTGGAATCGACGATGATCAGGTCATATTCCTCCTCACAGGTGCGGACAAATTTCAGTCCGTCCTCATAGTGGATGTGTACCCTTGGATCATCGAAGCGGCAGGCAGTCTGTGGGAGATATTTTTTGCATACCTCAACGACCAGCTCGTCGATCTCAACCAGGTCGATCTGTTCAATTTCCTGGTAGCGGGTCAGTTCTCTGACAACGCCGCCGTCTCCGGCGCCGATGACCAGCACCTTTTTGACATTGGGATGAACTGCCATTGGAACGTGGGTAATCATTTCGTGATAGATAAACTCATCCTTCTCGGTCAGCATCATGTAGCCGTCGAGGGTGAGGAATCGTCCAAATTCAGGAGATTCAAAGACATCGATGCGCTGAAACTCACTTTTTCCGCTGTAAAGCTGACGGTCCACACGAATGGAGAGTTTTACATTCGGTGTCTGCAATTCAGAAAACCAAAATTCCATCTTGTCTTAAACTCCTTTCAGAACATTCAGGCGCAGAATATCGGGATCTTCCGGTCCGGTCATTGAGCAGCCCTTTTCTTTTGCGTATTCGATATAGTCAAGGATTGGTCCGGTGATGCGTTCGCCCGGAGCGAGAATCGGAATTCCCGGCGGATAGCACATAACAAATTCGCTGCATACTCTGCCCTCAGTTTCCCGCAGCGGCAAGGATTCTTTGTCTGCATAAAATGCATCCTGTGGGGAAACCGCAACCTGAGGATCGATGTATTCCTGTTTCATCAGGTTTGCTTTGTCCTTCTTGCCAAAGCGGCGGCGAACCTCAGACAGTGCGCCTACCAAACGCTCGATGTCGCGCTGACGGTCGCCGATAGACAGATAAGCCAGCAGATTTCCCAGATCTCCAAATTCGATCTGGATGTCGTACTCATCCCGCAGGATGTCGTAGACCTCGATGCCGGCGAGGCCGATGTCTAGCGTGTGGACGCTGAGCTTTGTGGTGTCGAAGTCGAAGACCGAGTTGCCGTTGCACAGCTCCTTGCCGAAGGCGTAGTAGCCGCCCACGGCGTTGATCTCTTCGCGGGCATACTCGGCCATGTCAGCCACCTGATGGAACACCTGCCGGCCCCGCAGCGCGAGGTTCCGCCGGGAGATGTCGAGGCTGGACATGAGCAGGTAGCTGCCGGAGGTAGTCTGGGTCAGGTTGATGATCTGGCGCACATAGCCAGGGTGGACGTTGGGGCCGATGAGCAGCAGGCTCGACTGCGTTAAGCTGCCGCCGCTCTTATGCATGGAGACGGACGCCATGTCCGCGCCTGCCGCCATGGCGGAGACGGGCAGACTGCCGCCGCCGAAGTAGAAGTGGGTGCCGTGGGCCTCGTCGGCGAGGCAGAGCATCCCGGCGTCGTGGGCCATCTTGACGATGGCACGCAAATCAGAGCAGATGCCGTAGTAGGTGGGGTTGTTCACCAGCACGGCTACGGCGTTGGGGTGCTCCTTGATGGCTTTTGCCACCTGCTCCCGCTTCATGCCCAGCGAGATGCCGAGGCGCTTGTCCACTTCGGGATTGACATAGACCGGCACTGCGCCGCAGAGCACCAGTGCGTTCAGCACACTGCGGTGAACATTGCGGGGGAGAATGATCTCGTCGCCCCGCTTGCAGACGGTCAGCACCATGCTCTGCACCGAGCTGGTGGTGCCGCCCACCATCAGAAAAGCGTGTGCTGCGCCGAAGGCGTCGGCGGCCAGCTCCTCGGCCTCCCGGATGACCGATACCGGGTGGCAGAGATTGTCCAGCGGTTTCATGCTGTTGACGTCCACGCCCACGCACTGCTGGCCCAGAAAGGCCGTCAACTCCGGGTTGCCCCGGCCGCGCTTGTGGCCCGGCACATCGAAGGGGACCACCCGCATCTGTCGGAACTGCTCCAGAGCCTCGTAGATCGGTGCGCGGCGCTGGTCCAGCCGGAACCGTGTACGGTTCTCACTCATGTTTTTTCCTCCGTCCCTGACTCCTGTTGCAAACCATGCGGGCAAACAAAAAAGCACAAGCCCTGCACAGGAATGCAGACTTGCGCTTTGAAAAAACCGTTTGAATGCGCGGACAAAGCCTCCGGGGCAAAGACGCCAGAGCCGTATCGCAGCATGATTCATCAGGATTCAAAAGGACGGGATGACGAGAGTCTATATAGCAATTACACTTTTACTACTCTTATTGACCGTTTCACAAGTCTGCGCACGTTCTGCGCAATTTCATGGCTGTAAAGGAACCAACTTATAAAATTTGAGCTTTCAACTCAATCAATAATGGCAGCTTGCGCCGCCGGTCGGCAGTGGACCCGGCTGTCCGTATGGCCTTAGCCCCGATGGGCGGTCCCAGGTAATTTGCTTTGAAAAGACTCTGACACGCTTTGTCTCTCAAAATCGATGATATCTTATCATGCTATGAGGGTGGTGTCAATACTTTTTGGGAAAATAAAGCGGAAAATGGGCAAGCGGTTCGCATTATGACAAGGACACTGTAAAGACATGGTAAAAATGTGGCGAAACACTTTGCACAGACACGGCAAAACGCTTTTGCTTGACAAATGAAAGAAATTCTACTATACTGATTCTTACCGGTGCGCCATCGCCAAGCGGTAAGGCAGGGGACTTTGACTCCCCCATCGTAGGTTCGACTCCTGCTGGCGCAACTGAAAAAGAACCCGCAGGGGGCCTGGGGACAGGTTCCGTGCGGGTTTTATTTTTTTGTGAAAAGAGGGTGTTTGTGTGAACGAAGAGAATTCTCTGCTGACCGGGGCAGTGCGGCCCGCGCTGCTGCGGTACGCGCTGCCCATTATCCTGAGCATGGTGGCAACACAGTTTTACGCCGTGGCCGATACCATGATCATCGGCCTGCGGCTGGATGCCGATGCGCTGGCGGCAGTGTCCAACGCTTCCACGGTGCTGATGATCTTTCTGTTCGTCTCCGGCGGCATGGAGCTGGGCGGCGGCCTGCTGGTGGCGGCGGGCAAGCCCACTGCTACAAAGCATGAGATGACAGAGCTGCTGTACAACCTGCTGTTCGTGGATGAGGTCATCGCCCTGTTGACCACGGCAGTGGGCTTTGTGACCCTGCCGGCTCTGCTGCGGCTGATCAACACGCCTGCGGAGATCCTGGATACCGCTGTGCTCTATGGGCGCATCTATCTGATGGGGCTGCCATTTCTGATGCCCTACGATCTGAGCAAAGAGTGTGTCATGGGCTGCGGCGATTCCAAAACGCCGCTCAAGGTCATTGTGGCGACCAGCGTGATGAACATTGTGCTTGACCTTGTTCTGGTGGGGCCCTTCGGGGTGGCCGGTGCGGCGGCTGCCACAGCGGTGGCGCAGGTGGCGGGCGCGGTCTACATGGTGGCGTTTCTGCGCCGCACCCAGATGGATGCGGCTTTCTCGCCCCGGATGCTCAAGGCGCGCTATGCCAGGGATATCTTCCGGCTGTCGGCCCCCAACAGTGTCCAGCAGGCCAGCGGCACCATCATCACCACGGTCAAACAGGGGCTGCTGGGCGGCCTGGGTGTGGAAGCCATTGCAGGCTTCTCCTGCGCAGGCAAGCTGTCCAGCCTGCTGATGATGCCGGTGTTCGGCTTTGTGCAGTCCACAGTGTTCTTTATTGCGCAAAACACAGCCGCCCTTCAGCCGGGCCGTGTAAAAGAGGGCCTGCGGGAAGGGCGGCGGATCTTGTTGGTGTATTCGCTTGGGGTGGTGGCGGTCTGCATCGGCCTGCGGGGACCGCTGCTCCGGCTCTTTACCACCGACCCGGCAGCGGCCAGCTACGGCTGCACCATGCTGGCCTTTGAGTCGGTGACCTACCTGTTTGTGGCACAGAAGCATCTGTTCGAGGCCCGCCTGCGCGGTGCCCAGAAGATGGGGCTGTATCTGGCCTCCAGCCTGGGGCAGATCGCCCTGAACCTGCTGGCCTGTGTGATCCTGGTGCCCCGCATCGGTTTTGCGGGCTTCTGGATGTCCAGCTGGATCAGCGCACCCATCGGAATGCTGCTGGCGGCGGCGCTGGCGAACCTCTCAGGCGCTTCGCACCAGCTCCCCTAATAGGGGGGCTTGCCTCTCCTATTAGGAGAGGGGGCATCCCGCCGGGATGACGGAGAGGTTCAGCCGATCACCTCATACTGAAAATACTCGCACTTGACCTTGCTGCCCACCTCGATCTCGGGCGGCAGCAGGGCCAGCGCAACGGGGTTCAGCTCGTCGCTTTCAATGTCGGTGCGGCGCAGGTTGACATAATCGCCGTCAAAGCTGACAACCTCGTAATACCAGGGGCCCATAGGATACCTTCTTTCATTTGAGCTTTTCTTTGAGCTGTCGCTTTTTGGAGCGGCGGCTTTTTTAATGCTTCCGTCTTTTCTTTTCGTCCCAGGCAAAGTGCCCGGCGTAGAGCAGGAACACGGGCAGGGCGGCAAGGGTGACAGTCCGGCTCAGGCGGATGCCGTCCGGCTGATAGACAAAGTCGATGGTGACCGTTCCAGCGGGGCAGAGGACGGCCATCAGGCCCTCGTCCACCCGCAGGATCTCGGTTTCCTGCCCGTCCACATAGGCCGTGAAGCCGTCATCGTAGGGCACGGAGAAGAACATCAGGTTGGCCCTGTCCAGCGTGGCTTCAGCGTGGAAGCCTGCGCTGGTCATCTCAAAGGCGGTGCAGGCAGAGGCCCGGCGGTCGGCGCAGTCCTGAGTGTAGCGGGTGTAGGTCAGGTCGTTGAGCTCTGCCGTGGGCAGGGGCATGAGGTACTGCCCGTAGGCCACCGCATCCTCCTCAGTGAGCACCAGTGCCCGCATGAGCAGGTTGGAGCGGGTGGGAGTCACGGTGTCCTCGTACTGGGCCTCGGTGAGGTAGTAATCATAGGTGAAGCCCATGGGAACGTAGTTCTGATTCTCGTAGAGAACATAGCCGTCCAGGGTATCGTAATACGCCCAGCCCTCATCGGCCTCAGCGTGGAACTGCTTCTGATGCGCAAGTGTGGTCAGCAGGTATCTGACGCTGAGCAGGCCGCGCAGGGCGTAGTTGGAGAGCTCGGGCTGACTGCGCACATCCCGCTTGACCCCCAGTGCCGGGTAGAAGCTGAGGATGCTGGGAGCAGCGGTGCTGCCGAAATACTGCAGGCAGCTCTTGTCCAGCCACAGGCCCAGATTGTCGTGGGTCTTGTAGGTGTCAATGCGCCAGTCCCCTTCGGGCAGATCCTCCTTCAGGGCCAGCGCGTTGATGTACTGCTCCACAAGGTCACTGTCGGTGTTCCATTGGCCGAATTTGCCAATACCGATGTGGACGATGCCGAACAGGCAGCTGAACGCCAGCACACCGGCCAGCAGGCGGCGGGCAAAGACCCTGCGCTGCTGCCAGCGCCTGCAGATGCAATGGTAGACGGCCAGCCCGCTCAGACCAAAGGCGAGCACTGCGCAGTACTGGCCCGGATTCTGCAGCACGCCCAGGCTCCACTCCTTGGTGGTGGCATCCTGCACGGGCACCAGTGCAAAGGCCAGCGTGGCGATCATCACAAAGGCAATGCTCCGGGCGGGGCGGGCGAGGTCGAGGCTGGGGTCCTCCCACGCGCTCACCGTCATGGCCGCAAGGATGAGCACCGGCATATAGAACCACCGGGCATAGTAGCTGGAATTGAGGGCATAGAACGCGCTGTTCAGGATGGGCACCAGCGCAAATACCATGCAGACGGCAATGATCCGCTTTTTGCTGTCGCCCTGCCGGGCACGCCAGTAGGCCACCACACCGGCCAGACTGCACAGGGGCAGATAGGCTGTCATGCTGGTCCATTTGATGATGCCCTCAGACCAGATGGAGGTCATATAGGGGGAATCCGGGGGCAGCACCCAGCTCAGCAGGATGGCCAGATACTGCTGGGGCTTGGAATAGGTCAGAAAGCCCCAGCCGGAGGAAAGATCGATGGTGCGCGGGTTCTGCAACACGCTGAGGACAGTGGGCCAGAGCACCACAAAGCCCAGTGCCACGCCCAGCAGGCTCTCAAAGGCCAGCTGACCGAAGAGGCGGGGCGTGAGCCGGAACTCACCGGCGGAGAGCTTGCAGACGAAGTAGATGACAAGGAAGAGCACCTGCCCCACAAAGAAAAAGTAGTTGTTGAGCAGGTTCACCGCCACCCAGAAGGCGAACCAACCGTGGCGGTGCTCGTAAATGGTCTCATCCAGTGCCCAGAGCATCCAGGGGAAGAGGGCCAGCACATCAATGAAGTGGTTGAAGAAGATGTTGTACAGCCCCCAGCCCGAAAAGGCGTAGAGGGCCGCACCCAGCACCGCAAAGTTCGGGTCTTTGACGTAGCGGCGCAGGTACAGATACGCGCCGCCGCCCGCCACCGCGAACTTGAGCACCAGCAGCGGCACCATGAGGTAGGGGAGCCAGTTCTGCGGGAAGAGCAGGGAAAACCAGAAGAAGGGGGAGCCGTACAGGTAGAACGAATAGGCGTTCATGGTTCCGCTGCCCAGGTCAGTTGCCCAGGAAAAGGTGTTCTTCACGCCTCCGTATCCGGCGGGGTAGCCTGCCCCCTTGAGAAAGCCGTTCATGTAGCGGTAAAAGCTGATCTGCTGGCTGTTGAAATCGCCTGCATAGTGGAAAAAGCCGCCGTCCAGTAGATAGAACGGCAGGAAGATGAGGGCGGCTGTCAGGGCGCAGAGCCCCACGGTGAGCCAGAACTTATCCTGCTTCTGTCCCAGCATCCGGGGCGAAGAATGAAATGCAGTCATGCGTCAGTCCTCTTTTCAGTATCGGAAATTTCCCGCTTACGGGAACGGCACCTCGCGGGTGTCATCGGGGTCCTGCACGGCCCTGCGCTGCTGCTCGAACACCGCGTCGATGAGGGTGTCGAGGTCAGAAAGGCGGCTCAGCTCACAGCAGTAGCGCCGCAGGCTGGCGGCTCCCTTCAGGCCCTTCATGTAGTGCATGGTCTGGGCCCGGGCCTGGGGCATGGCAACGAACTCGCCCTTCTGCTCTACCATCTCCTCCACCTGCCGGCGCAGGGCGTTCATCCGGGCCTGCAGGTTCGGCTCCTTGGGGGCGGGCAGGCCCTCCAGCGCGGCGTTCACCCGCTCAAAAAGCCATGGATCGCCCAGGGCGGCCCGGGCGATCATCACGCCGTCGCAGCCGGTCTCCTCCACCATCCGCACAGCATCCTCGGCGGTGCGGATATCGCCGTTGCCCAGCACGGGAACATGGACGGCATCCTTCACCGCCGCAATGATGGACGGGTCGATGCCCGGGGTGTACATCTGCTCCCGGGTGCGGGCGTGGACGGCGATGAGCACCGCGCCCGCCTGCTCACAGGCTTTGGCGCATTCCACGGCCGTGACGTGCTCCGCGTCCCAGCCCTTGCGCATCTTCACGGTGACGGGGCGGGAGGTGTTTTTGACCACTTCCTCCACAATACGGCCGCAGCGGTCGGGGTCAAGCATCAGTTTGCTGCCCGCCCCGCCCGAGACGATCTTGGGGGCCGGGCAGCCCATGTTGATGTCCAGAAAATCGAACGCGTACTGCTCCACGGCGGCAGCGGCCTGCCCCATGATCTCGGGCACTTCGCCAAAGATCTGCACGCCGTAGGGGGCACCGTTGGGCTCGGCCTTGAGCAGGCTGACGGTTTTGTGGTCGCCGTATACCAGCGCCCGGCTGGACACCATTTCACTGACGGTAAAACCGGCTCCGTGCTGGGCCATCAGCCGCCGGGCCGGGGCATCGGTAAAGCCCGCCATGGGGCCGAACACTGCCCGGTGGGGCAGGGAGATCTCCCTGATCTTCAAAGGGGTGTTGAAAGGTTCCATGATACTCCTTAGCACTATCTGATTTAGTTGATAACATGATAAAATTTGGATTATAAGTATACCATATTTCCGGCGGCAGAACAAGAAGCGGAACATCTTTCTTGTCAGCGCGGGATTTTTCCGGTATACTGGGGACAAAAGGAGGAGCGGCTGGAACACGGCAGCCAGCTGCACAAAAGAGATGGAATACAGAGCATGGAAAAAGCAGAACGGCGCAGGGGAGAGCATCCGCACCTCCCTGCTGGGCTATGGCTGTATGCGGTTCCCCACCACACCGGAGGGAGCCATTGACGAGCCCCGGGCCGAAGCGCTGCTGAACGCCGCGCGGGATGCAGGCGTGAACTATTTTGACACCGCCTACCCCTACCACGGCGGCCAGAGCGAGCCCTTTGTGGGCAGGGTCATTGCAAAGTGGCCCCGGGAGAGCTTTTATCTGGCCACCAAGATGCCGCTGTGGCAGTGCGGGAGCCTGGAGGAGGCCCAGCATATCTTTGAAGAGCAGCTCCGGCGGCTGGGCGTGGAGTACATCGACTTCTACCTGCTGCACTCCCTGCACGTTGCCCGGTACGACCGGGCCAAGGAAATGGGCATCGTGGACTGGCTGTGGGAGCAGAAAAAGCTGGGCCGCATCCGCAGCTTCGGCTTCTCCTGCCACGACAACGCGGCGGGTCTTGAGCACATCCTGCGGGATCAGCCCTGGGATTTCTGCCAGCTGCAGTATAACTATCTGGATACCGATGACCGTGCCGAGGAGATCTCGGGTGACCGCGGCTATCAGCTGACCGAGGAGCTGAACATCCCCCTCATCATTATGGAGCCTATCAAGGGCGGCACGCTGGCCAACCTGCCCCCGGAGGCCGAAGCGCCCCTCAAGGCCCTGCGGCCCGAGGCCTCGGATGCCTCCTGGGCCCTGCGCTGGGTGGGCAGCCACCGGAACGTCCATGTCATCCTCTCGGGCATGAGTGCCGAGGATCAGCTCACGGATAATCTGGCCACCTTTGCCCGCTTTGAGCCATTGACCGCTGCAGAGACCGCTGCGGTGGAGCAGACCGCCGCCTTCCTGCACAGCCGCATCAAGATCGGCTGCACCGGCTGCCGGTACTGTATGCCCTGCCCCATGGGGGTGGACATCCCGGACAACTTCAGTATCTGGAACAAGCTGGGGATGTTCGGCCAGCCCGAGGCCATCAAGCACCAGTGGGAAGCCCACTTCCCCGATGCCGAAAAGGCCAGCCACTGCGTCCGCTGCGGCAAGTGCGAGGCGGCCTGCCCCCAGCATCTGCCCATCCGCAATGCGCTGGCCCAGCTGCAGCAGGAGCTGGATCAGCTGTAATCTGCATCAGAAAAGCCACCGGCAAAAACCGGTGGCTCTTTTCTCTTATTCGCTCCACTCCATCCCGATCTTATCCAGCATTGCGCGGCGCTCAGAGGTGAGCTTGGGGTCGTGGGTGGTATCCCACTCCCGCATCCGGCGGAGCCAGTCGCCCAGGCAGAAGCCGGTTTCGTCGGATTTGTAGTTGGCGGCGGCGTGGAGGTTGCCGTGGGCCTTGTAGTAGGCTTTGGCCTGCTGATAGGCGGTTCCCCACTTGGCATCCCGGGCATCCCACACCATACCGATGCTGTTCAGCTTTTTGATGTGGGCGGACGTGACCTGATAGGAATCCGGGCGGTTCTTGCGGGCTGCACGCAGGTTGGAGATCCACACGCCCAGCCGGACACCGTCGCTGTCCACATAGCTGGCGGGGACCAGCAGATGTTTGTACTTGCGGGCGTAGCGGGCGGCACTGCGGAAGTTCCGCTCCCAGTTGGCCTCGCGCACGGTGCCGTGGTCAGCAGCGGGATCACTGGGGCGGCGCTCGCCCTTGAACAGGGTGCGCAGCAGCTTGCGGCGCTCACTGCTCAGGGCGCTGCTGCCGGAGTTCAGGGCCTGCCGCTGGCGGCTGACCCAGCTGCCCAGCCAAACGCCGTCGGCGGTCTTGTAGACAGAGGGGATCTCCAGATCGCCGTGCTCTGTCTTGTAGGCCAGAGCCAGATCATAGCGCTCCTGCCAGGGGTCATACTTTTCCCACACCATGCCCAGCTTGTCCAGCAGGGCTTTGCGCTCAGGGGTGACCCGGGCGCTGGAGCGGTCCGGGTTCAGGTAGGCATAGCGCTGGCGCGCCACCCACTTGCCCAGCAGTACTCCGTCCGGCGTGACATACTCCGAGGGGACGTTCAGGTTGCCGTGCTCATGGTAGTAGGCGGCGGCAACATCGTACAGGGACATCCACTTGCGGTCGTTGCGGTTGGTCCAGTCCATGCCCAGAGCGTCCAGCCGCTCCACCTGCTCCTGAGGCAGCTCGCCTGCCTTGTGAGCGGCGCGCTGGGCCCCCAGCCAGACCCCCAGACCGAAGCCGGAGGGCGTTTCGTACTTGATGGGTACTTCCAGATCGCCGTGTTCCAGATAATACTGGGTGGCGGCGGCATAGTTCTGCTCCCACAGGTCGTTGGAGGTGCTCCACACCATGCCGATGGCTTCCAGCCGCTCGATGCGGTTCTGGGTCAGGTTGCCGCCCAGATAGCGCTGGCGGTTGTAGACGATCCATTCGCCCAGTGCAAAATCATTTTTATCGCGGTAGCGCACCGGCACCAGAAGGTCGCCGTGCTCGGTGCGGTATTTCTGTGCGGAGGCAAAGCCCTTTTCCCAGGCAGCTTCCAGCCGGTGGTTCCAGCGGATGCCCAGTTTTTCCAGCTTGGCGGCCTGCTCAGCAGTCAGGCGGCCCGGGCGCTGCCCGGCCTGTACCTGCCGCTGGAGCTCGAGCCACTTGCCCACGGGCACGCCGCTGTGGATGGTATAGCTCCGGGGCAGCTCCAGGGTGCCCTCTTTGGCGGCGGCATCGGCGGCAGCCTGGCACAGCACCTCCCAGCGGGCCTCCATCTCCCGGCGCAGCTTGCCATACAGGCGGTAGGTCTGCTGCATGGGGCGCTCCTGCCGGAAGCCCGGCGTTTTGCTGCCGGCCCGGGTCATGGCCTCGGTGCAGTCACGCTGCAGGGTGCGGCCGTTGCCCAGCCCCTCAAACTGCGCCACAAGGTCGAACACCGGCACGCTGCGGCTGCCTGCAGCCATCAGCGCGCGGCAGAGCATCTGCTTGAAGGTGGACATCAGGCTGGATTGGCGCACCAGAATGACCCCGGCCAGCCCCTCCAGCGGCTGCTGGACTCCCGGCGCGTTGACGCAGAGCAGGACCTTGGGGCCGGGGGCCGTATCGGAGAGGAAGGTCTCCACGGCGGCAGAATCCGCAAAGCAGGCGTGATCTGCGGCGTAAAAGCGGACGGCAGGGTCCACAGTGCGCAGCAGCTGTTCCAGCTCCGTGCCCAGCTTTTCCTGATAGGCGGCGGATTCAAACAGGACCAGATAATGGCCGCTGGTATCGCTGAGCAGGCGGGGCAGCAGAACGGTCAGGTTCTCCACCTGACGCAGAGACCAGCTCAGCTCTTCATATTGAACGCGCAGGGAGGTGTCGCCCTTGGGCATACACAGGTTTTTGATCCGGGCGCGCAGGGTGGCCAGCTCCTCCTCCTGAGGCCAGAGCAGGGCCGCATAGGCTGAGGGCACCGGCATGGTCCCGGCGGCCATGGCCTCGGCCACAGTCATGTGGGAGACGATGCAGTCGGCAAACAGCTCCTGCGCGGCGGCGCAGACGGGGGCACCGTTGGGAACACCCAGCCCCAGCACCTTTGCCTGGGGGCACATCCGCAGCAGCTTCTGCACCGACTGTGCCCAACACACGGCGCTCAACTCATGGTAGCAGTCCAGCACGATGCAGCCGGGTTTCTGCTCCCCCAGCCGCACCCACTGCTCCGGGGTGGCGGCGGCCAGCTTTTCGCAATCACAGAAGCGGACATTGCCGGGCAGGGTGCCGCCGTTGTAGCGTGTCAGCTCTGCCTGCCGCAGGGCCAGACGCTGTGCACCGGCCACCAGCCAGAAAAAGGTAGTCTGGGGGTGAGCCTCCACCACCTTCCAGGCAATACAGCTTTTGCCGGTGCCGGTGGGATGGAACACGGCGGCCCGGTTCAGGGTCTCCAGAGACTGTACAGCTTTCTGAAAAGCGGCTTCGTTGACGGGATTCAGGGTCATCGACATGGTGGTAGTGTCCTCTCCGAGTTGCATGTTTGACATCGTTGGATACAACGAAAATATTTCATAGAATTAGTTTATCGCAAAAAACATTTTTCTGTCAAGCCCTTTGAAGAGAATTTAGGGCAAAACTTGGGAAAAGGATAAAAATATTCTGGAACCTGTGGCCGGAACCATGAACTTTGTGCGCAGCAACGGGGATACTGAAAGTGGAAATGCGTCCCGGAGCGGAGAGAAAGTATGACCCATGGCAGGAAGAAGGCTTCTTTTGCCCCGGCAGAGCTGCCCGGGCTGCACCGGGGAGATCCGGGCAGGAAGGCTGATGCGGGGCATCCAAGAAGCATTTCATCTTTGCGGCCGAAAAAATGAAAAATTCCCTCTTGACTTTATGAAAATAAAGCGTATAATGCAATCAACAAACCGATGAGGCGGAAGAGAACCTGCAAGCGCACTTACAGTGAGCCCGAATGGTGAAAACGGGCAGAGAGCGGGGCAGAGTTCGTGGGCCGCCGAGGGCCGGGCGAACAGGGCAGTGCCTTTAGTAGCTTGGGACGGAAGCCTCCGTTACAGGGCAGGGGAGTGTTGGCTCTCCGTTGAGGGGCTCCTGCAGTTTTCCATGGTGGAAAGACGAGCGGAGCAAGCAAGGTGGCACCGCAGATTCGAATTTCTCGACTCTGTCCTTGTGGATGAACACACAGGGACGGGGCCGTTTTTATTTTACCCGTTCCGCAGGTGGAGCGGGTTTTATTTATTTTTGGGCCGCCCGCTCCGGGAAAGGAGCAACCGCTATGAAAACCATGAACATGATCTCCCGCCGCAGCTTCCTGAAGGCTGCCGCCGCAGCCGCTGTCGTATCCGCACTGGGCCTGACCGGCTGCGGCTCCTCCGGCTCTTCTGCCGCAGCATCCAGCACCGCTTCCAGCGCTGCCGGTTCCGCTGCCGCCGCTTCTGAAGCAGGCCAGACCTTTAAGGTGGGCATCGTCAACTATGTGGATCATGCTTCCCTGAACCAGATCGTGGCCTCTGTTGAGAGCCGTTTGGATAAGGTGGGCGCGGAGAAGGGCGTGACCTTCGACTATGCCGATTACTACGCCAACGCCCAGGCTGACCAGTCCAACCTGAACCAGATCGGTGCAGACCTGGTGGCCGACCAGGTAGATGTCATCGTGGCCGTGGCCACCCCCACCGCCGCCACCATGCTGGCCGCTGTGGAAGATACCGACATCCCTGTGGTCTACTCTGCCGTCACCGACCCTGTTTCTGCCGGGTTTGATGGGGAGGAGGGCATCACCGGCACCTCCGATGCCCTGAACACCGAGGCCATTATGAACCTCATCACTGCCATCAACCCCGACATCGACACCATCGGCCTGCTGTACGACCTGAGCCAGGATGCCTCCACCCAGGCCATCGCCGATGCCAAGGCGTTCTGCGACAGCAAGGGCATCAAGTACATTGAAAAGAACGGTACCACCACGGCTGAGGTGCAGATGGCTGCTGAGGCCCTTGTGGCCGCCGGTGTCAAGGCAGTGTTCACCCCCACCGACAACACCGTGATGACCGCCGAGCTGTCCATCTATGAGACCTTCCTGGAGGCAGGGATCCAGCACTTCACCGGTGCCGACAGTTTTGCTTTGAACGGTGCCTTTGTGGGCTACGGCGTGGACTACGTCCAGCTGGGCGAGGCCACCGCCGATATGGTGGTGGAGCTGCTCTGCGGCGGCAAGACCCCCGCAGACCTGCCCTACCAGACCTTCGACAACGGCATCGTCACCATCAACACCGAGAGCTGTGAGGCACTGGGCCTTGACATCGACACCGTCAAGGAAGCCTTCAAGCCCTATTGCACCGAAATTGTGGTAGTGACCACGCAGGAGAATTTCTAAAAAGGAGTACATCAACCATGCTGGCGAGTATCTTTTCGCTCAACGTGATCCAGACGGCGCTGGAGCTGGGCTGCATTTACGGTCTGGTGGCGCTGGCGCTGTTTCTGAGCTATTCGATCCTGAATATTGCCGACCTGTCCACCGATGGCTGCTTCACCCTTGGCTGTGCCGTGGCCTGCCAGGTGGCGCTGACAGGCCACCCCATCCTGGCCCTGTTCGCGGCCATGGCGGCGGGTGTGTGTTCGGGCTTTGTCACCGCCTTTTTGCAGACACGTCTGGGCGTTGAGAGCATCATGGCAGGCATCATCGTGAACACTGGCCTGTACACCATCAATCTGGCGGTCATGGGCTTTTCGTCCACGATGTCCCTGGTCAAGACCGATACGGTATTCTCGCTGGCAAAATCCGCGCTGGCCTTTACGGGCGGCTGGTATAAGCTGGTCATCGCGGCGGCAGTCATTGTACTCGCCTGTGCCGCCATGGTGGGTTTCCTGGGCACCCGGCTGGGCCTTTCCATCCGCGCCACCGGCGACAACGCCGCCATGGTGCGGGCCTCCAGCATCAACCCGGCCTTCACCATCACAGTGGGCCTGTGTATCTCGGGCGCGCTGACCGCCCTTTCCGGCGGCCTGCTGGCCCAGTACCAGAAGAGCAGCGACATCAACGTGGGCACCGGCATGGTGACCATTGCACTGGCTTCCCTTATCATCGGCGAAACGCTGGTGGGCAAGCGCACCATGGTGCGCCGGGTGCTGGGCGTGGTGTTCGGCAGCTGCCTGTATCGCTTTATCGTGGCTGTGGCCCTGCGCTTCAATGTGCCCGCCGCCGCCATGAAGCTGGTGAGTGCCCTCATCGTGGCTGTGGCCATCTCGATGCCCGCCATCCGGGCAAAGTTTGCCTTTGAGCAGCGCAAGCACAATGCCCGGAAGGAGGTGCACTGAGATGGAAATGCTGGAACTGAACAACCTGCACAAGACCTTTAACCCCGGCACCGTCAACGAAAAAGTGGCCCTGAACGGTGTGAGCCTGCACATGGAGGCAGGCGACTTTGCCACCATCGTGGGCTCCAACGGCGCGGGCAAATCCACCATGTTCAACGCCATCACCGGCGGTTTCATTGCCGACGAGGGCAGCATCGTGCTGGGCGGGCAGGACATTACCTTTGCGCCCGAGTACGAGCGCAGCAAGGTCATCGGCCACCTGTTCCAGGACCCCCTCAAAGGCACGGCCCCCAATATGACCATTGAGGAAAACCTTGCGCTGGCCTATCTCCGGGCAGGAACCGCCCCCCACGCGATCTTCTCCCGCATCTCCCGCAAGGATAAGGAGCTGTTCCGGGAAAAACTTGCCCTGCTGAACATGGGCCTTGAGGACCGGATGAAGCAGCCGGTGGGCCTGCTCTCGGGCGGCCAGCGGCAGGCGCTGACCCTGCTCATGGCTACCCTCGTTACCCCCAAGCTCCTGCTGCTGGATGAGCACACTGCCGCCCTCGACCCTGCCACGGCGGAGAAGGTGCTGGAGCTGACCAAGAGCATCGTGGCAGAGAAAAAGATCACCTGCCTGATGGTCACCCACAACATGCATCAGGCCCTCGAGCTGGGCAACCGCACCCTGATGATGGACGGCGGCCGCATCGTGTTCGATGTCAAGGGCGAGGAGCGCAGTAAGATGACCGTGGACGATCTGCTGGAAAAGTTCCGCGAGAACGCCGGCAAGGCCCTGGACAATGACCGCATCCTGCTGAGCAAGGTGGAAGCGGGCAACTGAAAAGAAACTCAAAATGCCCTGTCTGGACCCGAAACCGTGTCTGACAGGGCATTTTTGATACAACAAGGAGAAAACAAAATGATAATTACGATCCGTACCCCGCAGATGCAGGATTATGACCGATTTTCTGCTATTATGGATCAGGTGCAGCAGATGCACGTGGATTGGCGGCCGGATGTCTACAAGCCGGCCAGCCCATTGATCACAAAGGAACTGTTTGGCGAACTCCTGAAAGGGGACAGCTGGTATATTGCCGAGACGGACGGCATCGTTGTTGGTGTTCTGGAAGTGTTTAAGCGGCATGTGGAAAGCCCGGCACAGGTGACGAAAGATATTTTGTTCGTCAGCACTATGGCGGTGGATGAGGCGTATCGCGGGAAGGGCATCGGGCACCAGTTCTTTGATAAGGTGAAGCAACTCAAAGCAGAAAAGGGATGTGACACCATTGAACTGCAGGTGAACGCTAAAAATAAAATGGCGTATGAGATGTACCGGAACTATGGCTTTACGGAAAAGTCCATCAATATGGAGCTGAAATAAGCAACAAAAAGAGCAGAGCGTTCCAGCCAGCTGGCCAGACGCTCTGCTCTTTTTAATGGAATATACTGAAAACTCAGAACTTACTTCACGTATTCAACGGTGTACTCGAAACCATACTCTTCCTGCAGTTTCTTGACGGCAGGCTCACAGTCCTCGATGAAGCTGGGTGCGTAGACGGAAGCACCGTTGTGGTCCTTCTTGTAGTCCTCCACGATCTGCTGCAGCTTTGCCCAGCCCTCGTTGGCCTTGGCGTTGTCAACAGTGTCGGGGAAGTTGATGATGAATTCACGGTGCTGCGGAATACGAGCTTTCATAAGTGATATCTCCTTAATTAACTATTTGTAGTTTGTTACTTGATTTATACAGAAGCATAATGCTTTTGTAGATAACGGATAGGTTGTATAGAAGGATAGCCTGCCCTCTGTGCCCGGTTACTGCCGGTTTCAGACGGAGAGGTTATATACCTGGCAGGCATTCTCCACCGTCTGCCGGAACACCTGCTCCGGTTCCTCACCCTTGATGCTGGCGATATGCTCGCCTACATAGCGGATGAGGGAGCTGTCACAGCGGGTGCCGCGGACAGGTTCCGGGGCCATATAGGGGCAGTCGGTTTCCAGGACGATGCGTTCCAGCGGCAGGGCGGCAATGGCCTTGGCGGTCCGCTTGGCCCCCTTGAAGGTGCAGGCCCCGCCAAAGCCAATGTAGAGCCCCTGCTCTGCCAGCCAGAGCGCGTCATCGGCGCTGCCGGAATAGCAGTGGACGATGCCCTTGGGCCGGTACTTTTTCAGCAGGGCGTAGACATCGGCGTGGGCGCTGCGGTCGTGCACGATGATGGGCTTGTCCAGTTCCAGCGCCAGCCGGATCTCGGCCTCAAACAGCGCCAGCTGGGCATCCTTGGGCACGGGCCAGTGGTAATCCAGTCCGCACTCCCCCACAGCCACCACCTTGGGGTCCTCGTAATAGGGGGCAAGGGCACGCATCTCTGCGGCCCAGTCGCCGCCGTATACCGAGACAGTAGGGGCGGGGCCTTCCTCACCGCAATCCTCCGGGGCCAGCAGGCTCTCCGGATGGATGCCGACGGCGGCGTACACCCAGGAATATTTGTGGGCCAGCTCCAGCACCTTGGGCGCATCGCCCGAATGGGTGGCCTGCTCGCACACGCCCACCACCCCTTTGCCGGGCAGGCTGTCCAGCAGGGCAAAGCGGTCCGCGTCAAAGGCACGGGCGCTATAATGGGCGTGGGTATCAAAGATGGGGTATTCCATATTACCGGGCACGCTCCTTTTTGGCGGGGGCCTTGTTTACCAGCCAGATGCCGATGCAGACCAGCACCAGCGCCCCCAGATACTGCCACCGGAACAGCGGCTCCCCATTGATGAGGGCGCTGAGCAGAACATTCACCACCGGGTTCACGAACCCGAAGATGGCGATCCGGCTGACGGGATTGTTCTTCATCAGCAGGGCCCAGACGATGTAGCCCGCGCCGCAGATGAAGGCCAGCGCCAGCAGGTCCAGCACGCTGAGCACAGACCAGTGTTCCAGCCGTCCGCCCAGAACAGCGCCCAGCAGGAACAGGGCCGCACCGCCCACGAACAGGTTCACAAAGCAGACGGCAAAGCTGTCTGCCCGGCGGGTGACGGATTTGTTCCAGGGGCCTGCCAGCGTGAAAAGGACGGTGGCAATGAGCATGTAGGCTACGCCCCGGGCGCTGCCGCCGCCGTGGTTGCCCAACGTGGCGATGAGAACGCCCGCAAAGCCGATGCCGCAGCCCAGCGCCTTGGCCGGGGTCATGCGGTCAGCCCTGCCGTAAAGGAAGTGGGCGAAGATGACCCCCAGAAAGCTCTGGGTGCTGTTCAGGATGCCCCCAAAGGCACCGGTGAGCAGGGCAACAGCGCTGTAGAAAAAGGCGTACTGCGCTGTGGTCTGCCACAGGCCCAATGCACAGCATTCGGCCAGGATTTTCCCTTTGGGCATGGCGGGCAGCCTGCCCTCCAGCAGCAGGCTGCCGCCCAGTACCAGCACACTGCCCAGCATGAACCGCACCCCTGCAAAGCAGAGAATGGAGGCCGTGTCAGCGGTGTCGATGGCAAAGAGCCGGTAACCCAGCTTGATGAAAGGGAAAGCCGAACCCCACATGGCGTTGCAGAGGATGGCAATGATAACGGCAAAGGCCGGGGTGCCGAAAAGCCGGTCCAGCTTTTCGGCGCGGCTCAGCTGTGACTCCATGGCTCAGTGGATGCGGCTGCCAACGGGGGTGTTGTCGCCGTAGAAGGCGATGGAGCAGCCGCCGTCAGCGGTGTCGGCAGCAAAGATCATGCCCTCGCTGACATACTTGCCCTTCAGCATGGGGCGGGGGGCCAGATTGCAGACGATGCCGATCTTCTTGCCGATCAGATCCTCCGGCTTGAACCACTTGGCAATGCCGGACAGGATGCAGCGCTCACGCTCGCCGTCAAACACGGTCAGGTGGAGCAGCTTCTTGCTCTCCTTCAGGTTCTCGCAGGCGCGCACCTCGGCCACGCGCAGCTCCACCTTGCAGAAGGTGTCAAAGTCGATCTCTTCCTCGTGGGTAAAATCAACGGTGCTCTCCTCAGCGGCGGGGGCGGCAGCAGCCTTTTCGGCTTCGGCCTTGGCCTTGTTGGCAGCTTCGGCAGCGGCCTTGCGCTTCTCGTCCTCTTCCTTCAGGTGGGCAATCTCCTTGGCCACGTCAATGCGGGGGAACAGGGCATCGCCCTTGTGGACGGTGTAGGTCTCCTGCACGCCGTAAGCAGCCTTGCTCAGGTCGATGTCGGCAGTGGACAGGCCCAGCTGATCCATCATCTTGGGAGCGGTGGAGGGCAGGTAAGCGTTCAGCAGGATGCCTGCCACACGCAGTGCCTCGCACAGGTGGTAGAGCACGCTCTCCAGACGGGCCTTGTTGGCCTCGTCCTTGGCCAGAGCCCAGGGAGCGGTCTCGTCGATATACTTGTTGGCGCGCTGGATCACGGCAAAGATCTCCATCAGGGCCTGGGGGATGGTCAGGTTGTCCATATCGGCAGTGACCTTGCCCAGCAGCTCATTGACCATGGTCTCCAGCTCCGTGTCGATGGCCTCGGTGCCAGCGGCCTTGTGGACCGTGCCACCGAAGTACTTCTCGCACATGGCAACGGTGCGGCTGAGCAGGTTGCCCAGGTCGTTGGCCAGGTCGCTGTTGATGCGGTTGATCAGGGCCTCGTTGGTGAACATGCCGTCGTTGCCAAAGGGAATCTCACGCAGCAGGAAGTAGCGGATGGAGTCCACGCCGTAGCGGTCACACAGGACCACAGGGTCCACAACGTTGCCCACAGACTTGGACATCTTGCCGCCGTTCATCAGCAGCCAGCCGTGGCCAAACACGCGCTTGGGCAGCGGCAGATCCAGAGCCATCAGCATGGCGGGCCACAGGATGGTGTGGAAGCGCAGGATCTCCTTGCCCACCATGTGCAGGTCAGCAGGCCAGAACTTGTTGTAATCGTGGTAGGTCTCGTTGCCGTAACCCAGCGCGGAGATATAGTTGCTCAGCGCATCGACCCAGACATACATGGTGTGCTTGGGGTCAAAGGGAACGGGGATGCCCCACTTGACAGAGGTGCGGGAAACACAGGTGTCCTGCAGGCCCTGCTTGATAAAGGCGATCATCTCGTTCTTCCGGCTCTCGGGCTGGATGAACTGGGGATTCTCCTCGTAGTACTTCAGCAGGCGGTCGGCATACTTGCCGGTCTTGAAGAAGTAGGCCTCCTCGTGGGCATCATAGACCTCGCGGCCGCAGTCGGGGCACTTGCCGTCCACCAGCTGGCTGTCGGTCCAGAAGCTCTCGCAGGGCTTGCAGTAGTGGCCGATGTACTCGCCCTTGTAGATATCGCCCTGCTCATACAGCTGGGTGAAGATCTTCTGGCAGGTCTCCACATGGTAGTCATCGGTGGTGCGGATGAAGCGGTCATAGCTGACATCCAGCAGCTTCCACAGATCCTTGACGGTGGCAACGATCCGGTCAACGTACTCCTTGGGGGTCACGCCTGCATCGGCGGCCTTGTCCTGGATCTTCTGGCCATGCTCATCGGTGCCGGTCAGGAACATGACTTCCTTGCCCTGCATCCGCTTGAAGCGGGCCAGCGCGTCGCAGGCCACGGTGGTGTAACTGTGGCCGATGTGCAGCTTGTCGCTGGGGTAGTAGATGGGGGTCGTGATGTAGAATGTGTTGTGTTCGCTCATGGGGGATGATTCTTCCTTTCTGTTGTGGCTGTGTCACAAAAAAGCTCCCGTCCTGCCGGAATGCACCGGACAAGGACGGGAGCTGAACTTCCGTGGTACCACCTTGCTTCGCCGCGCCCTTGCGGGCATGGCCTTGCGTGCCGGGGTAAAACCGGCCTCCGCGCGGTAACGGGCGCACCCGGCGGGGACTTGGCGGCGTGCCGCTTCACCCCCACAGCTCAGAGGCCATCTTCCACCCCGTGCTCACCTGCCCGGTTCCATCCTTCGGGCTTTCTGTCAGGCGCAGGCGGGGCGTACTCTCCTCGTCAAGGCTGTTCGCTTTTTGCCAAAGGGGCACACGACCCCCTTGTTCCTATTATAATACGCAAAAACGGCGGGTTTGTCAACTCTCCTGGTAAAGTGTTCTGTAAAACGGCTTTTGACTCGGTTTGTGTATATAAACGAGATAGTTATTAACAAAAAGATACGGTCAGGAATTGCTATAGCTGGAAGGTGTGCGGTTGACCCTACACCTATGGTTCGATCAAAACAACTTTTTCTTCTGTGCCAGCAGCACGGTCAGCACACGCTCTTTCAGCAGATAACGAACCTGCTTTGTGGTGAAATCTGCGTCAATGATACTGCAAAGGGTATCTTTGTCGTAATACTGGTATTCCCGCAGCGTATGCGCCTGTTTCATGCTGACCACTCCTTTCTGTAAAAGTGTATCATGTCAGGAGCCGATGTGCAAGATACGGAAAAGTAAAACAGCGGCAGTTTTCCAAATCGGAAAGCGGCCGCTGTTTATGTATAGGGACTTATAAGTTCTTTGCAAGATTTTTGATGAGTTCGGCCATAGAGGGGTAGCCAGCAATTTGGTAAGTGCTGCTGCCGCGTCGGCATCGACCGCACTGTTTTCAGGGATGGACTGCGCTGTTTGATGGGGCATTTCAGGCTCTGCGCCATGATGCTGGTAGAAGAAATCATCAAAACGCTGTGCATTCAGACGCCGATCATCATCCAAGATATGTGCATACTGCTCTGTGACCATCGAAGCCTGTGCATGGCCGGAGTCACCCTGAACAGCTTTGATATCACCGCCGTTCAGTTTGAGTTTGTATGTAATACTGGAGTGTCGGAAGCTGTGAAAGACCACTTTGGGAAGATCGTTTTTCTCAATCAGTTTCTTCAATGCACCGTTGATGGTAGACTGCTCGGTTGGCATTCCCAATGGGCCGGCAACCACAAGATTGTAGTCGGTATATTCTGCACCCAGTGCTTCCTTTGTCATATCCTGCTCTGCTTTGAATTCAACGAGCATTTCAGCGACCGTTTTGGGCAGGAAGATGGTTCGGATACTGCTATCCGTTTTAGGACTTTTCAGAACCTGAACCGTAGTGCAGCGGGAACTCAGCGATGGAAAACGGGTGATAACATTTTTGTTTTCCAATGCGTTCAGTGAAGCAACGTCCACACGCTGCAATTCCTTATTTATGTAAATGGAGGCTCGCCCGGCTTCGATACTTTCAGGGGAGATATCTACACAATCCCAAGTCAGACCGAGCAGCTCGCCCAAACGCAGGGAGCAAGAGAACGAGAGGTTGATGCACAGCCGCAGCTTCGGATCATCACAAACTTTCAAAGCACGGAACAGCGTTTCGGCTGTCCAGATATCACGTTTCTTGGAAGTGTACTTGGGCAGGGTAGCGTAAATGCAGGGATTCTTTTCCATGAGTTCCCATTTTACAGCCTGCTCAAAGGCACTCCGCAGAATCTTATGAACCGAACGGACTGTACCGGGGGAAACAAACTGGTGCTTCCGCTTCCCACACATAGGGTCAGCAGCCTCATATTTGAGCAGCCGCTGATAATACCCCTCGATCACACGAGTGGAGATATCCTGCAGCTTCATCGAGCCGATGAGCGGAGCTATGTAATTGGCAATCAGTGCAGTGTTTGCCTGATAGGTTGAAAGTGCCCATTTGCTTTTTCCATAGAGGGCAACATATTCAGGAAGCAGGTCGTTAAGGGTTTTGCACTGCGGAACTACAAAGGTTCCAACTGATTCCTTGTATTCGACCTCTTTCTTGCGATTCTTGGCATCCGAAAGATCGGTGAAGGTTTCCCACTTCTGCTTGGGGGTGCCATTTGCATCCTTATAGGAATAGACAACACAGAAATTATTGTTGCGCTTGATAATGCTGGCCATTATGTATCTCCTTCCACTTTACGTTTGGATTTCAGAACATCATCGAATACATCTTTTCGGACGCGTTTTGCCCGCCCTACATCAATTGTGGGGATTCCTTCCTCACGAATCCATGTTACAAGCGTGGTGCGGCTGACACCATAGAAATCCTGAATCTCCTGAAAACTGTAATACTTTTCGCTTTTAGGGCATTTCAGTTCCAGCGGTGGTTCTTCATGCGCTTCCATGACCGGTTCTTGAAGTCGATATGTAGATTGGCTGTTGAGCCATATTTCAAAACTTGTTTTGGTAATGCGCCGCCTGTCGGCCACGCGCTCGATAACGAAACAGTCTCGGTATTTTTTACAGTCGAGAATCCAGTAGACCTTTTCTCTTGGAATACCGAGCAGTTTTGCCATTTCTGGGATGGAGATGGTTTGTGCTTCAATCTCCCGGTCACGCTCTCGATCAGCCGCAGTGCGGTGGCGGCTTTGCGACCGATACCAACGCTCAAATTCCTCTTTTGGAATCCGCATCCAGAAGTCTACCGTTTCTGCTTTCAACTTGCCCTGACGGATGAGTGTATAGACAGTGTCAGAGTCTACCTTTAATATTTCAGCAACTTCCAAAACAGAATATGACCGCTTGCAAAGTTCCTCGCCCGGTGGAGGACCATTGACCTTATGGTATTTGACCTGATTGGCGTACCATTTTTCAAAACTGGAAATAACGATACGCATTTTGTCGTTTATCAGAATGACTTCAAAGAAATTCTTATGAAGCAGCCAATAGCTATCTGTTTTGCCGAGACCGAGAAGATGCTGCATCTCACGAACCGACATGGTTGTTTTAGCGGTGGTAGGTTCAGCTTTTCCGTATAAGGGAGCCGAAACATTCTGCACATCATCCATGAAGGACACCTCCATCTATGTAAAAATTTAGCCGGGATTTCTCGTCCCGGCTAGAGAATAGCAGATTTCTCTTGAAATGTTGAGGATGTCAAACAGCAGGATTGGGTTCGATACTGCCATCGTTCAGCCACGCATCGAAGCTGGTTTTGGAGATACGATAGGCACCACCAACTTTGAACCAGCGGAATTCATTCTGCTTCAGCAGACGACAGACGGTGGGGCGGCTTAAAATCAGCATTGCCATCAGATCTTCGATCGTGTAACAGCGGGTATCCTGTACTACGGGCGTGGGGGTGGAAGATGCAGTAGGTATTTTTTCTTCGCAATTATTCATTGGATAAAACCTCTTTGATTATACATTAAGTTAAAACTTGAGC
>ENA-ORUG01001160-ORUG01001160.1-human-gut-metagenome-genome-assembly--contig:-NODE-1160-length-25130-cov-3.519083_pt1 | contig 25130 bp, 17 predicted proteins | sample MGYA00242079_ERZ509207 | MGnify/ENA primary metagenome ERZ509207 (study PRJEB26280, sample SAMEA2338780) | human gut metagenome | biome: human gut; feature: human-associated habitat; material: faeces...
GAACTGCTGGCAGGCGCTGCCTATTCTGGCGCACGCACGCTGTACACCTGCAAGCAGGTGGGCTTGAACGTTGCCAGTGATGCCCTGATGTCGCTGAACTATGTCGGTGTGAAAGGCGGCACTGTTCTGTACGTGGCCGACGATCCGGGCCCTATTTCTTCTCAGACCGAGCAGGATACGCGCCGTTTTGCGGCCTTCGCCAAGGTGCCGGTGTTCGACCCGGCAACACCCGAGCAGGGATGCCAGATGATGAGCGCCGCCTACGAGTTGTCTGAGAAATATCAGACTCCCGTGCTGATGCGCCCCACCACACGTGTATGCCATGCCTCCACCTACTTCGAGGTAGCCGAACATACCCAGGCGCGCACGCCCGAAGGCTTCAAGCGCGATTCTCGTTGGGTTATTTTCCCGAAGCGCTCCTATGCTGCGCACAAGGAAATCAACGAGCGTCTGGTTTCCATTGCCAACGATTTCTCCGAGAGCGAATTCGACGCATTCAACCCCATGTTCACCGAGGGCGAAGATGCTCGGTTCGGCATTGTTACCGGCGGCATTTCGTACGCCTATACGCGTGAGGCATTGCGCTTGCTGGAAGAAGAAGCTCAGGCGGGCAAGCTCGTGTGGGCGCAAGGTGCTCCTGCAGCGCCAATTCTTCCGCCGCAGTGCGAAGGCGGTTACTGCACCATGGGTGGCCCCGCTTACGGCAAGACGGTGGAAGCTCTTCCTGCGTATCGCATTATGCAGGTGGGCACGCCGTATCCGTTCCCTCAGAAGCGTGCTGTGCGTTTTGCCGAGGGCTTAAGCGATGTGATTGTGCTCGAAGAGCTGGATCATGTTCTGGAAGACGAAATGCTGAAAACGGCAGGGTGCGCGCATGCCGGCTATCGCGTGCATGGCAAGCTGACAGGTGAAACCACCGACCGCGGTGAAAACACGGTAGACGCCATTGCTGCTCAGCTGCGTGCATTCTTCGGTGTGCAGCTGGCCGAACCCCGCAAAGTGTTTGGCGCTGAGGCTGCCACCGCTGCAAGTGCTGGCGAAGAAGTGGCTCAGATTCAGCCGCCCGCCCGCCCTCCGCTGCTATGTCCAGGTTGCCCGCATCGTGGCGCATTCTACGCGGTGAAGTCCGCGTTGAAGAAGCCAAGCGACGGCATTTTCTGTGGCGATATCGGCTGTTATACGCTGGGCAATGCGAAGCCTTTGAACGCTGTCGACACGTGCCTGTGCATGGGTGCGGGCATTACAGTGGCGCAGGGCTTTAGCGTGGTAGAGCCTGGTAAGAAGGCCCTTTCGTTCGTAGGCGATTCCACCTTCTTTGCCAGCGGCATGACGGGCATTGCCAATGCGGTGTACAACCAGCACGACATCACAGTATGCGTACTGGACAATGCCACCACGGCGATGACCGGATCTCAGCCTCATCCGGGCACGGGCGTTACCTTGATGGGCCCCAAGTCCGAGCCTATTTCCATCGAAGCGGTGCTGCGCGCATTGGGCGTGAAGGTTATCACCCATGCCAATCCGCTGCGCTTGGACGAAGCACGCGAAGCGGCTCGTGAGGCAATCTACTACGATGGTCCTTCCGCCATCATCTTCGAATCGCCTTGCGTGAAGCTGATCAAGCCTGGTGCTCCTGTTCGCTACTGCGAAGAGGCATGCACGGGCTGTGGCAAGTGCGTGCTGAAAATCGGATGCCCCGCGCTTTCTTGGGACGCCGAGAATCGCCGCCCTGTTGTTGACGCTTCGCTGTGCAGCGGCTGTGGTTTATGCACGTACCTGTGCGAGGATGGCGCCCTAGAATGCGATGGGAACGAAGGGAGCGCGAAATGATCAACGTTTCTCTTGCCGGCATCGGCGGGCAGGGCAGCGTACTTGCTGCGAAGATCTTGGCCGAAGCCGCCCGCTCAAAGGGCTGGCAGGTGCGTACGGCTGAAACCACGGGCATGGCACAGCGCGGTGGCGACGTTATGAGCCACGTGCGCATGGGCAACAACGGCGAAGAGGTGTTTTCTCCGTTGCCTGGCGATGCGTCCGACGATGTGATTATCGCACTTGAGCCTGGCGAGGGTCTGCGTGCTCTTCATCTGCTGAAGTCTTCAGGCGTGATGGTGGTTGCTCGTTCGGGCGTTGCCCCTACGGTGGGTGATTTCAAATCGCCTTCGTACGACCCCGCCAAGATGATCGAGGCTTTGCAGGCATCGGGTGCTCATGTGGTCGTGGTAGACGATGTTGCCCTGTGCGATGCATTGGGCTCCCGCAAGGCACTGAACATCATCATGTTGGCAAGTGCCCTTAAAGCGGTAAACGCGCCCGAAAGTCAAAGCGCCCTTCGCGGCGTGCTGACGCTTGATGATATGCGCGCCGTTGTGCCCGCTTGCGTGAAGGAGCGTTTCGTCGAGATGAACCTTCGAGCTGTCAGCTTGGTCGAGGGCGTGTAGGCAGGCTGGTGCTCGTGCTTTCGGCTTGGTTGGGTGCATAGCCTGATCCGGATTGGCTTTCGTGCCGACAGCGGTTGGGGCATGGTTTTGATTGGTTTTTGCGTTGCGGGTCTGGTTGTGGGCGCGCAGGCCGATAGGACCCGCACCATCAGCCCAGTTGGGGAACGTGCGGCTCGATTGCTGCTTGTGTCGTTAGCTTGGCTGAAGGCACCTAGCTCGATGTGCCGCACCTTCAGCCTGGGTTTGGGTGCGTAACTCGATTATTCCGATGCGTTTCGCTTTATCGTGCTAGAGTGTGACGCATCATCTGTAATTTGGTTAGAAGCCGCAGGGGGGGGGGTACCCCCTATTTGCGGTTTGTTTTCAGCGTAACAAGGCAACCTGCTACACAGAAAGGCAGATCCATGGAATTGACCGACGAGCAGTTCTCCCTCATCAAGGAGCAGTTCAAGACGCTGAAGGAGCGTTCGCCCTTCTATGCGAAGAAATTCGAGGGCATCGATCTTTCTGACGTTCAGACCCAGGAAGATTTTGAGAAGCTGCCTTTCTCCGAAAAGGCTGACTTGCGTGAGGCCTATCCGCTGGGTTTGGCCGCCGTGCCCGAGGAAAAGATCGTTCGCATCCATTCTTCTTCTGGCACCACGGGTATTCCGGTGGTGATTCCCTATACCCAGAAGGATGTTGACGACTGGGCCACGATGTTTTCGCGCTGCTACGAAACGGTGGGCATCACCAACAAAGACCGCATTCACATTACGCCAGGCTACGGTTTGTGGACGGCTGGCATCGGCTTCCAGCTTGGTGCCGAAAAGCTGGGCGCCATGGCGGTTCCGCTGGGTCCGGGCAACACCGAAAAGCAGCTGCGCATGATGGAAGATATGCAGTCTACTGTTCTGTGTGCTACCTCCTCCTATGCTCTGCTTCTTGCCGAGGCAATTGCCGAGCGCGGCATTCGCGACAAGCTCGCTCTGAAGAAGGGCGTTATAGGTTCTGAGCGCTGGAGCGAAAAGATGCGCCATCGCATTGAAACCGAGCTGGGCATCGAGATCTTCGACATCTACGGTCTTACCGAAATCTATGGACCGGGTATTGGCATTTCTTGCCACGAGCACGATGGCATGCATCTGTGGAGCGACTACGTATATGCCGAGGTCGTTAACCCGAAAACAGGCGAGCCCGTGCCCGATGGCGAGGTTGGCGAGCTGGTTCTTACCACCCTACGCAAGGAAGGCGCTCCTCTTATCCGCTACCGCACGCACGACCTTACCCGCATCATTCCGGGCGACTGCGCTTGCGGCATGAAACACCCCCGCATCGACACGCTGGTAGGCCGCACCGACGATATGTTCAAGGTCAAGGGTGTTAATATGTTCCCCGCTCAGGTGGAAGAGGTTATCGCCGCAACCTCGGGTACGTCTTCCGAGTACCAGGTAATGATCGAGCACATCATGGGCCGCGACGTGCTTACGGTGCTGTTTGAAACCTCGCTTGAAGGCGAAGCTTTGCAGCGTTGCGAAGAAGAGCTGGCGCTCATCTTCAAGGCAAAGATCGGCTGCACTCCCGATGCCAAGGGTGTGCCTATCGGCGAGCTTCCCCGCTCCGAGAAAAAGACCCAGCGCATCTTCGACAGCCGTTACTAAGTTTTACCAACGCCGCCCCTCCCACGGGCGGCGTTTTTTATGGCGTAGGCTAGGCGTGTTATTGGGCGTTGAAAGATGTGCCGCTTCAGATTGGGGGTTATGGGCAGAAAGCGACTTGCCGGTTATGGCAACCCGCACCTTGCAGAAAGGGGCTTGCTGGTTGCGGCTATTCTTGCCTTGTTGAAAATGCCCTGTAGGTTGCGGTGGCATACATTCGGCGGAGCCGTTCGTGGGTCGCAGCGACCCGCATCCGACGGAGCCGTTTATGGGTTGCGTCTGCCCGCAACCCATAAACGCCGTTCGCAGGTTACAGATTTCGAGAACGTGTTACGGCATGTTATGATGTTACGGTCTTAAAAGAAGTAACATCGACGCAGAAGGGGACGCGATGCAGGAAGCCGCGCTTGATCCCGATTACGAATCACTTTCCTGGTCTGATTCTGATGACTACGATCAGTACGTAAACGAAGAGCTGACAGATTCCCGCTCGGCGAAGTGGGTCGTCCTGGTTTCTCGCTTGGCGGGGTGCTCCCTTGAAGGGAAAACCGTCCTCGATTTGGGCTGCGGCCCTGGGTTCTTCCCCTGCGCGCTTGGTGCAGAAGGCGCCAAGGTGTATGGCATCGATACCTCCGATAGCATGCTGGCGTGCGCACGTGCGAATGCCGAAAAGCGCGGCGTTAACGCCGTGATGCTCCATATGGACGCCGAAAGCTTGAGCTTCCCCGAGGCAACCTTCGACCTGGTTGTGACGCGCAACGTTACGTGGACGCTGCCGAACCCGGTTGCCGCCTATCGTGAATGCCTGAAGGTTCTGAAGCCTGGCGGAAAGCTGCTCGTGTTCGATGCGAACTGGCACCACGAGTTCTATAGCGAAGCTGTTGCGCAGAAGGTACGCGAAAATGAAGCGGCGTATTATCGGAAAACAGGCATCCGCACAGCTGTGTGCACCAACGACAAGCCTTACTACGACTCTCTTCCCCTTTCGTCGGTAGTGCGCCCCGCATGGGACGCCGATGCCCTGACACAGGTGGGCTTTGACGGCATCACGGTAATCGAAGATGCCGGCAAGGAAGTGTACCTGGACTGGGAATATGAGCTTTACGGCGCTTCTCCTCTGTTTGCTGTGGCTGCGGAAAAACCCGTTGCTGCTGCAGAAGGAAACGAAGCCTTCAACGTGCTCAAAGCCACACGTGACTATTGGAACGAGCGCTCCAACACGTTTGGACTCGATGGCTCCATCGATAAATGGGGCGACCTCATTCAGCAAAAACTCCTGCAGCGTGGTATTACGTCACCTTGGGTTCTTGATGCTGGCTGCGGCACGGGAGCCATGGCGCTTACTCTTGCATCGCGCGGGTATCGTGTGTGCGGTGTTGATTTTTCTCAGGGCATGCTGCTTCACGCCCGCATGAACGCAAAGCATCAGGGTCTGGAAATTCCTTTGGTATTGGGCTGCGTCGATCAGCTCCCGTTCGTTTCTGAAACCTTCGATGTGGTGGTAAGCCGCAACGTGCTTTCCAACTTGGCTGTTGCCAAGGAGGCCTTGGAAAGCTGGCGCGATGCGTTGCGCCCTGGTGGCTACCTGGTATATTTCGATTCCTCCTGGTGGCACTACCTCCACGAAGAATCGCTGGACGCTAAGCGTGCCCTTGCGTATGGTACGGGTTCTTCACCCATCTTCAACGTCCTTGAAGAACTCGCGAAAGATATGCCCATTGCTGCGGCGGACCGCCCTGCGTGGGACGTGATGGCCCTTCGCTCGCTTGGCTTCGAAGTTGAAGCAGTTGAAGATGTTTCTTCGCGTGTATGGACTGCCGAAGAACAGCGGCGCTATGAATTTGCTCCGCAGTTTATGGTGGTTGCGCGAAAGCCCGTTCGCTAGGCGCCCCATGAAAAAAATGATCGTACAGCGACTGCTGCATCTTGTGATGGTGCTGTTTTTGGTGACGCTTGTCTCGTTTTTTCTGATGTACTTTTCTCCTGGCGATCCAGTTACGGCGCTTTTGTCGCGTGGCGGCACGGTGCCTGACCCCGATGTGGTTGCCCAGAAAAGGGCAGAGCTCGGCCTGGACAAGCCTGTGGCGGAACAGTACGTTGCGTGGTTGACGGGGGTATTTCAAGGGAATTTGGGAATATCGATCAGCTCAGGGCGGCCCGTTGCATCGGAAATCGCTGCGCGCATGCCAGCAACGTTGTTCTTGGCCGTTATCTCTCTTGCGCTCACGCTTGTGGTGTCCATTCCTCTTGGTTGCTTGTGCGCTCTGAAGAAGAACCGCGCAACTGATTTGATTATTCGCTTCGCTTCCTTTGTGGGGGCTTCAGTTCCGGGCTTCTTGATGGCTCTGATTTTGATATTTGTATTTTCCCTGACGCTTCACTGGTTGCCCAGTATTGGAAACATGAAGGGTGTGGGTTGGGTTCTGCCTGTTCTGACACTGGTCCTTTGCGAATCAGCGATGTACATCCGCCAGATCCGTACCATTGTGTTGCAGGAAATGGAACAGGATTACGTTGAAGCGGCGCGTTTGCGTGGCGTTTCCGACGTCGCCATTCTGTCTCGCAGTGTGCTGAAAGCTGCGGCGCCCACCATTTTGGTGCTGACGGGCATGACGTTTGCGCAGCTTTTAGGTGGCAGCGCCATTATCGAAAACGTATTCAGCTGGCCCGGCATCGGCTTCTATGCGGTGCAGGCGGTATTTGCGCGTGATTACCCGGTAGTTCAGGCGTACGTGCTTATCGTCGCGGTGCTTTTTGTCCTGGTCAACCTTTGCGTTGACTTGCTCCAGGCTCGCATTGACCCCCGTGCCCGTTTGGCGCTGGAGCAATCTGACTCCCAGAACAGGCGGGGTGGTGTGCGTGCTTAGGGGTAAACGTCGAAGAGGCGGTCTGGCTGGGCGCCGTGCGCTCTATTGCGGCATTGCTGTGTTGCTTATCGTTGCGTTCTCGTTCGTTGCGCCTTTGTTGTGCCAGCACGATGCCGAGCTTGCCAACCTTGCGTTGTCGAACCGCGCGCCCGACGGGGAATTCCTTATGGGCACTGACTCGCTGGGGCGCTGCATCTTGTGCCGCGTGCTAACGGGATTGCACACCACCGTGCTTGCTGCTTTAGCGGTCGTGGTTTTAAGCGTTGTCATTGGTTCGGTTCTGGGCTCGTTGTCGGGGTATATCGGCGGCGTGTTCGATTCCGTGGTGATGCGCATTACCGATGCCTTCATGGCGTTCCCGACCTTGGTTTTGGGCATTGCCATTGCCGGCCTTTTAGGCGGCGGTTTGCAGAATGCGGTTATCGCGCTGGTGGTTCCCGGCTGGACACGCTTTGCGCGCATTGCCCGTTCTTCCGTGCTGGCGTTGAAAGAGCGCCCCTTCATTCAGGCAGCAGTTATTGGCGGCCTGAGCAGAACGGCAATCGCTCTGAAGCATGTGTTGCCCAACATTCTTCCACCCCTGATTGTTACGGCGTGTTTGGATATTGGTGGATCGATGCTCAGTTTGGCGGGACTTTCGTTTTTGGGCCTGGGCGCATCGCCTCCTTCGCCCGAGTTGGGTGCCATGATCAATCAGGCCGCGTCGGGGTTCCAAACTGCGCCCTGGGCGGTATTCGCACCGGGTTTTGCCATCTTCTTGGTGGTTGCGGTGTTCAATTATTTCGGCGATTCGGTTAACGAAGCGTTAGGAAATAAGAGCTCGCTGTTTGCGAGGGTAAAGAAATAAAGCCATCGAGGAAAGGAAAATGGGATGGTGAAAGTTAAGAAGAGGTGGGCAAAGCGCATTGCCGCCGTAACCCTTGCTTGTGCTTTGAGCGCAGGTGCGGTGGGCGCGTTAGTGGGATGTTCGTCGGATTCCAGGAGCAATAGCGACGAAATGAGCGTTGCCTGGACTTCCAATGCCGGTGAGTACAACCTTGATCCAACCAACAACTACATGGGTTGGCAGGGTTCCTATCTGGGCATCTACGAGCAGCTTTTCCGCATCGATGCCAACTTCGACCCTCAGCCCATGTTGGCTGAGTCCGCCGAAATGGTAAACGATACCACGTGGAAAATCACGATTCGCGAAGGGGTAACGTTCCAGAACGGCAACGAGCTCAATGCTCAGGCGGTAGCGGATTGCCTGAATCGCACCATTAGCATGAACGAGCGAGCCAAGAAATCGCTGGATATTGCCAGCATGGAAGCTGATGGCAACGTGCTCACCGTTACCACCAATTCCCTTAACACTGCCTTTAAGAACGAACTGTCCGAGCCTGTTGCCTCTATCATCGATGTGAACTCGGGCGCTGCCGAAGATGAGCCTGTGGGCACTGGCCCTTACAAGATCGATTCGGTTGCAGGCAATGGAGACGTTGAGCTTTCTGCCTACGATTCCTATTGGCAGGGCGAGCCGAAGATCAAGACCGTGCATGCGAAGTACCTGACCGACGACCAGTCGAAGGTGTCCGCTCTGCAGTCGGGCGAGGTTTGCGCGCTGATGAATGTTGCGGACGACCAGCTTGGAAACTTGAGCGATACGTCCAAGTACACTTTGCATCAGACCAATCAGGCTCGTGCCCACATGTTGTACTTCAACATGAAGAGCAAAGCCATGCAGGATGACGCGGTTCGCCAGGCCGTTGGCATGTGCGTCGATCGCGATTCGTATGTAAGCTCCATCTACAACAATTCCGCCGAAGCATCCCACGCCGCATTCCCCGACTCTTCTGGCTATGCTGATGGTGTGACCTGCGACGGCTTCGACGTGGAAAAGGCAAAGCAGATCCTGGCTGATGCCGGCTATGCCGATAACGATGGTGACGGTGTGCTGGAAAAGGACGGCAAGAAGCTTTCCCTGAAGCTGGTAACCTATCAAGCAAACGCTGCGCTGCCCATGGACTGCGAAGCGCTGGCATCTCAGCTTTCCCAGATCGGCATCGCTGCTGATATTGAAGTAGCCGAAAAGATTACCGTTCGTTTGGCCGACAGCGACTGGGATATTGGCACCATGGCTTACTCCACGCTTCCCACGGGCAATCCCTACACCTACCTGTCTGCGGTTATGGGCTCCGATGGCAACAGCAACTACGGTCATTACAGCAACGCCAAGGTTGACGAGCTTCTTGGCCAGCTGAAGAAGACCAGCGACGAGGCCGAGCAGAAGGAACTGGTGAAGCAGATCCAGCAGATCGCGCTCGGCGACCATGCTTATGTCTACATGGTCCATACGCTGGTAAATGACGTTACGGCAGCCGACGTTGAGAACCTTGCTATGCAGGGTCAGTATGACTGGCTGAACTATCAGATGTCTTACAAGTAGGGTGTATGTCTGCAATTTTCGAAATAGAAAACTTGCGTGTTGCGTACAACGGTGACGCCGTGCTTCACGACGTCACCGTTTCCCTTGGTCAGGGCTCTATTGTGGGCATTGTTGGCGAATCGGGCTGCGGCAAAACCACGCTGCTTCGCGCCGCGCTTGGAATGCTTGGGCAGGCGGGCGAGGTTTGCGGCGGCTCCATTCGTTTTGCTGGGAAAGACGTTTCCGGCATGACGCAGGTCGAGCATCTTTCCTATGTCAGTACGATGGCGTCGTTGGTGTCGCAAAACCCGCAGCGGGCCTTCAGCCCCGTTCGCACGTTGGGCTCTCAATTCGAGGAGACTGCACTTTTGCGTGGCGAGCTTTCGAAGGGGGAGGCTCGTGTGTGTGCGGCGTCGCTTCTTGGAAGGCTGGGGCTTTCCGATCCTGAGCGGGTTTTGGACAGCTATGTTTTCGAGCTTTCTGGCGGTATGGCCCAGCGTGCTGCTATTGGCCTTGCTTTGATGAATTCCCCAAAGGTCGTTTTCGCCGATGAGCCTACCAGCGCTCTTGATGTGGCGGTTCAGGCGCAAGTGGTAGAGGAACTTGTTTCGGCAAATCGCGAATTCGGGGTGTCGCTTTTAGTGGTGTCTCACAACATCGCCGTGCTGGCTCATATGGCTCAGTACCTCTATGTCATGAAAGACGGGGAGGTTGTGGAGAAGGGTCCTTCCAATCAGATTATTGCCTGCCCCCAGCATCCGTACACTCGTCAGCTAATTGCTTCTGTTCCCAAGCTAAGGGGTGCTCGATGAGGGCGTTGGAGGTTAACGGTGTATCCAAGCGTTTTCCCGGCATGGAAAAGTCGGCGCTGAACAGGGTGGGCTTTACCTTGGAGCAGGGTGAATGCTTGGGTATTGTTGGCGGCAGTGGCAGCGGCAAAAGCACGCTTGCCCGTGTTATCACGCTACTTGAGCAGTCTGATGGTGGCTCGGTTTCCCTGTTCGGAAAAGAAATCCTCGGTTTGCCGCGCAGGCAACGTAAAGATGTGTATTCAAGCATTCAAATGGTGTTTCAGATGCCGCTGGAATCGTTCGATCCCAGTTATACGTTAGGCGCCAGCATCGCCGAGGTGGCGCGCAGCTTTGGTGCCACGCGTGCGGAAGCGAAGGAGCAGGCCCTTGAAAAGCTTCAGCTGGTTGGCTTAGACGAGAGCTTTTACCAGCGTTTTCCTTCTCAGGTAAGTGGAGGTCAGTGTCAGCGCGCGGCATTGGCAAGGGCGCTTACTGCCAACCCTTCGGTGCTGATATGCGATGAGATAACCAGTGCCCTTGATGTGTCTACCCAAGCACATATTGTTTCGCTCATCGAACGGTTGAAGGGCAAGGTGTCCATCGTGTTTATTACTCACGACTTGGCTCTTGTGTCGGAGCTGGCCGATAGGCTCCTGGTGCTCGATGAAGGGGAAGTTGTTGAATGCGGTCCCACTGAAAACGTGGTTGCCAACCCCCAAAGCGCCTGTGCGAAAAGGCTGATGAGCTCCGTGTTTTCCCTCGGTGGTTTGGATTGAGGGTTTTGAACTTGCGCGCTTTGGATTCGAGGAGCTGAAACGGACTGGGCTCCTTGACCTTGGCGCCGAAATGGTCTGGGCGCTTTGATGTCTGATGCTGAAGCCGCCTTGGCGTTTCGCGGTTGGGGCTTTGCAGCGGATTGGACGCCGCAAAGCTGAGGCGTCGCGGCCGTTCAGATGCTTTTCCGGAGGGCATTCATGGAAATGCCGATGACGGACGTGGCGGTGAGAGCTATTGGCTTCACCAAGCGCACCGACGGCAAAGAAATAGTTGATGAAGGGTGGTGCGGTGAAAACAATAGACTTCACCAGGGGAAACATGGCGAAAAACGTTGCCTGCTTCGCTCTCCCTTTGTTGTGTGCCAACTTGGTGCAGCTTTTGTATTCTGCCACCGATGCGCTCTTTGCTGGAAATGTTGAAGGAACGGCGGGAATTGCTGCCATTGGGGCATCGTCCCTTGCAGTAACGTGCGTGGTGAGCTTCCTATCTGGCTTTTCGGTTGGTTCCAATGTCCTTGTTGCGTCGAAGCGCGGTGCAAAAGACGAAGAAGGGCTTCGCCAGGTTTTTGGTAGCTCGGTTCTTCTTGCGTTGCTTCTGGGTGTTCTGTTTTGTGTCGTGGGAATTGCCTGTTCGGATGTGCTGGTGAGGTTGATGGCGGTCCCCGAGTCTGTGCATGATCGTGCTCTTTCCTACCTGCGCATCTATTTTCTGGCGCTTCCTTTTATTGCTCTTTACGACAATGTTGCTTCCTGCTTGCGGGGAATAGGTGATTCGCAAACGCCTTTATATGCCCAGATCGTTGGTGGAATCGTCAACGTTATCCTCGATGCGGTGGCGCTTCTGGTCCTGGGGCTTGGCATCGATGGCGTGGCGTGGGCGACGTTCTTTTCTCAGGGCATTGCGTTTCTGTTCGCGTTTCTGCGCGCTAAGTCGATGCTTAAGGTTCGTTCTGTGATTCAGCCGATGACGGGGCTTGCGGCGGATCTCGCGATGCGGCCGGCGCAGGAGGCTGAGTCGCAGCTTATGCCGCGGTCGGCGACGGGTACTGTGACCGAGTCTGCAATGAGGCCTGCCCAGCTCGCGACGAGACCTGTGACCCGGCTCGCAACAAGACAGGAAGCCTCGCCTGCGACCAAGCCTGCAGCAAGGCCCGAAGTCCCGCCTGCGACTCGGCCCGCGACGAGGCCCGTGACCCAGCTCGCGACGAGGCCTGTGATCCAGTCTGCGGCGAAGCCCGCAGTCCGTTTGGGCAAAGCGCTTACCTGCATGGATTTCGTAATTGCCAAAGAGATCTTTACTGTTGGTTTTCCCGTCGCGATTCAGGCCCTGTGCGTCACCCTTTCCAATATGGTGATTCAAGTGGCCATTAATGCCACAGGGGAAACGAATGTTGCTGCCTTCACGGCGTATTTCAAAATTGAAATGCTCATCTATGCGCCTTTGGTGGCCTTGGGCCAGACGACAACGGTGTTGGCGGCGCAAAACGTAGGAGCCAAATATCATTGGCGGGTTCATCGCGGGGTCCGCTGTTGCATTGCGTTCGGTGCGACTTTTGCGGTTGTATCGGCTGCCGTGCTTCTTGTTTTCCGTTTTTCAGTTGTGGCGCTCTTCGACCAAAATGTCGAGGTGGTCGCCGCTGGTGGATTGGTTATGTTGGTCTCGTTCCCGTTCTACTGGATCTATGCATTTATCGAGGTGTATGCGGGTGTTTGTCGTGGTATCGGCAGAGCGAAAGAGGCAACCCTGATAACGTTGCTCTGCTTTGTCGTGATGCGTCTGATACTCCTGCTCCTCGTTCAGCATTGCGGGTTTGGCCTGGTGGGAATTGCTGCCATTTATCCGTTGACATGGCTGCTTGCCGCCTTTTTCCTGGGCTTCTACTACTACGCCTTTGCGCACAAGGAATTGCATCCCGCCACACATGGAGGCTGCCGAGAATGACCATCGAACCGTTTACCGCAAAACGTGGCGAGGTTTTCACAACGTGAGCTATCGCGCGGCAGAATCCGTTCAGCGGGAGCTATCATGCATGGCAGGATTCGCCCAGCGGGAGCTATCGAGCATGGCAAGATTCGCCCGTCGCGCATGATTTGAGGGGTCCGTGCAGCGAAAAGGGTCCCTCTCTGGCAAGATGTTCGCCTGGTGTATTCTCCAACGGCGCTTTGCAGGGCATTTTGAATACATGGGGAGCATATCTTGCCAAAACCAGCTCATTTTGGATGCATGGCGGCAATATCTTGCCACGAAAGGGCGTTTTTCCTGTCTGGGGCTCCTTCGGGAATGCATCAGGGCGATATTTTGCCAGGAATGCGGCCCCTCGCCTGTTCGGGAATGCACTTCGAAGATGCTTCGTCTAGGACCCTTCGGCTGTACAGGTGAACGAAAGATGATTATTGTCCTGTTCTGTCCACGCTAGCCTGCCCCTTCGGTGTCGTGGGGCTCTGGGCGATGCTGTGCTGTGGGGTTTCGGGTGCCGGTGTCGCCGTTGACACGAATGGCGGCGGAGCGGGCGGAGCATGAACAGGCGCAGGTGCAGATGCAGGTGTAGGCGCGGGCGCGGATGCCGTTGCTGCCCCCGGTGCTGCGGGCTTTTGGCGGGCGGCTCGCTCACCGCGTGCTGCATGGCGTTGACGTGCTGTTCGGCCATCGCGCGCTGCGGGGCGTTGACGTGCTAGGCCGTCGTGTGAAGCGGGGCGTTGACGTGCGGCTCTGCCATCACGGCACTACGGCGTTGCGAGCGTTGACGGCAGCGATGCGTATCGCGCGGAAGCGGAACCGTTCACCGCAAAACGGAGCGGGACGGGATGATGGGTCTTCCCAATGCTCTTTATTGTGATAAAGTGACTTCCATGATTTTTTCCGAGGAACATATCGCACACAGCAGCGCAACTGCGTTGGTGAAGGCCAATGCTGGTATTGCTGTGGTCCTGGGTTCGTGCGCTGTTATGTCTCAGCATCTTGCTCAGAAGTGTATGTCTGCTTGCGCCGTCATGTCCGAGCATCTGGCTCAGGGCTGTTTCGGTTTGGCTGCTGTTGCTTCTCAGCATTGGGCCCAGCGCTCGCATTGCGTAGTTGAGTTTGCCTCCATAGCGTATCGATATTGATAGCACACGGGTTTTTCCTGGGTGCTTTTTTTATACCCGAAAAGGTCGTGTGCGTTCTCGTTTTCCCTGGTCAGTCGGCTTGGTTTGGCGTTGAGACGCCGATAGTGGTGTTCTTTTCCCGGTCGATCGAGAGGCGTATCCGTTTTGCCTTCATGCGGGTTTCGATTGCTGGTTCCTGCAGCTTGTCGATCAGTCGGGAGGCGTGCCTGCATCGCTTTTTGTGTGGGTTTCGATCATGGAGCTTTGTAGTTTGCCGGTTCGATTTGCGCCGATTTATGCTCGCTGCGGCATCGGCTGACCAGCATGTTTTGTCGAAGATAAAGGAGTTCTTTCGTGGTTGCAAAGATATGCATCATTTTGATTTTCGTGGGTGTTGTGGTTGGTGTTGGCATTTACGCGCGCCAGCACACCAAGAACGTTGACGGCTTTGTTCTAGGTGGCCGTAACGTAGGCCCCTGGCTTTCGGCGTTCGCTTTTGGCACCAGCTACTTTTCGGCGGTAATCTTCGTTGGCTACGCAGGTCAGTTCGGCTGGAAATACGGCTTGGCGGCGTTTTGGATTGGCATCGGCAATGCCCTTCTTGGTTCGCTGTTGGCATGGTGGGTGCTTGGTCCGCGTACGCGTGAGATCACGCAGCGCCTGAAGGCCACTACCATGCCCGAGTTTTTCGGCAAGCGCTACCAGTCGAAGGGGCTGCGCATCGCTTCGGCGGCCATCATCTTCGTGTTCCTGATTCCCTATACCGCCAGTGTCTACAACGGACTTTCCCGTTTATTCGGTATGGCGTTCGGCTTGCCCTACGAATGGTGTGTGGTAGGTATGGCGGTTGTTACCTGCGTTTATGTGGTACTTGGCGGTTATATGGCCACTGTTCTGAACGACTTCATCCAAGGTATTGTGATGCTAGTGGGCATCGTTGCGGTAATTGCGGTGGTGCTTGCGGGCCAAGGCGGTTTTTCCGAAGCTATCGTTTCTCTTTCGCAGATCCCTGCCGAGGGTACCGATATGCAGGGCGCATTTGTTTCGATGTTCGGTCCCGACCTGTTCAACCTTGTAGGCGTCATCGTCCTTACCTCGCTGGGCACCTGGGGCTTGCCTCAAATGGTTTCGAAGTTCTATGCCATCAAAACCGGTCCTGCTATCAAGCAGGGCGCCATCATCTCTACCTTATTCGCCTTTGTGGTTGCGGGTGGCAGCTACTTCCTGGGCGGATTTGGTCGCCTGTTCGGTGATCAGATCGCCTTCGCTCCCAGCGGCATTCCCATTTACGACTCCATCATTCCCACCATGCTTTCCGGGTTGCCCGATATCTTGCTCGGCATTGTGGTAGTGCTTGTTCTGTCGGCTTCCATGTCGACGCTTTCTTCGCTGGTGCTCACTTCTTCTTCCACGCTGACCCTAGACCTTCTTAAAGGCAACGTCATCAAGAGCATGCCCGAGAAGAGTCAGATTGCGTGGATGCGCGGCCTTATCGTGGTGTTCGTGGTTATCTCGGCGGCTATCGCGCTGGTGCAGTACACCTCCACCATCACGTTTATCGCTCAGCTGATGAGCATCTCCTGGGGTGCGCTTGCTGGCGCGTTCCTTGGTCCGCTGATTTGGGGTTTGTACAGTTCGCGCATCTCGAAAGGCGCGGTATGGGCAAGCTTTTTCGTGGGTGTGGGCCTTACCGTGTCCAACATGTTCATTGGATTCATCGCCTCGCCCATTAACTGCGGTGCGTTGGCCATGATTCTTTCATTGGTAGTTGTCCCGCTGGTGAGCTTGGTCACGCCTTCGGTCCCGTTCCAGGTGAAGATGCCGACTGGCGAAGGCGCTATCGATCGCGAGATCGAGCGCGAGTTGCGAGAAGAGGCGGCCGCTGCCCGTTCGTAGGCGCTGGTGGTTGACCGCTTAAAGCGTATACCCCCAACGGCCTTTCGGATTCCGGTAGGGTATGTCACGATTGCGCTAAAAGCTATGTTTTTGGCCGTGGCGGGTGGGCTCTGCCGCTATCCTGATGTTCAAGAGCAGACATGGGACGAAGATAGGCGCAGGTGCGCCAATTCGTCTCGACCGGCCAGGCAAGGAGTGCGCGCATGAAGCCGATGAGTATCAGGGATGTTGTGGGACCCATTATGGTAGGGCCTTCCTCTTCGCACACGGCGGGTGCGCTGCGCATTGCCAGCATGGTGCGCAACCTGCTCGATGGTGAGCCGGTGGAAGTGACGTTTACCCTTTTTGGCTCGTTCGCCCATACCTATCACGGGCACGGGACCGACCGCGCCCTGGTTGCGGGCATGCTGGGGCTGCATACCGACGATCTGCGCGTACGCAATTCCTTCGACCTGGCGAAGGAGCAAGGGCTTGAATTTTCGTTCGAGCCCGATACCGTTACCAAAACCGCGCATCCCAATACGGTTGAGGCCCGTGTGGTCGACTGCTACGGCAACGAAGTGGTGGCACGTGGCGTTTCCATTGGCGGTGGTGCGGCGGAGCTCACGCGCATCGACGGCATCGATGTGCATATCACGGGCGAATTCAGCAGCATGATCGTTCGTCAGCAGGACCTGCCAGGAACGTTGGCTCATATAGCCAGCACCCTGGGCGATGCAGGCATCAATATTGGCACTTCGCAGCTCCACCGCACACGTCGGGGTGGGGAGGCGTTTACCGTTATGGACGTGGACGATCCTGTTCCCGAAGAAGTAATTGACCGCATTCTGGAGTTTCCCGCTATTCGCTCGGTCCGCTTTATTCCCGCCGATGGCCTGCATCGCAACCCTGGCGAAGTGTCATCCGATATCGACCCGGAACTTGCTTTGCGAGAATTTCAAAAGCTCGATTTTGCCACGGCAGCTCAGCTCCTTTCCTTCTGTGAGGAAAACGGCGTTTCTTTGAGCTATGCCGCCGAAGCGCGTGAACGTGCGCTGTTGGCGAGCCGAGGGGTGGCGGGGTCCGCTATTGTCTCGTACCTCCAGCGTGCGCTGGATGTGATGCGTGCTTCGGCGACGGCCCCTGTGGAAGCCCCGCGCTCTTCCATGGGCGGGCTGATCGGCGGGGAAGCCGCCAAGCTCCGTGAATTGGAGGATTTAGGCGCAGGCGTAAACGGGCCGCTTCTTGCTTTGGCAACGCGCAATGCCGTTGCCGTTTTGGAGACGAATGCCACTATGGGCGTTATTGTTGCAGCACCAACCGCTGGTTCGGCGGGCGTGATCCCCGCCGTGCTGCTTTCCCTGCAAGAGGTACATGGCTTCAGCGATGCGCAGCTGATGGATGCGCTGAAGAATGCGGCTGTTGTTGGCTCGATTATCGCCCGCAACGCTACGGTGGCAGGCGCCGAAGGGGGTTGCCAGGCCGAAATCGGGTCTGCTGCCGCAATGGCTGCCAGTGCCGCTGTTGAGCTTTTGGGCGGCACGCCTCGCATGTGCCTTACTGCCGCTGGCTATGCGCTGGCCAACATGCTTGGCTTGGTGTGCGACCCCATCGGCGGGCTGGTGGAAGCGCCCTGTCAGAAGCGCAACGCCAGCGCTGCGGTGAATGCACTCTCTGCGGCTCAGATGGCTCTTGCGGGTATCGAAGGCCTCATTCCGTTCGACGAAGTGGTGGATGCCATGCTGAAAGTGGGCCGAAGCCTTCCTTACGAGTTGCGTGAAACCGCATTAGGCGGAATGGCAGCCTGTCCCTCTTGTGCTAAATTCTGCCGTTAACGGTTCTTGAAATTGAGAGATTTACCGTTTACCGAGAGACTCAATCCGACCGCTTCCGCTAATCGACCGTTCGCACGTGACCCTCATTAGCATCGTTGTCATCAAACGAAGCACAAGCGAAAGGGGTTCGAATGGGGCTTCTCGATGGAAAAGTGGCTATCATCACTGGCGGCGGCAAGGGTATTGGCTTTGGTATTGCCAGCGCTTTTGCTGAAGAAGGCGCGAGCCTGTGCATTACGGGCCGCAACGAGCAGCGCCTGATCGACGCCGAGGCAAAGCTCAAGGAGCAGTACAGTGTTGACGTTATGCACGTTGCCGCTGAAGGTTCCGACGAAGAGGCGGTAAAGAATGTTATCGCTCAAACCATCGCCCATTTCGGCAAGCTCGATACCGTGGTAAACAATGCCCAGGCATCTAAGTCGGGCGTTATGTTGGTCGACCATAGCAAGGAAGACTTCGACCTGGCAATCAATTCTGGCCTGTATGCTGCATTCTTCTACATGAAGCATGCTTTCCCTGAACTCAAGAAGACTAAGGGCTCCGTTGTTAACCTTTCCTCTGGTGCTGGCCTGTTCGGCAAGCCTGGCCAGTCCAGCTACGCTGCTGCGAAGGAAGGCATTCGCGGCATGACGCGCGTTGCGGCTACCGAATGGGGTCCCGACGGCGTACGCGCCAACGTTATTTGCCCGTTGGCTATGACCGAGCAGTTGGCGGCTTGGAAGGAAGAGTACCCCGACACCTTTGCTGCAACCATTAAGGGCATCCCGCTGGGCCGTTTCGGTGATCCTAAGACCGACATCGCCCCTGTTGCCGTGTTCCTGGCGAGCGACATGGCGTCCTATGTTTCTGGCGAAACCATTACGATTCAGGGCGGATCCGGTTTACGCCCGTAGTTGTGCGGGGAAGGGCGCCGTTCTTCGGAGCGGCGCTTTTTTTGTGTCCTGATGACCCTGTGCGCCAGGTCGACTCGCGAATTCCGGCGTGCGACCCCGCTGCGGGAATTGCTCCCCGCAAGCACCAGCGCGCGAACCCGGCTTGCGAGCTGTCCTCGTAAATCCCGGTGCGTGACCCTGCCATGCGAACTACTCTGGCGAATTCCGGCGAGCGAATCCACCTTGCGATCCTGCCGCGGGTCTGTGGACACCGTTGCCTGCGATCCCGTTCCTGTGTCTGTCCCTCAAATCAGTCTCGCGCAAGCGCTCGATGTTCGCTTGGCCTGCGGGTTCGTTCCGCATCTCACATCTATGTTACGGTCGATTCGCGGAGGGGGCGCAAGCCGGCCTGCGCGAAGGGCGCGAGCCGGCTTGGGTGAAGAGCGTGAGCCAGCTTGTCATCTGCGCCCTCAGCACGTATGCCTGCATTTAGCGCACCCCTCCATGTGCTGGACAACATGCCCCCTACCTTCCGTTCGGTTGCCAGCCATCGCGACAATGTTTCGTCTCCATGCACAGGATGTCGCGCCCCTTTCTCACGTACGCAGCACCGCCTGCACGAAGAGGTCGTCGGATTCATGCGGTACGAGAGCTATGGTAAGGCAATAGGCCCGCCCGCACGAAGATGCCGCTCTGTTGGCAAAATGCTCGCGAAATGCGTTCTCCAGCGTCCGGCGGTGGCAGGATTGCGCCCTGATGCGCTCTTGGCCTGACTGGCAGTGGCAATATACTCGTGCGGTGCGTTCCCGTGCGCTTGCCGATGGCAAAATGCTCGCGAAATGCGTTCCCGGGCGGCAATCCGTGGCAAGTTTTTCACTCCATGCATCCCGAAAGTAGCCTCGGACGGGAAAATCGCCAGTTCGTGGCAGCATATCGCCGCCGTGTATCCAAAATGAGCTGGCTTTGGCAGGATGTGCGCGCTATGCATCCGAAAAGCCCTGCAAACAGCTGTTTGGGAATACACCGCGCGAAGATCTTGCCATGAAGGGGCCGCTTTCGCCGCACGGGCCCCTCGAATCATGCGCGGCGCGCGAATCTTGCCATCCTCTGACGCTTGACCTTTCGGCGACGAGATACCTTCGCTGAAGGATGGGATGCTTCGTCTCTTCCGGCTCGGTGGTGCAGATTCGGGCATCCCCGTCTAGCGGGGAAGTCGCCCGCGCCGTCCCCGCCCAGTGTAAGGCTACCCAGCATCTGCCTTTCCTGACGGATGGCGCGCATTCGCCTTCCCGCTTCGGCGGCTTGAGGCAGGGCATAAGAAAAGGGGACCCGTGTGGGTCCCCTTTTAGCTGGTCGGCAGGTACGAGCCGGTCAGCTCTAACAGTGCGGATCGGTCAGTTCTAACGGTACGAGCCGATTAGCTCTAGCGGCACGGCCGACCTGCTAGTTGGCAATGAACTGACTAGTTCTGACCAGGCTCGACAACCAGTGTGTCTTCGTATGCTGCACCGTAGGTATCAAGTAGGGTCTTCTCATAGTCTGCGTGGAAGAAGTTCTCGGAGCCGAGGTTCTTCAGGTCCTCGTTGATCCAGTTCAGCAGGCTTTCGTTGCCCTTGGAAACAGCAGGAGCGATGGTGTCGGTGTCGCCCAGCTGCTCAATGCCGACAACGTATTCGGGACCAGCCTGGTTGGCGAAGGCGATAACCTCGGTGTTGTCATTTGCCCAAACAGCATCGGGGTTGTTTTCGAATGCGGTCTTAGCTGCAGCGTAGGTGTCGTACTTCTCGAGCTTGAGGTCCTTGTTGTGCTCGGTGAGGTAGGTCTCGGCAGTGGTGCCGGAGATTACGATTACCGTGCGGTCGCCAATCTGGTCGAGGTCAGTAACAACCTTGTCCTTGTGGGAAACAACGCCCAAAGCAACGTTCATGTAAGGATCGGCGAAGTCGACCGCCTCAGCGCGCTCGGGGGTGACGGTGAAGTTTGCCAGGATAACGTCAACCTTGCCAGTCTGCAGGTATTCAACGCGGTTGGCTGCTTCGGTGGACACTAGCTCAACATCTACTCCAAGGTCCTGGCCAAGACGGTTTGCCAGCTCGATGTCGTAGCCCTGGTAGTTGCCGTTTTCGTCGACGTAGCCGAAGGGGCTCTTGTCGCTGAATACGCCGATGGTGATCTTGCCGCTGTCCTTGATCTGGTCAAGGGTGCGGTAATTTGCGCTCGAGGAATTGCTGTTGCCGGAGCAGCCCGTGAGTAAGGCTCCCGCAAGAGCCAAGGCTGCAACAAGCACAGCAACAAGCTTCCAGGTGCGTTTCGTCTGGGTCATGTCTTTCTCCTTACTTCTGCCCTCTTTGGCGTGCGAGGGTTTCTTTGATTGATGGAAGTAAACCGCTTAAATCCTACAAAGTCAATAAGGATTGAGGGAATTAGTCATTTTGCTTTTGTGAATGGCTGGTTATTGCGGGGGTTGGGGGCGTAGCTGTATCGCAGACGATGCGTCGAGAGCGCGCCTCCGCTCCCGTTGTCCAGCCGCCGCTGTTGGCCCACCGTTCCCCAAGCTGACGGCGACTTATCTGCGGCTGCAACGGGTATCCGTGCGCGGACCATGGAACAGCGCGAGGCAGACAACCGCCCGAATGCACGTCATTGAAACAAACGAGGCTCGCTTGAGGTTGTAGCGATCCGTGCCTTTCGAGGGGGGGGCGGGGCGGGTTTCCGTGTGCGCGGGCGCTGTCAGGCGGTTGCCTGTGACATCGGTGGGAAAGGGCCCTCTGCAGGCGCGGGCGTTGCGATTTGTTGAGAAGGTCGTATTGCGAAAACGAAAAGAGCCCCATTGTTGGGGCTCTGAGGGTGCGATGGGATTCGAAGAGGATTTCGTTTAAGTCATGCGACCGGTTTCACGCGACTGCATCGGCTCCTGGCAGTAGCGGGCTTTAGCCCAACTCTGCTTGAGTCTCTGGTTGCGACAGGACACACCCGGTCGCGTTGGGCTCCTGGCTGCGCCGGACTCCCAATCCTTCTGGCTGAAGCGCTCGTTAGGCTTCGTGCTGACGGACGGCGTCGAACTCGAAAGTATGCAGGAACTTCTGTGCGCGTTCGGTTTTGGGGTGCTCGAAGAAGCGTTCGGGGATATCTTGCTCCACGATTTCGCCTCCATCGAAGAACAAAACGCGGTCGGCAACGGCGCGTGCGAACTGCATTTCGTGGGTAACGATAAGCATCGTTTTGCCCTCCTGCGCCAAGCCCAAGATAACGTCCAGCACCTCGCGCACCATTTCGGGGTCGAGGGCGGCGGTAACTTCGTCAAGTAGCAGCACTTCGGGCTCCATTGCCAACGCGCGGGCAATGGCAACGCGCTGCTTCTGGCCGCCAGAAAGCTCGCGCGGATAGCTCTTTTCCTTGTCGGTAAGGCCAACGCGCTTCAGGAGAGTGCGAGCTGCCTCTTCGGCCTGCGCCTTGGGGATCTTCTTCACTTTGGTGGGCGCTAACGTGATGTTGTCGAGCACCGTCATATGGGGGAACAGGTCGTAGCTCTGGAACACCATGCCAACTTTTTGGCGAAGCTCGGTGAGATCCTTTTCGGAGCTGGTTACCTCTTTGCCATCAACTTCGATGGTGCCTCCCTGAATAGGCTCAAGGGCATTGATGCAGCGCAGGAAGGTTGACTTGCCGCACCCCGAGGGGCCGATAACAACAATTACCTCGCCGCGCTTGACGGAAAGGCTGATATCTTCCAGCACCACGTTATCGCCGTAGGCTTTTTTAAGATGCTCAATGGAGAGCAGGGCGGTATCGCTCATTGCTTAGTTCCATTTCTTCTCGAGGTGGTTTGCCAGCATACTGATGGGCCAGCAAATTACGAAGTACAGCAGCATAATAGTGCCGTAAATGCCGAATACGGCGTTGGGGGAGGTCATGCGGTTTGCCTCGATGATCTGTTGGCCAACCTTCATCATCTCGATAACGCCGATCATCAGCAGCAAGCTGGTGGTTTTGATCATGCGGGTAATGAGGTTGATGGAGGAAGGAATAAGGCGGCGGATGGCCTGCGGGATGATTACCTGACGGTAAATTTGTGCCTTATTCAGACCCAACGCAGCGGCGCTCTCGTACTGCTGCTTTGGGATGCTGGTAAGGGCGCCGCGAACCAAGTCGCCCATTTCGCCGGTGCCCCAGAACACGAATACGATGATGGAGGAAAGCTCCGCCGAGATATTCAGGCCCATAACACGCGTGGCGCCGAAGAACACGATGTAGAGCAGCACCAGTTGCGGCATAATGCGCACGATTTCGAGGTACAAACGAGAAATAACCTTGGCAACAGGGTTTTTCCACGTCATGAAGATGCCGAACAGCATGCCTAGGATGATGCTGAGCACGACAGAGATTGCGCTGATCTGCACCGCAACCCAAAGACCCTGCAGAAGGCGGGTGGCGTTTGAGCCCATGAACAGAACATCAAGCCCCAAAGCTTCCATGGCGCAACCTCCTTTCAATGTACGTACCAGCAACGGAAACCGGCACCAGGATAATGAGGTAGAACGCCACGAGCATTACCAGGCATTCGGTGGTTTTGTAGTAAAGGCCCATCAGGTCTTTCGTGACGAACATGAGGTCCATCAGGCTGATTGCGGAAAATACGCTGGTTTCCTTCAACAGGAAGATAACGTTGGCGACAAACGATGGGAAGCTCAGCGAAACTGCCTGCGGAAGCACTACGTAACGCATGGACTGCAGTTTCGAAAGGCCCAGGCTGATAGCGCTTTCGCGCTGGATGGGCTCCACGTTTTCCAGGCCAGCACGGAACGATTCGGCCATGTAGGCGCCGCCGTGCAATGCAAGGCCAACCATACCGCACACTTCTGGCGTGATGGAAAAGCCCATACGGGGCAGGCCAAAATAGAAGAAGAACAGCTGAATAAGCAATGGCGTGTTGCGGAACAGCTCGATGTATACGCGACAAAGCTGGCGAAGCACCGGGATGCGGAAGTGCACGATCATGGCCACAATGAGGCCGATGATGACGGATCCGGCAATGCCGATCCATCCAATGCTCAGCGTCAGCCACGCCGCATCCTCGTACAGAGGAAGGTATTGCGCCATGGCGTCGAAGTTCAACGCGGGGTCCTTTCTATATTGCAATACCTATCAGTTTGATAGGATTAAGGGGGATTGTAGAACGATGGCAATGCAAGTCAAGCGTTTTCAGGGGCAAGACAGCATGCCTTGGCAAAAAGCCAACAGCTTTACATATTACTTGTTTAAGTCGCCATTGTGGAACCAAGCGTGCTCGAATCTCGTATTCGGCGAAGTGGTGGCGGTTTGCGCTTCGGTGGGTGCTAGACTTCGGAGGTAATTTTGAACTCATTGCCCGGAATGGAAAGGAAGCAGATTTTGAGCGAGCCGGAAAAGCGAGAGGTTCCCTTTAAGGAAGTGGCGCGGAAATTCGTTAGCTACTACAAACCGTTTACGTTTTTGTTCGTTGCCGACTTGGTATGCGCAACGCTGCTCGCCGCCATCGACTTGGCATTCCCCCAGATCCTCAATTTCTTTGTGCGCGATTTCTTCGTCAATGCCCGTGATGCCATTATGGGCGTATTGCCGTGGGTGGCTGCTGGGCTGGTGGCGATGTATGTGGTGCGCAGCTTGTGCCAGTACTTCATTTCTTGCTGGGGGCACATTATGGGCGCACGTATGGAGGCGCGGATGCGCATGGATTTGTTCCAGCAGTATCAGCGTCTAAGCTTTTCGTATTACGACCGCAACAACACCGGCGAAATGATGTCGAAGCTGGTTACCGACCTGTTCGATATTTCGGAGGTGGCTCACCACGGTCCCGAGAACCTCTTTATCGCAACCCTGAAAATCGTGGGTTCCTTCACGTTGCTGATGTTCATCAACGTTCCGCTTACGCTGGTGATGTTGGCGGTGACGGCTGTCATGGCAACGTATGCGTTTGTCCAGAATTACCGTAAGCGCATAATCTTCCGCCAGAATCGTGTGCGCATGGCGGGTTTGAACGCGCGTTTGCAGGATTCGCTGGGTGGCATTCGCGTGGTGAAGGGCTTTGGCAACGAGCGTATCGAGATCGACAAGTTCGGTCACGCCAATGAGGAATTCATCGAAACGAAGGAACTTTCGTACCGTTTCATGGGTCAATTCCAAATGGCATCGAGCTTCTTCACGGGCGCGTTGTATACGGCAACCATTGTGGGCGGCGGCCTGTTTGTTGCGCAAGGCATCCTCGATCCTGCCGATATGGTTATGTACGCGCTGTACATTGGCATCTTTATTGCTCCCGTGGAGCTGCTCATCAACTTCACCGAAACGTTCCAGAAAGGTTATGCGGGCTTTCGTCGTTTCGTGGAAACGCTTGCTGAACGTCCAGGGGTGGAAAACAAGCCCGATGCCATTGATCTTGGTGCTGTGGTTGACGAAGGAATTGCTCCGAGCATCAGCTATTCGGACGTTCGTTTCTCGTATGTTGACGGCAAGGAGGTGCTGCGTGGCTTGACCCTTGAGGTGCCCGCGTGGTCTACCGTGGCGTTGGTCGG
>ENA-ORUG01001173-ORUG01001173.1-human-gut-metagenome-genome-assembly--contig:-NODE-1173-length-24972-cov-75.045511_pt1 | contig 24972 bp, 17 predicted proteins | sample MGYA00242079_ERZ509207 | MGnify/ENA primary metagenome ERZ509207 (study PRJEB26280, sample SAMEA2338780) | human gut metagenome | biome: human gut; feature: human-associated habitat; material: faeces...
TTGTTGCTCTGGCACTTATAAATAATGTTAAACTATAGTGTTGCGGAATTAAGGATTAGATGGATTTTATTCAGACTATCATTATCTCTATCGTAGAGGGATTGACCGAGTTCTTGCCAGTGTCTAGTACAGGTCACATGATTATTGCCGAAAACTTGTTGGGTGTAGATATCCAGGATAAGTTTGTCAACGCCTTCACTGTCATCATCCAGTTTGGTGCCATTCTTTCTGTCATCTGCCTGTATTGGAAGAGATTCTTCTATCCGGATGCAGTGAAGACAGGAGAGAAGACCTATTGGAAGGCGATGTTCGATTTCTATGCCCGCCTGGTGGTTGGTACACTGCCTGCCGTGGTATTGGGTCTTGCCTTCAATGATTTCATCGAGTCAAATCTGGGAAATGTGCAGCTGGTAGGTTGGATGCTTGTCATTGGTGGTGTGTTCATGCTCTTCTGCGATAAGATTTTCAATAAAGGCAGCGAGCAGACTAAGCTTACTTACAAGCGTGCCCTGACCATCGGTTTCATCCAGTGTATTGCGATGATTCCAGGTGTGTCTCGTTCCATGTCAACCATTGTGGGAGGTATGTCTCAGCGACTCACCCGCAAGGCGGCTGCCGAGTTCTCATTCTTCCTGGCTGTGCCTACCATGTTTGGTGCCACCTGCCTGGAGGTTTATAAACTGATTAGCCATGGTGGCGGTTCGTTGCTCACTCAGGGCAACAACCTGGTTACCTTACTCTTAGGTTCAGTGGTAGCATTCATCGTTGCTATTCTCGCCATCAAGTTTTTCATCAATTATGTCACCAAGTACGGTTTCGCAGCTTTCGGCTGGTATCGTATTGTTATCGGACTCATCATCATCATCTGCGGCCTTTGCGGTGTAGATATGCAGATGGTTGACTAAAATAAGAATATGGATTTTAGAAAAGGAGAAATTATAGCCATCGACAAGCCTTATCGCATGTCGAGCTTTGGAGCACTGGCACACGTTCGCTATCTGCTCAGCAAGAAACTCGGCTTCAAGGTGAAGATAGGACATGCCGGTACGCTCGATCCCCTTGCTACGGGTGTGTTGGTGCTCTGCACGGGTAAATGTACCAAGCAGATTGAGCAATTGCAGACACATACCAAGGAATATACGTCTACTCTTCAGTTGGGTGCTACCACGGCAAGCTACGATAAGGAGCACAGTGTAAACCATACTTTCCCAACCGAGCACATCACCCGTGAGCTGGTAGAGGAAGTGCTGAAGCAGTTTGTTGGTGAGATTCAGCAGGTTCCGCCTACCTATAGTGCCGTGAAGGTGAATGGTGACCGTTCTTATGCCCTGCGCAGAGCAGGCGAGGAGGTGCAGCTGAAGCCTAAGACCGTGCGTGTGGATGAAATCGAACTCACCGATTACAACGATGAGGAGAAGACGGCAAGCATCCGAGTGGTTTGCGGTAAGGGTACTTACATCCGGTCCCTGGCACGCGACATCGGTCGTGCCCTGGATAGCGGTGCCTTCCTGACAGCCCTCCGCCGTACCAAGGCAGGAAGCTTCTCGGTAGAGAACTGCATCGACTTTGACCATTTCCAGGAATGGCTCGATGCACAGGAGATAGAAGACAGCCTTGCCAATAACTAGGCTCGAATTTCGAAAAATGACATTAATAGTAAATCATCTTAAGAAAGGAGATATAATATCACATGAAACTATCACAATTCAACTTTAAGTTGCCAGCTGCTCAGGTGGCACTTTATCCACATAAGACTAAGCGTGTGGTCAAGACTGCTAGTGGTGAACGTACTTTCGAGATTACCCGTCGTGACGAGTCTCGGCTCATGGTGCTCCACAAGAAGTCTGAAACCATCGATATGTATAAAAAGGACGAGAATGGCAAGGATATGGTGGATGCTGATGGCAATCCAGTATTCCTGCAGTTCAAGGATATCGTCAACTACTTCGAAGAGGGTGATACCTTCATCTTCAATGATACGAAGGTATTCCCAGCCCGCCTTTATGGTACCAAGGAGAAGACTGATGCCAAGATTGAGGTGTTCCTGCTCCGTGAGCTGAATGCCGAGATGCGTCTTTGGGATGTGCTGGTAGAGCCTGCGCGAAAGATCCGTATCGGCAACAAGCTGTTCTTTGATGATGTCAACGAGATGGTAGCCGAGGTAATCGATAATACCACCAGCCGTGGCCGTACCCTCCGTTTCCTCTATGATGAGGATGGCAATCACGATGTCTTCAAGCGTTCGCTCTTTGCTTTGGGTGAGGCTCCGCTTCCTCGCTATATCATCGATGCCCGTGAGGATCATCACGCAACAGAGGATGATATGGACGACTTCCAGTGTGTATTTGCAGAGAAGGAGGGTGCCGTTACTGCTCCTGCTACAGGTCTTCATTTCTCTCGTGAGTTGATGAAGCGCTTGGAAATCAACGGCATCAACGAGGCTTACATCACCCTGCATTGCGGATTGGGCAACTTCCACGAGATTGAGGTTGAGGACCTTACCAAGCACAAGATGGATTCTGAGCAGATGATTATCTCTAAGGAAGCTTGCGAACTGGTGAATAAGACCAAGCTGGAAGGTCATCGCGTATGCGCCATCGGTACCAGCGTGATGAAGGCTACAGAAACTGCTGTAGGTACAGACGGAATGATGAAGGAGTTTGATGGATGGACCAATAAGTTCATCTTCCCTCCATACGATTTCGGATTGGCAGACTGTGCTGTTGCCAACTTCTATCATCCAGAGTCAATCTTGATGATGTGTACCGCTGCCTTTGGTGGTTACGACCTGGTGTATGAGGCATACAAGAAGGCTGTGAAGAATGGCTATATGTTTGGTTGCTATGGTGACTCACTGTTGATACTTCCAGACTAAATGGTGGAATAAACAGTTTTTGTACATATAGAAATGATTGATATTCAGTAGGTAAACTGAGTTATCCACAGTTTTCGTAAAAGTGTGAATAAGTATGTATAAAGTATATTTAAGCCTTGGCACGAATCTGGGCAACCGGAAGCGTAATATTCGTGAGGCTATCGATAAAATAGGAGAGCAGATTGGCGTGGTAGAGCGCCAGTCTGCTCTTTACGAAACAGAGCCTTGGGGCTATTCGTCGCCTAATCATTACATCAATGCCTGTGTGTTGGTGCTGACCGAGATGGCTCCTCGCCAGGTATTGGAAGCCACTCAGAAGATAGAGCGAGAGATGGGGCGTACGATGAAGTCGGTGGATGGAGAGTATTTCGACCGTATCATCGACATCGACATCCTGCTCATTGATGATTTGAAAATCGATGAGCCTGATTTCAAGGTTCCTCATCCGTTGATGGAGGAGCGTGATTTCGTGATGATACCGCTGAAGGAGATACTAAAATAGAGATTTAAAAAAAGAAATTATGCAGTTGTTCGAAAGTTATGAGTTCATTTCCAGGGCGGTTGTGGCATTGGTCCTACTAGCCCTTTTGATATTTTATATAATTAGCTTGCGCTTAACTGTGAAGAGACAGGTTCGTATCATCAAGTCTCTGCGTCAGCAATTGCAGAATCTTTTAGATCCTTCGGCTTCGGTTGAAGCCGTTCGTACAGATCATCTCTTTTCCGAAGTACAGGGTAAGAATTTGGGCGATGAGGCACTTGAGGCATTGAGTACGGAGCAGGAATTATTTGTCAAGGCAACATTATATATGAAGGAGAAAACTCCTTTTACCAATCCTGATTTTCGTATAGATGATTTGGCAAAGGCTTTGTGTTCTAATCGTACTACCTTGGCAAATTGCATCAGAAAATATACTTTCGGTGATATGACCTTATTGCAGTTTATCAATCGTTATCGTCTGAATTATGCCGTTCAGTTATTGTCTTCTCCAGATAATAAGCTAAACATTTCTCAGATTGCAGAAGCTGCGGGCTTTCGTTCTCGCAGCGTCTTCAATCGGCAGTTTTTCTTGCGGTTTCATTGTTCACCTTCTGAATTTCGAGAGAATCCTCTTAGCCAGGCAGAGGGTGAGATGCCTTCTGACTTGGCAAATACACTTGAAAAATAGGCCAGTGAAGAGAATCCTGAATTGTAAGCTACGTCAATGAGCTTTTGTTGGGGATCATTTGCCATGATTCTCTTGGCTTCTTCTATTCGCAGGCTCGAAATCCAGGAACTGAAACTCATGCCATATTCTTCCTTGATAAAGGTTGATAGATATGTTTTGTTGGTGTATAGTCGGGTTGCCAGTTCTTCTATGGTGAATTGTTCTTGCGTATAAGCCTTTCCTTTCAACCACAATGCCAATCTTGGGCGCAATATATTCCTGAAATCTTCTTTCCTTTTGTTTTTATGGCTGTTGCCGGCAGCTATGGCGTTTTCTTCCTTTTTTGTATCAAGAGCACTTGGACACTTGGTTTCATCTGTATGGATGCCCCGCTCGCTAGCCAATTGTAGGTTTCCGTATTCTCTGGCATGGTTTATAAAGTTGATGGTGATATAGAGATTCACTGCTACAATATAAAACTGCAAGAGCCAGTTGATGATTGCTCCTGATGTGGTGGAAATAACTGCAAAGGCAAAAAGGATATAGAGCAGCCAATGAGTGATGTTCAGCCATTTCAGGAAATGGCTTTGGTCGCTGGAGAAATAGTTGGCCAGTTCTATGTTGTACTGCAGATAGGTTCTATGGAAATAGAACACATGTTGGACGCATAGTTCCACAAAGCCTAACAGGGCGATGCTCTCCAGTATGGATCTGTACTCTTGTAATGCGTCGAGCATAGCAAAAAGGGCAAAGCAAGATGTTGCGCCAAACTTGATTGCTGTAATTTTGCAGCGTCGCTTGGAAATGTATTGATGGTTTATCAGATTACTGAAGGAAAAGGAGAAGCAGATGCCGACGAGATAGAATTGGATGGCATCTAAACTCACCTCCCAATCGTATGTGTATGTCCACACTCCGTTGAAGCTGGCAAGCCAGATCCACATATTTATACTCATTATGAACATGCCTGTAGCCAGTAATCTCTTTGACTTTCGATAGGGCGCATAGATGCTGGTTTGGGGTGTGTTGAAGAATATAAGGACAAATCCCAGCATGCAATAAATGATGCTGGTCATCATTGCTAAATACGAAAATTTTTCTTCTAAGAACTCATTCATAATCTTTTTCTTTCAAGTAAATTCTATATATTTAGTTGACTGATAACTACTGATAGGCGCAATGAAAAAATGTTTTGTTTGTGTCTCATACAGTTATACTGCTGCAAAGTTACAAATTAATTTCCTAAAAACGAAATTTTTATGTTCTAAAAATGCAATTCTTTGATATTTAGTTGGTTCTACGCACAAATCCCCCCCCCATTATGTTCTTTTTTCTCTTTTTCTATCATCTTTTCCTTGTCTTTTTTTTCTTTTTTCTAAAATTGCAGATCGTTTTTTTGCTGTTTTTGAAAACGCATTTTGCCCGTCCGTTTTAATTTTGCAGTTGAAATGAATACATTATAAGAAATATTAATTTAAGATAACAGTAGAAATAGTAATCTAAGATAATAATAAATGAAAGTTAGTAGATTTATATCAGTTGCTATATTGGTGTGTTTTTGCATCCTATCTATGCAAGCCCACCAAGCCGAGCAAACCAAACAGGTTCAGCAGACTTGTCAGGCTAAGCAGGTTGGCTTGAAGACCAATATGCTTTATTGGGCTACTGCTACCCCTAACTTGGGATTAGAGATGGCCGTAGGCAAAAAGCATACAGCTCAGGTTTTCTTCGGCTTGAATCCTTGGAAGCAAAGTGGCGGCGACCATTCCAGTCTTCGTCATTGGATGGTGATGCCTGAGTATCGCTACTGGTTCAATCAGAACTTCGATGGTTGGTTCCTCGGTGCTCATGCTTTAGGAGGACAGTATAATGTGGGAGGCGTGAAGTTTCCTTTCGGGTTATTGAAAGGACTGCGCAACCATCGCTATGAAGGTTGGTATGCCGGAGGTGGCATCACCGCTGGAAAGCAATGGAATCTTTCTAAGCACTGGAATCTGGAGGCTTCTATCGGATTGGGCTATATCCATACCAAATACGATAAATTCGAATGTGGTACCTGTGGTGAAAAACTCAAATCTGCCCATAAAAATTATGTGGGACCCACCAAGGTGGCTCTTTCCCTGATTTATCTGATTCCAGGCAAGACAGAAGAAAAGTGTGAAATCGCTGCGCCTCTGATTATCGAGACTATTCAGCAGCCTAAGCAGAATGTACTGAAGCCGGTGCTCCAGTTGCAGGCTGTTATTGCTAAAGCTCCTAAGATTCGTCATCTGGATAAGCGGGCTTATATCGATTTCCCAGTGAATAAGATAGAATTGCGTGCTGATTATCGCCGTAATCCGGCACAGTTGGATAGCATCATCACCACCATCAAGGCATTGAAGGCTGATAAGAACCTGCAGGTGATGGGCATCAATATCCATGGTTTTGCTTCGCCGGAAGGTTCGTATAAGCATAATGAGTATCTGGCAAAGAATCGTGCCATCACCCTGACAGAGTATGTTCGCAAGATGGTGGATTTGCCTGACAGCATCTTTGCGGTATCATCTACCGCTGAGGATTGGGACGGTTTGCGTGAGTATATCCGGGCAAGCAACTTGGAGAAAAAGGAGCAGCTTCTTGCGATAGCCCAGGATGGAAAGCTGGAACCAGATGCTCGTGATGCGAAGCTGAAGCAGCAATATCCTGCACAGTATCGCAATTTGCTCACCCTCTGCTATCCGGCTCTCCGCCATAGCGACTACCACATTACTTATAAGGTTAAGCCTTTCGATGTGGAAGAGGCAAAGCAGATCATGAAGACTAAGCCGCAGCTGTTGTCGCTCAATGAGCTATATATGGTAGCTCAGACCTATGAGGTAGGTTCCAAGGAGTTCAATGAGGTGATGGAGCTGGCTGTCCGCATGTATCCAACGGATGAAACCGCCAACCTGAATGCTGCCATTATCCGTCTGAACAACGGAGATGCCGATGCAGCCAAGCCATATTTGGATAGAGCAGGCGATTCAAAGGAAGCCGATGCCGCAAGAAAGGCGTATGAAATGATGAAGATTCTATAGAACGGAGCTGTAGTGATAATTAAAAATAGATGTAAAAGATAAACGATTATTACGATTAAGTAATCAATATAGATTAATAGGTAAAGATAATTATAAGTAAAATTAAAACTATTGGATTATGAAGAAATTTACGATGTTTTCATCAGTGCTGGCTTCTGCACTGATGCTGGTGGTTGCATCCTGCTCTAGCGAAGATGTTGCTGGCGTCGATGCACAGAATGGTAAGGGGACTACTTCTTTCCTTGCTGTGAATATCGAGAACGTGGGTTCTGCTCCTGCATCTCGTAGTAGTTATAATCAGGGTAATGGTACTTATGAGGATGGCACTGGGGCTGAGAGTACAATCAACAAGGTGCGTTTCTATTTTTTTAATGGTGATGGTACTCCATATCTGTTGGTTAATGATGATCCAGAGAAGACACCTGTTAACTTTTTGGAACGAGAACTTGGGACGGATGACATGGGTGGCAATGATCATGATCATACTGCCGAAATAACAACCAAGGCAATGCTTGTATTAAAGGGTGAGACTAAAGCTGTTCCTGCCTCTGTTATTGCAGTGATCAATCCTGCTGCGTTGGATAATTCAACCCTGCATAGTGGTACTATGACCCTTTCTGAACTCCGAACATCAGTAACAGGTTCGAAGTTTAATGATAAGACCGAAGGTTTTGTCATGTCTAATTCTGTGTACGAAAGTGCGGGACAGGACGTTTGCTCTACACCTGTAGCAAACAGCGTTTTTGCGACAGAAAAAGAGGCTATGAGTAAACCTGTAGATATCTATGTAGAGCGAGTTAATGCTAAGGTGAATGCGAAGATTGATGCAAATTATCCAGCTGATAAAACCGAGAAGGCGTGGACTAAAAATGAAGATGGTAAGTACCAGATTAAGGTTGGCAGTATTGATGTTACCACTTATGAAGAGAATGCCAATGCAACTCCAACATTAAACAAATATCCTGTATATGCAGTAGTTCAGGGTTGGCAGTTGGCTGATGCTAATGGTAAGGCAGAGCTTTGTAAGCAGATTAATACTTCATGGTATGCTGGAGAATTAGGTATATCTCCTTGGACAACTTCTGATTACCATCGTTGTTTCTGGTCTAAGTCAGTGCCTTTTACTTCGGGTGCTCAGGCAGGAGCTAATCATCCTGTTAATCCTACGTTTAATGGTATTACGCAGTCTTTATCTGACGATTTCTCTGCTGAACCTGTTTATACATTGCCAAATACACCAGATGAGGTGGTTACAAATCCAAAGACAATTGATAATACTTTGACAAAACTGATTGTTGCAGCCAAACTAGTCTATAAGGATAAGAATAATACATATCATCCTGCGCAAGTATGTCAGTATAGAGGTTTGACTTATCTCGGTGAGGAAGCTGTTAAAAAACAGATTGTTGGCGGTTTTGCACGTTACTTCAAAAAGACCACTACTGGAGGTGTCGATGTCTATAAATCAATAGATGCTTCTGACATTGCTTTCAAGACGGTTCCGGGTTCTTCTGAAGTGAAGGATTATGAGGTTGTAGCAAAACTGGCTGACGACAATGTCGAACTTTGGGAAAAGAACGGACAAGAATATACAAAAGCAAATAATGCCATTGTCAATGCTGCCCTTGCAAAGGAGGAGGCTCAGGTTCGTTCTACGGAAGGTGCTACCTATTATTATACCCCTATCAAGCATCTCGGTACCCCTGGAAAGTTAGGCGAGTATGGTATCGTGCGTAACCATTCTTATCAGGTAACCATTCAGAACATCCAGGGTTTTGGTACTCCTGTCTATAATCCTGACCAGGAAATCGACCCAATTGTACCAAGCGATGAAAATACTTATCTTGCAGCAAGTATCAAGGTTCTCTCTTGGCGCGTAGTATCATCAACGGTAGATTTGGATCAGACAAAGTAATTTATTCATATTCAATATAATGAAGAAGATTATAAATGATATCAAAGAGAAGGGAAGGATGATGATGCTCTCTTGCTGCACCATCCTCGGTTTGCTGCTCAACTCTTGTAACTATTGGCATGATAGCTACGAGGGATGTGAGGAACTGCTGAAGACTCATCGGAGGGTGCAGTTCATCTACGATATGAACATGAAGTTTGCCGACGCTTTCCCTCATGAGGTAAAGAACGTCACACTTTATGCCTTCGACCAGCAGGGAAAACTGGCTTATGTCAAGACCGAGGCTGCCGAGAAGATTATCGCCGAAGAGGGTATGAACATCGACGACCTGACTCCGGGTGTCTATGATCTTCTCGTTTGGGCACAGGGCGAAGAGCGTTATGCTGACTCCTATACTTTTGGGCAGGCAAGCATAGGCTCTTCAGCCTGTGATGTGCTCAAGGCTACGGTGAACCGTGCCGATAAGGGAATCGTCGACCATGATTTGACTCCGCTCTTCCATGGACAGTTGGCAAAAGCCAATCTCACTAAGATGGAGAAGGGGGGAACGAGAACCGTCAAGGTTTCGCTTACCAAGAACACCAATCATTTCAAGGTGGTTTTGCAAAACCTGTCGGGCGTGAATCTCAGTGCCGATGACTTCATCTTCCAGATTACCGATAACAATGGTAAGATGGATTACGACAACAGTCTGATGGAGGATGAAATGCTTACCTACAACGCCTGGTCTGCTTACTCCGCTTCTGCCGGTGTCAGTTCAGGTAGCAGCGAGCAGACATCAGTGGCATGCGCCATCGCCGAGTTGACCACCAACCGGCTGGTGAAAGGCCACGATATGCGACTGCGCGTATACAATAAGTCAACGGGTGCAAGCATCATCAATATTCCATTGATAGATTATGCCCTGATGGTAAAAGGTAATTATAACAAGAGTATGAGCGATCAGGAATATCTGGATAGACAGGATTCCTACGACCTTGTATTCTTCATTGACGAAAACCACAAATGGCAGGCTGCTTCAGTCATCATCAATTCATGGAGAGTGGTACTGAGCAAGATAGATATGTAATCTATAATTATTGTATTTAATCATGATGTATGAGATGAAAGGAATAAGATATGCTGGGGGACTGCTTAGGTTCTTCGTATCAATAGCGATGGCTTGGCTAGGCTGTATTGCTTTGGTCTCATGCGACCAAGGAGATACAAATGCAGGGGAAGCGGAAGCAAATATCACGCTTACCCTTTGCTTGAAAGGAGCTGATAAAAATAGTAATACAAGAATGGGGCAACCTTTTGTAAAGCCACTGGCTTCGAGAGGTGATGGAGATGAGACTGAAGATCCGGGAACGGAGATGGAAAACAGTATCGACTTTAGCAGATTCCACGTCGTTTTCTATGATGCAAATCATCGTATGGCTGGAATCCTGCAAAACATGGTGCTTATTCATATGGGCGGTAATATCTACCGGTTAACAGGTTCTTTGCCTGTGAGCAATAAGGTACTTGTGGGCAATCATTTTGTAGGAAAAATGGTGGTTTATGCCAATTTCAATATGAGTGAGGCTGACTTGCAGAAAGACTATAACCATACGGATATCGCCCAGAAGTCGTTTAATTATGAAGCAAATCCTAAGTATCTGCCCATGTGGGGCGTCAAGAAAGTTGACTTTACACTTGCTGCCGGCAAGCGTCAGGATTTCTCGGATATCGACCTGCTGAGGGCGGTAGCCAAGGTGAAGGTGAATCTGAGCAGCGAAATGAAGAAAAACGAATGGAGTATACATAGTATGCAACTCTTCAACTATAATAATAAGGGCTATTGTATGCCTGGTAAATATACAGATTGTGAACGGACTGCATCGCTTACCCATAAGGAGTTTTCGCACTTCTATGATACAAAGCAAAGCGGTGGCATCACCCTGACAGATAATGTGCCCATCTATCTGCCTGAATATCAGAATACGGGCAGAAATGAGGCGGATAAATGCGTCATCAAGGTGAAACTGGCTAGAAACGGATCTGTAGAACAGGATGCTTCCGGAAATGAAAAGGAATATACCTTGCGCTTCATTGATTATACAGACACTGGAGCGGAAGGTACAACCACCAATGATATTGTGCGCGACCATTATTATATCTTCGAGGTGTATAAGGGCAGCAATGGTCAGAATCTCGTGAAGTTGACGGTGAGGAAATGGCATGTACGTGATCACGAAGAGATTGTGATGTAATTGTGAATTATAAAACGAGAAAATAATAAATAGAAAAAGCCTTAGGCTTTTCAAAATATAAATATGGCAAAGAAGATATACTATTATATATGTATTTGGGCAGTATGCTTGCTGGCGGCTTGTTCTGCCGGTGATGAAGCAACTTCCTTTCCCGGTCAGGCAGATGCCGAGAACCGGGTAGGGGTGATGTTGCAGCTGTCTGCCTTATCTTCCCAGACTTCACAGCCTTCCCGGTCTTCTCTGACTAGGGCGGCTTGGGAGACGGATATCGAAGCTTTGCCTGGAGAAATGATGAAGAGCTGGTTTGTGGTGGTGGTACAGAATGAAAAGATAGAGAAGATTATCACTTCCGATTTGAAATCTGGTGTTACTGAGGTAGAGAAAGACCAGGCCTTTGTGGAGCTGAATAAGGGCGAGACAACCTTCTATTCTTTTGCCAATATCAAGCCTGAAGATATCGGGTTGGATGCCATTACTGTTGGGCAACAGCTGCCTACTGGTTTTGATCAAAAGACTTATCAGATGGATGGCAACAGTAAACTCTTCCATGAGTTGATGACGCCTGAGTTTAAGAACGGTTATCCGATGAGTAATAAGCAGATGGTGAATATAACTGATAATCAGCAAGTCATCAATCTGGAGGTTATCCGTATGATGGCTAAGGTACAGCTTTCTATTACCAATGCCACCGATCATGCCATCAATCTGAAGACCATCACCCTTTCGGATGTCACCCTGAACGGTAATCCGAATGTCAAGCTTTTGCCAAATGTGGATTCGAATAATCAATTGCAAGTGAATCTGCCAAATTCGGCAAAGAAGGGAACCATCACGCTGACGGCTGCCGAAAACGATGGTATGACCATAGAGGCTAGAGATAAGCAAACGGCTTGTTTCTATATGAACGAGAGTTTGGTAGATAAGGGCGAAGATGATGGCAACCGGTATTTTATCCTTTCGCTTACTACGGTAGATGCGGCTACGGGTGCTACCAGTAACAATCGTTATGCCATGTTATCATGGAATGAAATCCGGCGCAATGATTATCTGAAGATTCCTATCAAGCTGGAGGATTATCAGATTAGGTGGAAGGTGGAGGCATTCTCGCCAATCGGGGTGTTGCCGAAGGTAAAGGATGATGGCAAAAACCTTTCGCTTGACTTCGGTTATTATGGAGAGTTTCATATCAAGCCCGAGGTCATCAAGTTGAGCCGTACTGGTTCTCAGACCCTGTCAGTGAGTGAATGGCAAATGGGAACGGATGAAACAGGTTCTGAAGGCTGGAAGCTGCAGGAGCAGTATCCGCAGGGAGAAGATGGTGTAAACATCTTCGATAGTTCGCCAGCTTGGGTTCCATCCGCTTACCGCCTGGAAGGAGAAATGGGCAACCGCACGGGTTCTGCCATTTACACAATGAAGATTAAGGTGAAGGAACAGAATGGCTTGGACATGTATCCTATCATCTCCCGCAAGGTTCGCTTTACGATGAAGCAAATAAACCTGACCCGTGCAGGAAAGAATACTGAAAAAATAGTATTAAATACAAAGACTTTTAGCTATGAAAGGAATTAGTTTATTTTCAAAATACATATTGTTCATCCTGGTCATCATCTGCTTGATGCCTGGGATGGCTTATTCCCAGACCTTTAAGCATTATGAAGGTATTGCCAACAAGAAAGGCGATTATAATTGGAATGGTACACAGAAATGTCACGAACTCACTTATTATTATTATGTTACCAAGGGGCAGAAAGGACTGGTCCTTACACTCCCTCTTGCCGACTATACCGGTGGTGGTTCTGACACGGAACCAAGAGGTTACTATCGTTGGTATGATTGGAAGACTGATGCCGCATCTTCGCGCCTGACTGCGAAGGTGGGCTCTTTACTCAGGAGTTTTGTTAATGGAAAAGGATTATATGCACTTTGCCTTAAGGAAAATCCTGATCAGAATTCGGTGGGTGTAACCTATTCTGCACCTTCGGGGACTGATTATGATTCTTGGGAGGCTGACACCATAGCCTGTGATGTGAGTAGATACCATGATGGTATCACGGTGAAATGGTGGGGAACCAATTTCGGCCACGAACCAACCCTTTCTATCCGATATAAGTTTGTTATCCGGAAGGCATCATGGATAGCCGACCAGCTTAGAAAGGCTGTTGTTGATTCCCATACGGGTACACGTACTTTTGAGGATAATCAGGATGTAACTATTGGTATTAACAGTACTGACTATGGGAAAAGCGAGGCCAACCTTCGCTTGAACTACAACAATGTAAAACGATATTATTTCTATCCGCTAACCGATCAGGCTTTCAACAATAAACATATTTATTATCAGTCGGGTAAGCAGGCTGAGAACAAGTTTGAAGAGAGTGATTTCGGTACTACGCCTACTCTGGCTACTGATGTAAAGTGGAGGGTCTATGATGAGACGAATACTTATTATTGTGATATTGATGCCGAAAGTCAGCTGCGATTTGTAAAAATCAGTCCCTATAAGTTAAATGATAGGGATTGGACTCATATAACTACAGGTGACAAGGTAAGACCGGGTTCTTCTCAGCTTCCTCAATTCAAGACGATGAGCCGCTTCAATGTGGTTGCTTATCTGGGAGCAAGTAACCAGTGGTGCCCTGTGGCAAACTTCAGCTGTCGTTTTGCTGAGGAATATCCGGTGCTTTTTGATGATTTGAATACCGGTGCCCCTACTCGTACCCTCTCTTACATAGAAGATCATTATGTAAAAGTTACCGAGCCGATTTCGTTTGATAATCTGTCGGATGGAATGACATACGATGCGCCAACCAAAGAAAACAATGTAGCTCCTAATCCAAGTAAATGGGAATTGCGCCATTATGGTTTCGTTTATAAGAAATTGGTAAATGATTCATGGTCGTTTAATAATTATGCGCCGGTTCATGGTGAATATGGAGTTTACAAGACTGCTGGTGTAAGCGGTATCTCCAATTCAAACGAAGGATATAAGTGGTGGTATGGTGACAACATGAATTTCTATGACAGAACCTATGGATTGACTACCGGTAAACAGGCGGGCTATTTCCTTTATGTGGATGCCTCGGATGAGAGCCGAGAGATTGCCAGTGCCGAGTTTACTGCCAATCTGTGTAGTGGTACAACCTTTATCGTGAGTGCGGCAATAGCAGACCTGACGCTTAGTGGGCAAACTGCTCCACAGGTTATGTTCAAGCTTTATGGTGACAATGGCGACCGAGTGGTAAGGCAGGAAAACTTAATCCATTCTTTTGCCAGTTGCGACATGAAGACGGTGGTGAATAATTATCGGTACGGCAAGTGGTATCAGGTTTATGCCAAGGTTACCTTGCGGGATAGTGAGAATCTGCGTAAGTTTCAGAAATTCCTCGTCACGGTGGATAACTATTGTCCTTCAACAAGCGGTGCCGATTATGCCGTTGATGATATCCGCTTTTATCAGAAGCGTGCTATTGTTGATGTCATCCAGAATCAGCCTGTATGCGATGATGTAGCATCGGCTGCTTCCGTGAAGTTGAAATTACGTGCGGTATATGAAAGCTTGCAATCTCGCGCCTTGGTAGATCGTGATGGAAAGAGTAAGGTTTACTATCGCTTCGTGGATGAAAAGGGTGAACCGGTTGACCTTGACTATGGTAATGGTGGAAAGAAATATGGAGAATGTGATTTCCATTATTATCAGAAAGACTTGCAGGCTGGTGAAACTGAGATAGTGAATGGTGAAACCTATTATATACTGGTAGATAAGGCTTTCAAATTACCGTTAGGTAAGAAACTCTATGTGTCTCTAAACTTTGACAAGCCTGATGATGCCAGCATGTGGGGAAACCGAAACGTAGTTTGCTCCAGCTATAGTGAACCGTTTGAAATGTTGAAGCAGACGGTGATGATTCGTGATGCCGAGAGTAAGGTGATTGCTGATTATCGAGTAAGCTGCGACCGGACGAATGCGGATGTCACCATGAATGCAGACCTGCATACCACCGACCCATACGTGGGTGGAGGTATCACCATTACTGGTGTGAAATATGATTGGTTCATCGGTAGTAAGGAGGAGTTCAATAAGACTAAGCTCCTGGTTGCTCTCCATGCTTTCCGTGATAAGAATAGTACAGGTACTGATATTTGGGCTGTGCAGAATTCGGGAATCAGTACAGATTATAAGGCAGAAATAAAAAAGTATATCGACAATGGTAAATTGATTCTGGCTGCAACCTCTCAGCTGAAGAAGACTTTCGAGTTTGGTACGCATACACTCTGTTTGTTGCCTATCACCAATAAGGGAAATATCATCACCATCAACAATGTGGATTACCAGATTTGTCCTGATCCTATTGAATATAAATTCCGGGTGCTGAAGGATGGACCTCGTATCAATCTTGGTTTCGTTGATGGAAAATATCCTAACGACCAGCGCAATGTGCGCATCGGATTGCCGCAACTCAAGGATATGCAGCAGAAAACGAAGTCTCTGCAGATACCAATCAACAGTACTGAACCTTTGAGTGGTTCTTCGGGTTCTGTTTCTTTTGAGTTTAATACGGAAGATGGTATTCAAGTGCTGATGGACGGCACCAACGACCCTATGTGGAAGAACAATGCCGCTGTATTGGGAAAGAAAGCTATCTTCACGATTACGGATAACAGTTTGGGGCATCTCAACAAGGAGACGGGACAGCGTACGCTTGGCCTGAAGGTCTGCGATGATTATGCTCAATACTTGCACGAAGGCTATTGGTATGACCTCTCGTTCAGCTTTATGCAGAAAAATGGCACAACTGGCACCGAGGTTACGAGCTGTCCGGGTACAACCTTCTTCCGCATCTATGTGGTGCCGGAGTTTGCTACCTGGGCTCCTGCAGCCGATGGCGGTATGAACAACAACTGGAATAACGACCTCAACTGGCGCCGTTCTACCAAAGAAGAGCTTTACAAGTCGGCTTCCGATACCTATCCTGAATATGGAACAACAGCGGGCTATGAGGATTTGAAGACTCAGCAGGCATTCGTGCCTATGAAGTTTACCAAGGTAACGATACTTACACCTTATTATAATAATGGGTATTATCCGCTCCTGGGTTATCTGCAAAAGGGTAGTGATGGTATTCTCAACAAACTGAATAATGGTGCATCCACCGCCACCGACTACATCCAGTATGATATGATGGTGGATGACGGAAGCAAGTTGGGCTATGGCGCAACCAATCCGGGGCGCAACTATTCTTGCGTGAAATTCTATGGAAATACCTGCGACCAGATCTACTTCAAGCCGGGAGCAGAGGTCCGTAACCAGCACTATCTGGTGTACAACAAGGCATGGGTGGAGCAGGAACTGAGTTACAACCGCTGGTATCTCTTTGGTTCGCCATTGAAGAATATGGTAGCAGGCGATATGTATGTGCCTGTGAAGACGGGACGCCAGGAGACGGAAGCCTTCCAGCCTATCACCTTTGATGCGGCTGTTAACAATCGCATCAAGATGCCGTTCTACCAGCGCTCCTGGGATAGAAGCGATGCCAAAGAATACAGCACTGATGGCAACTATGATGCCTACGACTACAGTTCGCTTCCAGTGAGCGTGCCAAGTACGATAGGTTGGAATACCCAATATTGGAGTCATGTTTATAATGCGGCTTCGATGGTCTATTCGCCAAAGGTCAATGCCGATGGTTCCTATGCTTCCTTAACCGGCTTTGCAGTGAAGGTGGGTGATAAATATACGCCTGCCGGCATTTCGGAAAAGGCACTGGTAAGATTGCCAAAGGACGATAAGGCATACGATTATTACGACCCGTCAACGGGTAACTTGGAGGGATTGAAGCATGACATCGTTAGGACAGATGATGGCAAGGGCAACCTCATCATTGCTTCGGTAGAACCTTCGAGCAAGGAAGGGGCCATTGGAGCTGTAGATGTAACTCTGGCTGCAAATACCCATCAGGGAGCAGATGATGGTAATTATTATTATCTCACCTACAACCCGTATATGGCAACGCTGGATATGAAACGCTTCTTTGCCAATGCCAGAAACAAGGCGGCTCTTGGAGAAGACAATGTATCTTACTGGGTTGTGAATGACAATGAGGCCAATGGATTCAATACAATTACATTGAATGGTGAGACGGATGGAAGAATAGCGCCTATGCAGGCTTTCTTCATCAAGTCGAAAAACGCTCAGCCTACCATCCACTTTGATACAAACATGACGGTGGATAAGGATGTGACCAAGGGTGTTGATATTGCGGGTGAGGAGCAGAATAGCAGAATCAGATTGCAGGTAGGCAAGGGGACTGCGAGCTCTTCGTATCTGATATTGAATGCTGATGCGTCGCAAGAGTTCGATGGCAGGGAGGATACCGAATTGCTCGGAGATGACTTGTTGTCGGATGTACCTGCTGTTTATACGGTGGCTTCATCGCAGGCTGTCATGGTAAACTCGCTGCCGGAAATCTACTATGTTCCGCTGGGTGTTGTGGCTAAGAAGTCTGAGCTGATGAGCTTAAATGTTCAAGGAGCAGGTCGCCTCTCTTCTCCTCTTTACCTCTATGATGCTGCCACCCGGAAGTATCAGGAGATAAAGGATGGCGAGGAAATCAAGGTGCAGGCAAACGAGCACGGTAGATACTTCCTTACCCAGACTCGCAGTACCACTGGCATCGAAGATGCTGAGGTGGACGAGAGTGACGTGAAGATCTATTCTCCATCCCGGGGATTGATCGTCGTATCCAAGGTGAGTGCTCCTCTATTAAATAAGGTGGAGGTTTATACCCTTGATGGAAGACTGGTGGCATCGAGAAAGGCTGAAGGTGCAGCATCTGTCAGCATTCCTGTAGTCTCTACGGCTTCTCCTCAGGAAGTATATATTATTAAGGTATCTATGCAGGATACCCAAGCTACAATAACCAGAAAGCTTTCTCTCCGTTGAGAGAAAGCTTTCTGGTGTTAAACTGAGAAAAAAAGAAAAATCCCATCGTTCTTGTGAGCGATGGGATTTTTAATTCTGTTAAGCAATGTGTCTGCTTTCGCTGATTACTTACGAAGACCGAGGGCCTTGATGATAGCACGATAGCGATTGATGTCGCGATCATACAAGTAATCGAGCAATGCACGACGCTTTCCTACAAGCTGTGTCAACGCACGTGTTGTAGTATAATCTTTACGGTTCTTCTTAACGTGCTCCGTCAAATGAGCAATACGGTATGAGAACAATGCTATCTGGCTCTCAGCTGAACCAGTATCAGAGTTAGACTTTCCGTACTTGCTAAAGATCTCTTCTTTTTTTGCTTTGTCTAAATACATAGCTGTGATACTTAAAATTTAATTATTATGAATGAATGTTATGCACAATAGGACCTTCCTCACGGTGGTTTCCGTTAAAATGCGGTGCAAAGGTACAACTTTTCAGTGAATTATGCAAATTTTTCGGGATTTTTTTGTAATTTTGCACCCAAATTCATTAAGTATTTAAGGTAAACGAAATGCAAGACATTAGAAACATTGCAGTTATTGCACACGTTGACCATGGTAAAACTACCTTGGTTGACAAGATGATGCTCGCCGGTAAGCTGTTCCGTGACGGCCAGGATAACAGCGGCGAAGTGCTCGATTCCAACGACTTGGAGCGCGAGCGTGGTATAACCATTCTCTCAAAGAATGTGTCTATCAATTGGAAAGGTACAAAGATTAATATTCTCGATACTCCAGGACACTCTGACTTCGGTGGTGAGGTGGAGCGCGTGCTCAACATGGCAGACGGATGCCTCCTCCTCGTCGATGCTTTCGAGGGTCCGATGCCTCAGACTCGTTTCGTGCTGCAGAAGGCTTTGCAGCTCGGACTGAAGCCTATCGTTGTAGTTAATAAGGTAGATAAGCCTAACTGTCGCCCTGAAGAGGTGTACGAAATGGTGTTCGACCTGATGTGCGACCTCGATGCTACTGAGGAACAGCTTGACTTTACTGTAGTTTACGGTTCGGCAAAGAATGGCTGGATGAGCGATGACTACAACAAGCCAACAGATAACATTGACTATTTGCTCGACAAGATTGTGGAGATTATCCCTGCTCCTAAGCAGTTGGAAGGTACTCCTCAGCTCTTGATCACATCTCTTGATTATAGCTCTTACACCGGTCGTATCGCCGTAGGTCGTGTACACCGTGGTACTTTGAAGGATGGTATGAACGTAACTATCTGCCATCGTGACGGTAGCCAGGAGAAGACCAAGATCAAGGAACTCCATACCTTCGAGGGTATGGGTCATAAGAAGACAGACCATGTGGATTCTGGTGACATCTGTGCCGTTGTCGGCTTGGAGAAGTTCGAGATTGGTGATACCATCTGCGACTACGAGAACCCAGAGCCACTTCCTCCAATCGCTGTAGATGAGCCTACCATGAGTATGCTCTTCACCATCAACGATTCTCCTTTCTTCGGTAAGGAGGGTAAGTTCTGTACATCACGCCACATTCAGGACCGCCTGAACAAGGAGTTGGAGAAGAACCTGGCTCTTCGTGTTCAGCCTTACGAGGACACCACTGATAAGTGGATTGTTTCTGGTCGTGGTGTGCTCCATCTCTCTGTGCTCATCGAGACCATGCGTCGTGAGGGCTATGAGCTTCAGGTAGGCCAGCCACAGGTTATCTACAAGGAGATTGATGGCGTGAAGTGTGAGCCTATCGAGGAGTTGACCATCAATGTTCCGGAGGAGTTTGCTTCTAAGATGATTGATATGGTTACCCGCCGTAAGGGTGATATGACCTCTATGCTGAACATGGGCGAGCGTGTGGATATCGAGTTCGATATTCCTTCACGTGGTATCATCGGTCTTCGTACCAATGTGCTCACTGCTTCTCAGGGTGAGGCTATCATGGCTCACCGCTTCAAGGAGTATCAGCCATACAAGGGCGAGATTACCCGCCGTTCCAACGGTAGCATGATTGCGCTGGAGACTGGTACAGCCTATGCTTACGCCATCGATAAGCTGCAGGATCGCGGTAAGTTCTTCATCGACCCAGGTGAGGAGGTTTACGGCGGCGAGGTTGTTGGTGAGCATGTTCACGACAACGACCTGGTGGTTAATGTAACCAAGGCAAAGCAGTTGACCAACGTCCGTGCTTCTGGTTCTGACGACAAGGCTCGCGTGATTCCTAAGACCGTGATGAGCCTTGAGGAGTGCCTGGAGTACATCCGTGAGGATGAGTACGTAGAGGTAACTCCTAAGAGTATGCGTATGCGCAAGGTGATTCTCGATCACTTGGAGCGCAAGCGTAGTAATAAGGATTAAGCTATAGCTTATATATAAATGGATCCGTGAGAATTCCCCTCTAGCCGATTGCCTAGGCAGTCTGCTTGCAGGGGATTCTTTTTTAATGTATGCGTATGTGGTTGTGGAAATTCTTTAGAAAGTTTTCTTTGCCCTGTTCTCTGGTATTGGGAGCCGTGGGCTATCTGATCTTCGCCAATGTTCCTTTCCTGGAACCTTTGGGCGATGCGGTGGGACCGAAGCTGGTGGATATGATGCCGGTGGTGCTCTTTGCCTTGCTCTATGTTACCTTCTGTAAGATTGAAATCAAGGAGATGAAACCGAAAGCTTGGCATTTCATCCTGCAGCTCATCCGAACCAGTCTGGCACTGATGATGGTGGTGCTTATCTTCGAATTCGGAGATAATTATGAAACCAAGCTGGTGCTCGAAGGTGCTTTCATCTGTTTTATCTGTCCTACGGCGGCTGCCGTGGCTGTGGTGACGGAGAAGTTGGGTGGAAGCATCGGCTCGTTGACAACTTATACGGTGATAGCCAATGTCTTTACGATGGTGATTATTCCGAGTCTTTTCCCGATGGTGGAGAAGGGTGCAGATGTTTCCTTTCTTTTTATGAGTGCGATGGTGTTCAGAAACGTAACCACGGTACTGGTAGTTCCTTTGCTTCTGGCTTTGCTGAGCCGCAAGTTTCTGCCTAAGTGGGTGGATAAGGTGAAGAGCGTGAAGGATCTGGGCTTCTATATGTGGTGCTTCAACCTTACTATCCTGATGGGCGAGACGGTTCGTAATATCCTTCATGCCGAGGTTTCGGGGTGGATTCTTGCCTTGCTGCTCATTGTTCCGCTCTTTGTCTGTCTCATCCAGTTTGCCATCGGTAAGGCGGTGGGCAGACATTATGATGCGAGCATCAGTGCTGGTCAGGCTTTGGGACAGAAGAATACCATTGTGGGCATCTGGCTCACTCTTACTTTCCTCAATCCGCTTGCTGCCGTAGCACCGGGCGCTTATGTGGTTTGGCAGAATCTGGTGAATGGCTGGCAGCTATGGTATAAGGAGAAATACGGAAGACTGAAATGGTAGATGTAAGAGAAAACAGAAATAATGGAAATATAAAAAAACAGCTTGGAATCTCCCATGAAATTCCAAGCTGTTTTTTTATATGAATGTATCTGATCTTTATTTGCTTGTCGAGATAAATATGCACTCGATGGTTACGTTGCCATCCATCCATTTGGCTGGAATGGTATAGGTGCCATCCTTGGCGATATCTGTCTTCTTGAGTGATTCTACCTGATCACCATGGGTGATGGTAAAGTCACCGTAGGTGAATCCTGGAGCAGGAACCATCTTCACCTTGAATGGCTTGCCGTATGCCACCTTGTGGTTGTTGAGGGTGGTGCCGTCTGCTGCGGTCACCATACCGTTGCGGTTAGCCTCGGTTACAGAAACAAACTCGCTGTGAGCCTTCTTCTTGGCTGTACCTTCACTCTTCAGCAAGGTGATGCGTGGAGCGTTGGTCAGGTGGATATTGATGTCATCGATATAGACCAGGGCATCCTCCTTCATCTCATGAGGAGACTCTGCGTGAGGAACCACTACCAGACTATAGATATCCACACCCTCGGCACTCTTAATAGGGAACACGGCATCAGCCCACTGTCCTGCAGGAACAGGAGTGGTTGACTTGATCCAGAACTGCTCTACTTCCTGCGACTGTCCGGATCTGTCTCTACGCTTTCCAAGTCCTACCAGCATCACTCTGCCTTCCATCGGACGGTTGATCAGTACGTGAACTACTTTTCCGGATGGACCGAGTGCAATCGGCTTCTTCAGATCTATTCTTGCACCGAAGATGTTGGAAGCCAGTCGTGAACGCTGGAAGCCGAGCACCTTCTTGTTAGGATTGTTGGTGAGATCAGGATTATCCACAACCTCGCAGTTGCCCGCCAGTTCTCCTGTGCGGAATGGGGAATGCTCCCATCTGTCGTAAACTCCCACGGATTTGTAATCCTGGGTGTCGAACTTAATTTCTTGTCCCATTGCAGCCAATGGTAACAAACACAATGCTATGAGTAATTTCTTCATGTTCGTAGTGTAGAGTCAAAGTTTAAAATACTTTAATGGAATGTAACAATGGGCAAGCCTTGCTGTCGTCGATGACAACCTTCAGGCCTTTCACCTGATAACCCTTGCCGTAACTGTCGGATGTGCTGCCGTTCAACGGGATGATGCGCTTGTATCCGATGGTGGTAGTAGTGCACTTCTCTGCGATAGGTTTCCATGTCTTTCCGTCTTCAGAGATTTCGATATGGAACTTTCTTACTCGCTGACCCTTGCGGATGTATTCCATCATATCCACATAGCGAACGGTCTGTGACTTGTCCCAGTTGAAGGTGATGGTAGCCTGCTTCACGCCGTCATCAGTAGCCCAATAGGTATTCTTGTTGTTATCGGTCAGGTTCTTGGCTGCATAGTTGCGGTTGGCACCAGCCTTTCGGGTGTTGCTTACAGTAACCTTTGCCTTCTGAGCCAGGTCCTTGCCCAGACGGGTGCGAATCATATTACCCATATCCTTGAGCACGCGCACGTCGATGTCAGGCAGCAGACCCGTCTTGTCCGGAGGGCAGTTGAGAATCAAGGTAGCATTTCTGCCTACCGTCTCCAGATACATCTGGAAGAGGCGCTCTACAGAGAGAGGCTTCTCGCCCTCGTGCCAGAACCATCCCTTGTCGGTGAACTTGGCATCGCTCTCACCTGGGTCCCACTGCCAGCCGTCCTCGGTACCATACATACCGTTGCTTTCTGGTGCATAGCCTCTTTCGTCGGTGAGCCAGTTGGTTTCGCCAGCCCATCCTGCCTCGTTGCCGATCCATCTTGCCTCAGCACCCACACCCCAGAGGATGATGTCTGGACAAACCTTGTGGATAGAGTCTCTGAGGTTAGGAATGTCATAATAGGTAGAACGGTCTACGTTTACGGTCGTATTGCGTCCGCCGTAGTATCCGTCGCCACCGTTGGCACCATCAAACCACATTTCAAACTGGTCTTTGCCATACTGTGCCAACTCCGCGCACTGGCGGAGGAAAACGTCGTTGACATATTTCTCTGTACCGTAGTATTGGCTGTTTCTGTCCCATGGAGAAACATAGAAACCATACTTCATTCCCAAGCTTCGTGCAGCCTTGGCAAAGTCGCGGGGAATGTTGGTAGTCTTGCCATTCTCATTGCCGGCATTGACGATGGAATGGTCAGTAGTAGATGTAGGCCAGAGGCAGAAACCGTCATGATGCTTGACTACGGCGATACCGCCCTTCATGCCAGCAGCCTTTACAGCCTTGAGCCATTGTGTAGGGTTAGGCTTCTTGCTAGGTGCAAAAAGGGTTACGTCTTCACTTCCCAAGCCCCATTCTCTGTTGGTATAGGTGTTCATTCCGTAATGGAAGAAGGCATAGAATTCTGTCTCCTGCCATTTCATCTGGCGATCGCTAGGAACAGGGAACACAGCTGTAGGCTCGTTGTCCGGATTAGGCAACGACTGCTGCTTAACTTGGAATACACTCTGAGAGTGGCCAGCCATGGTAGACATGATGAAGGTCACTCCAAACAAAACTTTTTTGATGTTCATGGTTGTTGTATTAAAATCGATATACTTTATTCTTGCCATAAAAAGAAGTTGATAATTGTTAGTTATTGTCGTTATTGGTGATTGTCGTTAATATATATATTATCTTTTGCAAAGATAATGCAAACGAGCGCAATGAAAGCTAGCTTTCAAATTGCCGAGTGTAGCTTATCTTATGCAAAGATATGAGTTTTCGGAAAAGTTTCAAAACTTTTCTGGTTAATTAAATATAAACGCCCGCAATTTGTGGTTGCGGGCGGTCATATATGATTAATCCTGTGTAGGATAAATCAAGTTAGCTTCTGTGATACAGTTGAGCACCTCTTCGAGATATTTCTTAGATTCGTACTTAGCCATAGGCAGGTCGTGGAGCAGATAATTGCCGCAATCCTTGGCTGCCTGTCCAGGAATTTCGCCTTCGAAATCGGCAATGAACTGGAAAGTACGCTTCATCAGTTCTACGATGTCCTTGCTCTCCAGGTCGCCACGGATGAGGAGGTAGTTACCGGTGAGGCATCCCATTGGTCCCCAATAGATGATGCGGTCTTTCCACTCTTCGTCGTTGCGCAGGTAGGTGGCTGCCAGATGTTCTATGGTATGGATGGCACCGTTGTGGAGGCAAGGCTCCTGGTTAGGCACCTTCATGCGGATATCGAAGGTGGTGATGACTTCTCCGCCTACTTCGTCCTTGCGGCTTACGTAGATGCCGCGGAGCAACTTGTTATGATTGATAGTAAAACTTGGAATCTTATTCATCTTTTTTATAATGTTGAGTGTTGAATGTTGAGTGTTGAATGTTGAGTGTTGAATGTTGAGTGTTGAATGTTGAGTGTTGAATGTTG
>ENA-ORUG01001194-ORUG01001194.1-human-gut-metagenome-genome-assembly--contig:-NODE-1194-length-24587-cov-3.256563_pt1 | contig 24587 bp, 20 predicted proteins | sample MGYA00242079_ERZ509207 | MGnify/ENA primary metagenome ERZ509207 (study PRJEB26280, sample SAMEA2338780) | human gut metagenome | biome: human gut; feature: human-associated habitat; material: faeces...
CTGTTAAGTAGGTGGTTCGAGGTTCCAGCAGCCTCAACTTTTTGTAGCTGATACCGGCGGAAATCCGCGTACCGTCAAGCCGAGATCGGTTTCGCCGCTCCATAAAAAACGTTACTGGTACTCGGGCGGTACGTCGCCCTCTTCGGCCAGGTTGTCAAAGCGTGTGTACTGACCGTCAAAACGCATATTGATCACGCCGGTAGGACCGTTACGTTGCTTGCCGATGATGATTTCAGCCAGATTCGGATCCCCGGACTCCTTGTTGTAAACCCAGTCGCGGTAAATGAACATGATGATATCGGCGTCCTGTTCAATAGCACCCGATTCGCGCAGGTCGCTCATCATCGGACGTTTGTCGGCTCGTGCATCCACGCCGCGGTTTAACTGCGAGAGCGCAATAATCGGTACTTCCATTTCACGCGCCAGACCTTTGAGACCACGGGAAATTTCAGAAATTTCCGTAGCGCGGTTTTCCATCGAGCTCTTGCTTGAACCGCGCATCAGCTGCAAATAGTCCACAACGATAAGAGACAAACCACCCGTTTTTCGCGCCAAACGACGAGCACGACTGCGCAATTCGTTGACCGAAAGGTTGCCTGTGTCGTCAATGTAAAACGGAGCCTGGCTCATTAAGCTTACGGTTTCCGTGTAGCGCTGCCAATCGGCATCATCGAATCGGCCGCGGCGCATTTTTTGCGCGTCAATTCTGCCCACGGAACTAATCAGACGCTTGCAGAGCTGCACCGAACTCATTTCCATCGAGAAGATGGCAACCGGCATCTTAAGCGTCAGTCCGGCATATTCGGCAATGTTCATGGCAAACGAGGTCTTACCCATCGAAGGACGACCGGCAACGATGATCAAATCGCCCTTTTGCAGACCGGATGTCATACGGTCGAGAATCTTGAAGCTCGTGGGCAATCCCGTGACATCGTCGGTATTGCGCATCTGATAGAGCTGCTGCACTTCTTGCGTGACTTCACCGGCAAGTTCCTCAAGCACACGAAAACCACGCTTGCCCTTATTGGATTTTTCATCAATGGCAAAGACCTTGGCCTGCGCCTGATCCAACAGCGTGGGGACATCTGCTGCTTCGGGGGAAAGTGCGCTCGTGGCAATCTCTTCGCCTGCGGTGATGAGCTGACGCAGAATCGAGCGGTCGCGCACGATTTCGGCATAGCGACGAATATTGGCAGCCGCCGGCGTACTGTTCACCAGACTGTTGAGATAGGCCAACCCGCCGATTTCGCGCGCTTTGTCTTCGGCTTCGAGCTCTCCGTAGACCGTAACGATGTCCGCGGGGCGCCCTTCGGAACACATCTGCTGGATCTTTTCATAGATCACACGGTGTTCGCGACGATAGAAATCGTCGGGCGTAAGAACGTCGGCCACCTGATCGAACGCGTTGTTGTCAAGCATCAGACCGCCCAAGACACTTTGCTCGCTTTCTACCGACTGCGGCGGCAAGCGCACGGAGGCCACTTCCGGATCATGGGAACCGTTCGACATCACTGGTGTCTGCGCCGACAGAGGCACATCAGGCAACATATCTTCCGTGTCTGCGGAGATCAATTCATCCATTGCTCCAGCGGGAATCTCGTCATCAAATCCGGCCATACCAAACCTACAATATTCAATTTTGTAAAGTGCCCTATCTTAACGGATGACAGCACCAGCGAACAGAGTCGGCAACGTGCGGTTACACCGTCAAAACGAAGCTCACACCTTGACTTTGAGCATAAAAAAACCGAACCTCTCCCTGCGGAAAGATCCGGTTTCGTCCCGACTTTTCAAGTCGATGCCTCCTGTGTGGAGGCACCTACCGAAAAATTAGGCGGCTTCGGCAACCACGCGCACGACGATGTCGGCGGTGATGTCGGTGAGAAGGCCGATCGTGATCGTGAAGTCGCCCACGCTCTTGATGGCGCCGAGCGGCGTACGAACCTGGCTCTTCTTGATCTGGAAGCCGAGCTTGTCAACAGCTTCAGCGATGTCGGCGTTGGTCACAGAACCGAACAGACGGCCGTCAACGCCGGCCTTGCTCGTGATTTCGATCACCTGGCCGTTGAGCTTTTCAGCCGTTTCCTGAGCCTGAGCGATACGTTCAGCCTGCAGGCGTTCGAGTTCGGCACGGCGAGCTTCGAATTCTTCGATCGCAGCCTTGGTCGCACGCTTGGCGTGGCCCTGGGGGATCAGGAAGTTACGGGCATAGCCATCCTTAACCTTAACGATGGCACCGAGATCACCGAGGTGATTGATCTTTTCGAGAAGAATGACTTGCATGATTAACGGGTCCCCTGGTTGTCGGTGTAGGGCAGCAAAGCGAGGAAGCGAGCGCGCTTGATCGCCGTATCGAGCTGACGCTGGTAGTGCGCCTTCGTACCGGTCAGGCGAGCCGGCATGATCTTGCCGTTTTCCTGAATGAAGTCGCGCAGGGTATCGATATCCTTGTAGTCGATCTGTTCGACATGTTCAACCGTGAAACGGCAGAACTTCTTGCGCTTGAAGAGCGCATTCTGTTGGTTGGCACGGCGGGGCTTGCCCTTACCTTTTGCACCAAAAGCCATTTTTCAACTCCTAATTTTGAATTCCGTGATATGGACCGTCAGCTTTGAGCTTCTGAGTGAACGCTGCGCGATAAAGCCTTTCACCTCCAGCGTCTTGCCAAGTTCGACTTTATCGAGTCTCGTTGCCGTATCGGCAAACGACATGGCCGTGAAATCAAACTCTACTTTTCGCATCGCTCCGGCTTCAAACTGCTGCCCAGCGTAATGACACTTGGCTTCAAAAACCGCAATTCCTGCCGGCGTGTAACACAGTTCTTTTTTTTCAACCAGAACCGCGCTAATGACGATGCTGTTGTCAGAATCCACTCTCGCGACGATCTAAAAATCTGTTTGGATTAAGCCTGTTCGGCGGTTTCAACTTCAGCCGGAGCCTGTTCAACGGCGGGTTCGGCTGCAACCTTCTTGGCTTCATCCTTTTCAACGCTCTTCATCATGACGGAAGGAGCGGTTTCGGCCTTCTTGGTCTTGACAACGAGGTGACGCAGGATGGCGTCGTTGAAACGGAATCCGTTTTCGATTTCAGCAAGCGTAGCGTCCGTGCATTCGATGTTCATCAGAACATAGTGAGCCTTGACGAGCTTCTGAATCGGGTAGGCGAGTTGACGACGGCCCCAGTCTTCAACACGGTGGACCTGGCCACCCTGTTCGAGGACGAGATTCTTGTAACGTTCGATCATCGCGGGAACCTGTTCGGACTGATCCGGGTGCACGATGACGCACAGTTCGTAATGACGCATTGATTCCTCCTTACGGAAATAAGCCACCCGAGCGTCGTATCGGTGTGGCAAGGATGTGAAAGCGCGTAATGTTATTCGGTTTTCCCTTAAAAATCAATTTCCTAAGGAAAGAAACCAACAAAAAAGCCTCAAAGCACGACAACTCGGCTGTTGAGGCATTTTGTTTCCCGTTTAAGGGAGTAAGTGGTGCCGGTGAGAGGATTCGAACATCCGACCTTCGCATTACGAATGCGCTGCTCTACCAGCTGAGCTACACCGGCACACTTTTCATCTTCGAGGCGTTTATCTCTCGAAGAGATGCGCATTTTACAGAGCTTTTCGAAAAATGCAAGAGTGCGATCAAATTTTTTAGACCTTCCTCTGACTCAGTCTTTTTTGAGGCCGATTCCGGTGAGAAGACACGAACATCCGACCCTCGTATTACGTCAATACAGCTGCAGCCCATTGGCCGTTCCGTACTCAGGCGTGAGCACGATTTCGCTCTTGATCTTATTCTTTTCCTGCTTGACAAAGCCCTGCATAAGCGCATCGGCAATCAGCTCCGGCGGCAAAATGGATTCGTCCGACTCAAATTGGAAACGACCGACAGTCTGATTTCCTTGCCCGGTCGATTCAGCCCTCAAAGCACCCGACAAGGTTGCACGACTTCCGTCAATCGACACGGAAAGCGGATCAATTTCGACAGCCACCCCGTCGTTTTGAATACCTCTCATCAGAGTCAGCGTCAGCAAATCATCGTGCAGATATGACGGACCGAGCAGAATCTGCGCAAACTGCTCACAGAGCTCCTCAGTAATGCCTGTGACACGTACCGAACCGCTGACATCATCAATCGCGCCGATCTGTCCGAGCTCCAGATAAAGAGCCGGGGAAGCCGGATTCTTGAGACTGAAGCTCAAGGTTTCGGTCCACGTTTTTGCCCCTTCTTCCGGCTTCAGATCAAGTTTGAAATCAAATCCGTCAAAGCGAGCTGCAGCCCCCACCATCGAACCGAGCTTCATTGTCAAGGATGTTTGTGCAAGTCCCGAATTTTCGCCATTAAGTGCTTTGGCTATGGGTTCGGCATCCGACACAAAAGAAAACTCAAACTTGCCGAGTTTCAGTTCCGGTTGTCCGACCGGTCGACAGGATAAACCCGGCGTGCGGGCACGAATCTCCAGAGTCTTACCCGTTTCAATATCGAACTCAAAGTCTTCAAATGAACACTGTCCGCCGGCCACAACCGTAAACGGCTTGATTTTGTACGTGAGTCGAGCGCTCGGCAGAGCCTGGCTACCGGACGTGATAGCGTCCCACGCCGTATACGACACTTCGATGCGATCATCGAAGTTCTGCACGCCCGCTCTCAACAGCCCCTGCTCGAAGTTGGTATCAGGCGCACGCGTGAGCTCCACTTTCGTCGTAAGCCCGGGATAGGCCTGTCCGTTGAACGTTCCGAGTTGGATACCTCCCACGGCTTCAAACGTCACTTGAAACGTTTTTTTGAAAAATCCGCCCTCGTACTGCGTTACCCGAGCAGCCAGTTCAGCGGGCAACACGGTCGAAAAATTGCTGATAGCCGTTTCATCAAATGTTTTTCCGGCCGAATAGATACCGTAAAACCAGCAACCGCCGACAGCCGCAACCGCCAGAGCACACGTGGCGCCAGCCAAAATCTTTGTGGAGTTTTCCATCAGAAAGAGCGAAAGCGAAGAATCAGACCAAAGGCAAAAAATAAACGGCCGCATGAGCGTCATTCAGGCGGCCGCTTGATCTTAACAATTTTTCAGACGCTTAAGACTCGCCGAACCACTTGGCGTAGATCTTGTCGTAAGTACCGTCATCTTTCATGCTCTTCATGGCGGCATTGACCTTGTCGCGCAATTCCGTATTGCCTTTCTTGACCGCAAATCCGAAATATTCGCTGTCAAACTGCATGGGCTGGCGCTTAAGGCCCTTGGCGGCACGCGCATTGGTCACCAGAAAGTAGCCGATCACCGGGCGGTCGGTAATCACCACATCACTACCGTTCATCTTCAGGTCCATGAAGGCTTCTGCACTTGTGTTGAAAGCCTTGATCTTGGTACCAGGGATGCCCTTGGCCACTTCGGCGCCGGTCGTGCCAATCTGCACGGCAATCGTCTTGTTGTGCAGATCTTCGATCTTCTGATACTTGGCTTCGTCTCCGGCACGAATCATCAGGCCCTGACCGGCCTGGTAATAGGGTTCGCAGAAGTCAACGCGCTTTTTACGTTCTTCTGTAATGGTCACACCGCTCACCACGATATCGATGTTGTTGGTCATCAGCGCGGGAATCAGGCCGTCAAAACCCATATTGACGAATTCCACCTCAACGTTCATGCGCTTGCCGATTTCTCGGATCATATCCATGTCGAAACCGACGTATTCACGACTGGCGCTGTCGAGGAACTCAAAGGGAGCAAAGGTCGGATGCGTACCGACGCGAAGCGTATCGGCAGCGCTCGCGGCAAAGGAAGCTAACGCCATGACACCGGCGGCAAGCGTGGCAAAAATCTTACTTTTCACTTTGTGTTCCTCCGTTTTGCCCATTGGGCACTTCGTTCTTGTTATCGCAGCCGCGTCTTCTGAGGCATGAACGCGGGCAATTGAAAATTGCCGATAATTTTCGCACGAAATAACACTTGTGTTGCTAGGTATTTCGCATTGGACGCAAAGCTTTTTTCAAAGCAGGCGGTTAATCGCCTGATCCTGGACACTTTCTAGAAAGTCACCGGCAGCCCCCTTACCGGGAATCCGGCAGTCCGGCTTAATTTCCAAAAGCGGAACCAGCACAAAGGCGCGTTCGTGCATGCGCGGGTGCGGCAGAGTCAGAAAAGGTGTCTGCTGAACCACGTCACCGTATAAAAGCAGATCCAAATCCAACGTGCGCGGAGCATTGTGTACTCCCTCCGGACGAACGCGATGCGCTTCGTTTTCAATGACAAAAAGTGCACGCAACAACGCCTCCGGTTCCAATTCCGTTTCCACCGTCGCAACGGCATTGACATAGTCGGGTCCGGAAGAGTCGACTGGTGCCGTGCGGTAAAAAGAGCTTACCTTGAGCAACCTCGTCTGCTCAATCTCACTGATCCTTTTGAGCGCTTGTTCAAGCGCCTTTTTGGGCTCGCCCAGATTGGCACCCAACGCGATTACGGCTTCGGTCATGACGGTTCAAGCTTGGATTCTGCCTTGTCGCTTTTAGGACGGCGACGGCGGCGTTTGGGCTTAGCCGAAACAACAGAAGCGGCATCGTCAGTCTTTTCTGCAAGCTTTGCTTCACTTGTCTGCTTCTCGACTCCGGCCTTTTCCGCCGAAGATCGGCGACGTCGGGGGGACTTATTGCGAGGCTCGTAGCGTGTGGCCTCTTCCGTAAAGCGCTCTTCGTCGCGCTGCTCTTTTTGACGACTCTTAGAACCGGCTCGCGCTTGGGTAGCCGTGCGACGCGCTTCGACCTCGGCCTGAGCCACCATGTCGGCGCGCTTTTGTTCATCTGCGTCGACAAAATCTTCCCACCAGTGCACGAGGCTCTCGGGAACATGCCCCAAAGCACTGCGCAGAAGCATGAAGTCATACCCGGCTCGATACTTAGGATGCTCGACGAGGGTATAGGGATTCTTGCCGGTGCGCCGTTCGAATCGAAGCTGCAGCATCCAAATAAGCTTCATGTCGGCAACAAAGCGGCACTGAATGGCAAGTTTTGCCGATTGCGTAGCGATCACCTCTTCAGCAGCCGAGTAAAGCGCCATGGCTCTTGCCGAACCCTTATTGCTTGTCGAAGACTTCTGATAGGCGTCCCAGCGCTTTTTCACTTGGGGCCACAAAAGCGTGGCAAACAGGAACGCAGGTGAAATCTTTTTACCCACGGCGATACGCTCGTCGGTGCGCTTGAGCGCGAGCATCAGAAACTTCTCGCCGTCGGGCTCATCAAGAATGACATCGAGCATCGGCAAAAGCGAACGATGCAGACCCGCGGCACGAAGTTTGAGCAAACACTCTTCTGCGCGGCCGCACGTAAAAAGCTTGACCATTTCGTCAAACAGACGGGCAGCAGGCACATTGCCGAGCAACGGCGCCATTTCCGCGATGGCTCGATCCGTGCTTTTTTCAATCTTGAAACCCAACTTGGCAGAAATACGCACGGCACGCATCATGCGCACCGGGTCCTCTCGATAGCGCGCCTGCGGATAACCGATCATGCGTAGCGTCTTGCGTCGAATGTCCTCGTAGCCGCCGTGATAATCGTAAATGTCCCCCGTCGACGGATCGTAGTAAAGCGCATTGATCGTAAAGTCGCGACGCGCTGCGTCTTCCCACATCTCCCCGAAAATGTTGTCGGAAATGACGCGGCCGGAAGCATCCTTGCGAACGCCCGAAGCATCCAGTGCTCTGAATGTCGAACATTCAACGATTTCGTTGCCGAACACCACATGCACCAGACGGAAACGACGTCCGATGATGAAGGCGCGGCGCTGAGCACGCTTCACCTGTTCGGGAGTGGCATCAGTGGCCACATCGAAGTCTTTGGGCTTGACCCCGAGCAACAAATCACGCACAGCGCCGCCCACAACGTAGGCTTTGTAGCCGCGCTGCTGCAAAATTGAGCACGTACGCACCGCGGCAAAGCTCACCATTTTCGGATCAATGCCGTGTTCGCTTGCCTTAATAATGCGAGGCTCCTTATTGACCTCGTGATTGTTGCGCCCCACGATGGAGGCGATCATGCGCTTGACGTAATCAAACACTTATTCTTTACTCCGTTCGTCCGCTCTTCTATTGATTTGCATGCGGCTCTTTTCGTTTTTCTACTTGCTTTTTCTCAAAAGACGAGGCGCATTTTCTCGATTTGCCAGCGCTTTGGCAACAAGTTGCGCCGCAAAGTCATACTCTGCCTGAGTGTAACTGTCCGTCACACACCAGCCGCGTTCGCTCGCAATGCGCAGCAACGTCTCCCTTGCATTCACAACGCAGCATCGCCCTCCCTTTTTGTCAACATACTCAAAAAGGGCAAGATCGGCGTCGCTGTCCGACCAGAATTCGTATTCGTCGATCGTCGTGCCCTGTCGCTTCAACTCATCAACGAGTTTTTCAACGGCCGTCACTTTGCCCTGCTGATACGTGATCGGCTCAATCCAGCGACCGGTGAAATTGCCCGATTGGTCTTCCTGAGGTCTGACCGACAGCAGATAATCCACGCCGAACAGTTCGGCGGAAGGCTGCGTGGCATAACTGTAAGTAGCCGAACAGATCGCCGTGACGGCGCCCGTTTGTTTGGCTTCATTGACAATTCTGACGGAACTTGCGGGAAGAATTTTTTCGAGCACCTCCGCGCGATAAGCTTTGCGAGCCGCATCCAAATCCGCACGATTGAACTGAGCCAGAAACTGCATCTGCCACATTTCGTACTCATCAATGTTCAATGTCTGCTCGATATATTCGCGCGTAAAACGATCAAGCGTTTCTTCTGCAGTCACACGCACAGCCTTTTCGCAGGCCCTGAGGAGCCACTTGCACCAGATATCCCCCGTATCAATGGGCATCAACGTGTGATCAAGGTCGTAAACTACAAGCTTCACAAATCCTTCCTCAGTTCTTTGAAAGAACATCTTTGAGCGTCGCATCCAACAGGACCGTGGTGATGCGCCGATGTTCGCGGACGGCCTTCTCATCGACCGCATCTAAAAAACGCCGTAATCCGCGCATGTCTCGCGGGCAGCGAGCTTCAATCCAACGTCTCTGGGCCGAATCGAACTCAATGCCGCGCTCACGAGCCAGACGCAGGAATTCTTCACCCGCCTCGTCAGCAGACAAATATCGCAACTGATATGTCAGCCCCCACATCAGACGTGTCTTCACGTCTTCGCGGATGTTGAGATCCGCAGGTCGGATGGTGCCCGCACAAACAATGCGCGCCTGCGGGTGCGAACGCACATCGTTCATCAGAAAGAACAACCGTTCGAGATCCTCATCGTCGAGTCGCTCGACATTGTCAACCGTGTAAAAAAGCGTCTGCTCATCGTATTCGGGCACACGCATGCGCTGAGTCGGCGTAATGGCTCGTAACAGATGCGAACGACCGCTGCCGGGTGGTCCCCATATGTAAATGAATTGCGGCCCCAGTCCCTTCTTGCAATCACGCAACGCAGCCAAAAGCTCAGCATTGCTGCCGACACGGAAATTGTCCAGCGTCGGTGCTTCGGGCTCTACGAGATTGAGCAAAAGTTGTTCGGTAGGCTGCGCGTTCAATTGAGTTCTGCAGTGCTCGAAAAGGTGTAACAGAAAAGCGGGCACGTCGGCATTTGCTTCGGCAAACGTCTTCAAGGAAGACAGCTTGTATCCGAGTGGGCTAAAATGTCGGATTCAAGGCAAACGTCGGCATGGCGCTTAAGTTTAGCGCGAAGCCGGCTTCGGCGTTCTAAATTCTCTTGACTGCCCCATCAAAACAATGACTCAGCTTTCCTATGCCGCCGCCGGCGTCTCCATTGACAACGGCGATGAACTTGTCGATCGCATCAAACCCGCTGCCAAGCGCACCATGATTCCGGGCGTGCTCGGTTCCATCGGCGGATTCGGCGCTCTCTTTGAAATCAGCAAAGACTATAAAAACCCGGTGCTCGTTTCCGGCACTGACGGCGTAGGAACCAAGCTCATGCTTGCCTTCCAGCTCAACCGTCACGATACGGTCGGTCAGGATCTGGTGGCCATGAGCGTCAACGACATTCTCGTTCAGGGTGCCAAAAGCCTCTTTTTCCTTGATTATTTCGGTTGCGGCAAACTTGACGTGGACACGGCCGAACGTGTGGTCAAGGGCATTGCGCATGGCTGCGAACTCGCCGGTTGCGCTCTGATCGGCGGTGAGACGGCAGAAATGCCGGGCATGTATCCCGACGGCGAATACGATCTTGCGGGCTTTGCCGTGGGCATCGTGGAAAAAGACGAAATCATTGACGGCAAGAGCATTAAGCCGGGCGACGTCGTGATCGGTCTGGCCAGCTCCGGCCCCCACTCCAACGGCTTCTCGCTCATCCGCAAAGTGGTGGAAGTTTCGGGCGCCGACTGGCAGATGCCCTTCGACGGTGCTACGCTCGCCGACCGCGCAATGGAACCCACACGCATCTATGTCAAGCAGGTGCTCAACGTGATGAAGTCCGTGAAAATCAAGGGCATGGCCCACATCACGGGCGGTGGTCTGGTGGAAAACATTCCCCGTGTGTTGCCCGAAGGCACACAATGTGTCGTACACGCCGACAGCTGGAAGCGTCCGGCCATCTTTGACTGGCTGCAGGAAAAGGGCAACATTGATGCCCACGAAATGCATCGCGTATTCAATAACGGCATCGGCATGGCCATCGTGGTCGACGCAGCTGACGCCGAACGCGCCAAGGCACTCTTTGAAGCCGAAGGCGAGACCGTGTACACGATCGGCGAAATCCGTGAACTGCCTGCCGGCGAAGCGTCCTGCGTCGTTCTTTAACCCGCAATAGCAAAAGCAAATAAAGCGCGGCAAAAGGTTGAGACCTTGACCCGCGCTTTTTCATACCCACGACACTCATGCGCGTTTACTTGTGTTGTCCCAAACGAAAAGGCGGTGCCGAGCTGCATGAACTCGACGTTCCCGAGGGCGCCGTTGTTGCCGATGCACTCAAAGCGGCCGGCTTTCCCCGCGAGACCGTCTGCGGCATCTTCTGCGAAAAATGCACGCCCGAGACCGTTCTGAACCCGGACGATCGCATCGATATTGCCGTAGAACTGACGCTTTCGCCCATGGAAGTGCGCCGTCTGCGCGCGCAGAACAAGGAGCGCACGGCCATCCCGCGCCCGCGTCACGGCGGCATTCATCAGCTCATCAAGCCTCTGGACGACACAGAGGCCTAAAATTTTTTCGTTTTAAATCCCAAAACCTCTTTCAATAGGACACATTTTGTGCCTATAATGCGAGGTTAACCAAAAGCATCCGGGGCCTCTTGGGCGAACGTCCGGCACTGCGACCCGTTTTTTTTTTGCTTTGAGGTTACCGAAAATGCGTCTCCTGCAGAAGGCACTCACCTTCGACGACGTTCTGCTCGTCCCCGCCTACTCTGAAGTTCTCCCCCGCGATGTGCAACTGCGCACGCGTCTGACTCGCGAAATTACCCTGAATCTTCCGATGGTGTCCGCCGCTATGGACACGGTTTCCGAAGCCAACCTGGCCATCGCCATGGCACAGGAAGGCGGCATCGGCATCATCCACAAGAATCTCACGGCTCAGCAGCAAGCTGCTGAAGTCGCCAAGGTCAAGCGCCACGAATCGGGCGTAGTGAGCGACCCGATCACGGTCGGTCCCGACATGCTCGTGGGCGACGTGATCCGTATGTGCCAGGAACACCGCATCAGCGGTGTGCCGGTCGTGGAAGGCCGTCACGTTCTGGGCATGGTCACCAACCGCGACCTTCGCTTCGAATCCCGTATGGAAGCCCCTGTACGCGAAGTGATGACTCCGCGCGATCGTCTCGTGACCGTCCAAGAAGGTTCCAGCCTCGACGAAGCCAAGCGTTTGATGCACGAAAATCGTCTTGAACGCGTGCTCGTGGTCGACAAGGACTTCAACCTCTGCGGCCTCATTACTGTCAAAGACATCATCAAGGCTACCGAACATCCCTATGCCGCCAAGGACAGCGAAGGCAAGCTGCTGGCAGGCGCCTCGATCGGCGTGGGTGCCGGTACCGAAGAGCGTCTCGAATTGCTCGTTGAAGCCGGCGTGGACGTAGTTGTCGTCGACACGGCTCACGGCCACAGCAAGGGCGTGCTTGACCGCGTGGCATGGGTTAAGAAGAACTATCCCAACCTGCAGGTGATCGGCGGCAACATCGCCACCGGCGCCGCAGCCCGCGCTCTGGTTGACCACGGTGCCGACGCCGTCAAGGTCGGTATCGGTCCGGGCTCCATCTGCACGACCCGTATCGTGGCTGGCGTGGGCGTTCCTCAGATTTCCGCCATCAGCAACGTTGCCGAAGCGCTTGAAGGCACCGGCGTTCCTCTGATCGCCGACGGCGGCATCCGCTTCTCGGGCGACATCGCCAAGGCCATCGCTGCCGGCGCCAACTGCGTCATGATGGGCGGTATGCTTGCCGGTACCGAAGAAGCTCCGGGCGAAGTGATCCTCTATCAGGGCCGCTCCTACAAGAGCTACCGCGGCATGGGCTCTCTGGGCGCCATGTTCAAGGGTTCCGCCGACCGCTACTTCCAGGACAACAACTCGGGCAATCTCGACAAGCTCGTGCCGGAAGGTATCGAAGGCATGGTGCCGTTCAAGGGCTCCGTGGTAACGATCCTCTACCAGATGGCCGGTGGTCTGCGCTCCTCGATGGGCTACTGCGGCTGCCGCACGATCGACGAAATGCGCTCTCGCGCCGAATTCGTTGAAATCACGGCCGCCGGCTGGCGTGAAAGCCACGTCCACGACGTGAAGATCACGAAGGAAGCCCCGAACTACCGTCAGGAAAACTAATCCTGCCTAGGTAGGTTAAAATATCGCGGCGCGGGTTTTACCCCGCGCCGTTTCTTTTTACCGCCGCCTCTCAAGCAAAATTTTTGCCAACTTGCCCGCTGACGGCGGCCCCGCACCGCTCAAATTTCCAGACATGCTACACGATCGCATTCTTATTCTCGATTTCGGAAGCCAGGTGACGCAGCTCATCGCACGCCGTGTGCGTGAAGCTCATGTGTACTGCGAAGTGCACCCCAACGACGTTTCCGCCGACTTCATCCGCGAATTCAATCCCAAGGGCATCATTCTGTCAGGCTCTCACATGAGCGCCTACGAAGAGTCCAACGATCAGGTGAGTCCGGCCGTGTTCAGTGCCGGCGTTCCCGTGCTCGGCATCTGCTACGGCATGCAGACGATGGCCCAGCAGCTGGGCGGTCGCGTAGAAAGCGGCTCCAAGCGTGAATTCGGCTACGCCGAAGTGCGCGCCCACAACCACACCAAACTTCTTGAAGGCATCGAAGACTTCAAAGGTCCTGAAGGCGAAGGCATGCTCAAGGTTTGGATGAGCCACGGCGACAAAGTCACCGTCATGCCCGAAGGCTTCAAGCTGATGTGCTCAACGCCCTCCTGCCCGATCGCCGGCATGGCCGATGAAACCCGCGGTTTCTACGCCGTACAGTTCCATCCGGAAGTCACGCACACCGTGCAGGGCAGCGTCATGCTCAAGCGCTTTGTCACGGATATCTGCCACTGCAAGCCTGATTGGGTGATGGGCGACTACATCGCCGAAGCCGTCGAAATGATCCGCCAGCAGACCAACGGAGAGGAAGTGATCCTCGGTTTGTCGGGCGGTGTAGACAGCTCGGTTGCCGCCGCACTCATTCACCGCGCCATTGGCGACAAGCTCACCTGCGTATTCGTCGACAACGGTCTGCTGCGCAAGGGTGAACGCGAACAGGTTCGCGAAACCTTCGAAAAGAATATGGGCCTGAAGCTCATTGTGGTCGACGCCGTCGATCGCTTCATGGGAGAACTCGCCGGCGTCACCGATCCTGAACAGAAGCGCAAAATCATCGGTCGCGAATTCGTAAATGTCTTCCAGGAAGAGGCCGAAAAGCTCTCCAACGCCAAGTGGCTTGCTCAAGGCACGATCTATCCTGACGTCATTGAATCGGCCGGGGCCAAGACCAAGAAGGCCAAAACCATCAAGAGCCACCACAACGTGGGCGGTCTGCCTGAAACGCTTCACCTGAAGCTGCTCGAACCGCTGCGTTCGCTCTTTAAGGATGAAGTGCGCGAACTCGGTGTCGAGCTGGGCCTTCCCTACGAAATGGTCTACCGCCACCCGTTCCCGGGACCGGGTCTGGGCGTTCGTATCCTGGGTGAGGTCAAGCGTGAATATGCCGATCTGCTGCGCGAAGCCGACGCCATCTTCATCGAAGAACTGCGCCGCGCCGGCTGGTACGACAAAGTGAGTCAGGCTTTCGTTGTATTCCTGCCCGTCAAGAGCGTGGGCGTCATGGGCGATGGCCGCACCTACGACTGGGTTGTGAGCCTGCGTTCCGTTGAAACGAGCGACTTCATGACCGCCAAGTGGTCTGAACTGCCGTACTCGCTTTTGGCCACCGTCTCCAACCGCATCATCAACGAAGTGAAAGGCATCAATCGCGTCGTCTACGATGTCTCGGGCAAGCCGCCTGCCACAATTGAATGGGAATAATTCGGTCAAACATCTGATCTGATTGTCCGAAGGGCGAATCCGGTGTGGTTCGCCCTTTTTTTCTCTTTGTGCCGGACTACGTCTTTTGACGGAAGTTTCTCAAGGTTTTTATACGAGCGGTCAGATAGAATCGGCAGATATATGTCGGCTAACCTTCACGGCACGACAAATTTTCGAAAGGATTAATTATGTATCTGAAGTCCCCGAGCCTTGAAGAAGGCTCCCGCATGCCCGCCAAGCACTCCCTTAACGGAGGCAATCTGTCTCCCGAACTTTCCTGGGGCGACTTCCCGGCGGGAACAAAGAGTTTTGCGGTCACCTGCTACGATCCGGACGCTCCGACCGGTTCCGGCTGGTGGCACTGGGTTGCACTCGATATTCCGTCCAATGTCACAACGCTGGCCGAAGGAGCGAAGCTTGCGGCTCCGGCACGTGAACTGACAACAGACTACGGCACCAAAGGCTTTGGCGGCGCCTGTCCTCCCTCGGGACATGGCATGCACCGCTACGTATTTACGGTTTGGGCACTGCCGGTGGAAAAACTTGACCTGCCCGACGGCGCCACCGCCGCCAACGCAGGCTTCATGCTCAACGCCATGGCTCTGGCAACCGCAAAAATCACGGCAACCTACGTCACACCGTAGTCCCTGCCCTTCATGAAATTTCTGGGCAGGTACGCGCCCGTGCCTGCCCTTTCGTCGAACTCAGCTGATAACTTGGATTTGATTGAGTTCGGCGAACTCACACCATAAAAAAAGTCGACTTTTCAAAAAGCTTGACCTCGGGGAGAAAAAACATGACTGCAGACTCCACACAGATGCAGCGCCCGGTGATGAATCCGCACGAAAAACGGATGCAGACGATTCAAGCCGTCCTCTATGTCATCGCCATCATTTTGGGTCTCATCAACGGCTTTTACGGTTCCGAATTTTGGATTCAGACGGGTGAATTCATCTCGACGATCTTCATTCGTCTGTTCCGTTTCATCGCGGTTCCGATCATCGCCGTATCGATCATTGCCACGCTCTCGCAGATTTCGCGTTCTACGGAATCCGGACGCATTTTCCGTCACAGCGTTTTCTACACGCTTCTGACCACAATTTTGGCCGCCTCGCTGGCAGCAATTCTTTTTGAAGTCTTTTCGCCCGCCAACGTAACCCTAAGCGACACGACCGAAGCGTCAGCCGCCATCGCAGGCATCAAAGGCAAGAGCTACTTTGACTACATCACATCCGTTGTCCCCGACAACGCGATTGCGCCGTTCTTGTCGGCCAACGTTCTTTCGGTTTTGCTGATTGCCGCCGCCGTCGGTATCGCCATTGCCAAACTGCCGCATGACAGCCGCGAACAGCGCGTGCTGATGGCCTTCTTCTCGGGCCTTCAGGCCGTGCTCTTCACGCTGGTGGGCTGGATCATCCTGATTCTTCCGTTGGGTATCTTCGGCTTTTTTACGGTGCTGGCCAAAGAAATCAACGCCGGTGTTGCCGTGGGCGGTCTTGGCACCTATTTTGCAACGGTGCTCTCAGCCAACTTCATTCAGATGCTCATCGTGCTGCCTGCGCTTCTTTTGCTGCGCGGCATCAACCCGATTCGAGTCTTTAAGGGGATGTTGCCGGCTCTGACCGTCGCTTTCTTCTCGAAGTCTTCGGCCGGAACGTTGCCCGTAACCATGCGCTGCTCGGAAGTCAATCTCGGCGTCCGGGAGAGCGTTTCGCGCTTTGTGCTGCCGATGTGCACAACCATCAACATGAACGGATGCGCCGCCTTTATTTTGATTACGGTCGTCTACCTCATGCAAAACGCAGGTGTTGACATTACCTGGTCAACACTGGCCGTCTGGATCTTCATTGCCACGATCGCGGCGGTGGGCAACGCAGGCGTTCCGATGGGATGCTTCTTCCTATCGGCTAGCCTGCTGGCCAGCATGAATGTCCCCATTCTGCTTATGGGCGTTATCCTGCCCTTCTACGCTGTGATCGACGCTATCGAAACAACTCTCAACGTCTGGAGTGACTCCAACGTAGCCGTTTTGGTACATAAAGATCTCTACGGAGACATTTAGTGCCGTCTCCTTGACCTGCGTCTAGCCTTCTAAGGAAAAGGCGCAGGCTCAAGGCGGGTACAATTCCAAATGCAGTGCGGGAGTTGCCTCGCGGCTCCCGTCTCTTTTTTCTGCCATGCGGCCTGCCCCGAAGCCGCAGCAATCTCTCAAAAGAAAATACGGCGTAAAGTCGAATCCGCTGATTTGACTGTGCGCCGCCAATCACAAAAAGAACCAAAGAGATGTTTTCTAATCCGACCGCCATTACTTTTACCGGCTACATGATTTTGATGGTGATCCTGGGCTTTGTCGCCTGGAGATACACCCGCAACTTCAACGACTACATTTTGGGCGGCCGTAGTCTCGGCGGCGTTGTGACGGCTCTTTCCGTCGGCGCTTCCGACATGAGCGGCTGGCTGCTGATGGGCTTGCCCGGCGCCGTGTTTCTTTCGGGCATCACGGAAAGCTGGATTGCAATCGGCCTCACGCTCGGTACCTATCTGAATTGGAAATTCGTCGCAGCCCGCCTGCGCGTATACACCGAAGTTTCTCATAATGCCCTGACGCTTCCGGACTTTTTCACGCATCGCTTTAAGGACGATACGCGCATGCTGCGCATTCTCGCAGCCGTCGTCATTTTGGTGTTTTTCACGATCTATTGTGCGAGCGGCGTTGTGGCCGGTGCCCGCCTTTTTGAAAACACCTTTGACATGAGCTATGAACGCGCTGTCTGGATCGGCGCGGCTGCAACCATCATTTATGTGTTCATCGGCGGGTTCTTGGCAGTAAGCTGGACGGACACTTTCCAGGCTTCGCTCATGTGCGTGGCGCTCGTCGTAACGCCCATCGTCGTGATGACCGATCTCGGCGGCTTTTCGAGTGCCGTTGAACAAGTCAAAGCCATCGACGTCAACATGGTCAACATGCTCTCGCATCAGACCTTTATCGGCGTACTCAGTCTCATCGCCTGGGGTTTAGGCTACTTCGGACAGCCGCATATTCTGGTGCGCTTCATGGCCGCGCGCTCAATCAAGGTGATTCCTCGCGCATGCCGCATTTCTCTGATCTGGATGATCTTTTGCCTTGGTGGCGCCGTCTCGGTAGGCTTCTTTGGTTCGGCCTACTTTGCTGCGCATCCGGATCAGGCCACGCTCGTTACGGAAAACCACGAGCGCGTCTTCATCGTGCTCTCGCAGGTGCTCTTCAATCCCTGGATCGGCGGCATTCTGATGGCTGCGATTCTGGCAGCTGTCATGAGCACGCTCTCCTGCCAGCTGTTGGTCTGCTCATCGACCCTGACTCAGGATTTCTACCGCGGCTTCATTCGCCCCAAGGCCAACCAATGGGAACTGTTGTGGTTCGGTCGAATGATGGTGCTGCTGATTTCGTTTGTGGCCATCTTCATCGCCATGGATCCGCAAAGCCTGGTGCTCTCGCTTGTTAGCTACGCCTGGGCAGGATTCGGTGCGGCCTTCGGCCCGGTGATCCTCATCAGCCTCTGGTGGAAACGCATGAACAAATACGGCGCCATGGCCGGTATGTTTACGGGCGCAGCCACAGTCCTGATTTGGCACCAATTCAACTGGTTCGGTCTCTACGAAATCGTTCCGGGCTTTCTCTTTGCCGCCATTGCCATCTATGTTGTGAGTCTTCTCACGGAAGCTCCCGACAATGAAATCTGCGAAACCTTTGACAAGGTTGAAGCCGAAGTTCGAGCGGGCTAAACACAATCTGGCGAAAAATTCAACATCCGGATCGTCGCGGTCGGTGGTGTCCTTCCACCGGCCGCGCTTGTTTTGCAGGGAATTTTGCCTAGACGCTTTGGACTAAAACGGGAGTATTATTTTTTCGTTACGCCGCCTGCGCCTACCTCGTCGCGCAGACAGCCGGAAAGAATTCCGATAAAAAACAAACTCGCGGAGACAATTGCAAATGCAAAAGAAACCTCTTGATTGGTCCAAACTCGGATTTGCCTATCGTCCGACGGACTTTCGTTATCAAGCGAACTGGGAAGATGGATCTTGGGATGAAGGCGGCCTGGTAACTGACCCCAACATCGTCCTTTCGGAGGCAGCCTGCGTGTTTCACTACGCTCAGAGCTGTTTTGAGGGCTTAAAGGCCTACACCACAAAAGACGGTCGCATCGTCACGTTCCGTCCCGACATGAATGCCGAGCGTATGGCTAACACGGCGCGCCGCCTGGAAATGCCCGCATTCCCGGAAGACAAGTTCGTGCAGGCCGTTGTGGATACCGTACGAGCCAACGCCGCATGGGTACCTCCTTTCGGCACGGGTGCCTCTTTGTATATTCGCCCGTTCATGATCGGCTCCGGCCCGCAGATCGGTGTTGCCCCTGCTCATGAATTTCTCTTCCGCATCACGGTCATGCCTGTGGGCGCATATTTCCAGGGCGCAGTCAAGCCCTTGAAGGTGCGCGTGTCCGACTACGATCGCGCCGCTCCCCGCGGTACCGGTCACGTCAAAGCCGGTCTTAACTATGCTATGAGCCTGTATCCCACGATGGAAGCTCATCGTCACGGCTTTGCTGAAAACATTTATCTGGATCCGGCATCCCGCACTTATGTGGAAGAAGCGGGCGGCGCCAATGTCATCTTTGTCGATAAAGACAACAACCTGATTGTTCCGAAGTCCGATTCGATTCTGCCTTCGATCACCCGTCGTTCGCTCGTATATGTCGGCGAACACTACCTCGGTCTCAATGTGATCGAACGCAAGGTTGCCCTGGAAGAAGTCAAAGACTTCAAGGAAGCCGCCTTGTGCGGTACGGCTGCCGTTCTCGCACCGATCGGCGAAATTCACACCAAGGACGGCGTCATCGCACTGCCCTCCGGTATGGACAAGATGGGCGAGATCTCCGGCAAGTTGCGTGAAACGCTCACCGGCATCCAGGCGTGCGAAATCGAAGCTCCGGAAGGCTGGGTTGTTGAAGTCGGCAAGGAAAGCGACTTCGAATAACGTCATTGCTTGACGACAGAAATTCCGCATCGATCTGAGTCTTCGGTGCGGAATTTTTTTGTCCAATAACGATCGATTTGTTTTTGGACAAAAAGAGAAGAAAAAGAGGACAATTGACAGATGTCTTTCAACGGCAATGCATTCCATGGAACAAATCGCCGCATCTGTGATCTTCTTGGTCGTGCTGAGCGTTCTTTTACTCTGGCGGAAAAAGAAGCAAAAACAGCAAATCCGCCTTCAAAGCTCGGGACTTGCCTCAACCCTCTCCTCGCTTCTCGACTCTCTTCCTTTGTCGAGAAACACACTTGAGCAATACCTTTCAGGACATAAGTATTTCAGTCACACGGATTGGGAGCGCTTGCAAGAGTGCCGGCAAGTACTCCTGCAGACACTGCGAAACCATCCTCTTGCCGATTATGAAGCAATCGAGCAACCGCCGGCACAGTTTCTTTTGCGTTTTGCTCTCGCCGTTAAGTCCGGGCTTGGAAATCGAGAGGATTACAACCGCAAGGCGGAAGATTTTCTTTTATCGCATTGGGAAAAATTTTTTGATCAATGCGAATCCAATCCGCTGACGCAAGCTCAGCGTCGAGCTTGTATCAATGATGATGACAACACGCTTGTGGTGGCCGGAGCCGGCAGCGGCAAAACCTCTACGATCATCAGCAAATGTCTTTATCTCATTCAAAGCGGATTGGCTCTGCCCGAACAAATCCTGCTTTTGGCATACAACCGCAATGCGGCTGATGAAATAAAAGAACGCATCAAGCGAAAAATCGGCAGTACAAAACTAGACGTCCACACCTTCCACTCTTTCGGGAACAAGATCCTTAATCAACACAATGACAATAACCTGCGCTTGACGAACTTTGTCGAACAGGATGTCGAATTTTCACGTTTTATCGTCTCGACTGTACAAGAAGCAGCCGAGAAAAATCCCGCCTATAAGAAAACCTTAATTGGTTTCTTTCAGGAACACCAAATACCTGTTTATGCTGAGTCTGACTTCAGCGACGCCGATCTTTTCAACGCCTTTCGCAATAGCCTGGACTTAAGAACCTTCAGAAATGAGCTGGTTAAAAGCGGCGGCGAGCTCTATATCGCCAATCTGCTCTACCGTTGGCAGATCCCTTACGCATACGAAGCCCGTTACCCTCATATCACTAACGCCAGTTACAAACCGGACTTCCTGATTACCGATCAGCCGTTTGCGCAATCCGAGACCAATCCCCTCTATTCGGAACGTTCTTTTCGGACGATCCGTTCCGGTGCACGTGTGGCTTGGATTGAATATTTCGGCATTGACCGCAACGGCAATCTTGCCCCTTTCATCAATCGCGAAGAGTACTTGAAGTCCCGCCAATGGAAGCGAGATCTGCACCAAGCAAACGCAACATCGCTTATCGAACTTACCACAGGCGATTTGCAAGATGGTCTACTCGAGGAAAAACTGCGTCACGCACTCTGCGAATTGGGCTTTGAAATCAACCCTATGAGTGACGAGGAATTTCTCCATAATCTGTGGACAGAAAATCGTCCATTACACCCAAAATGGCAAGAATTCATCTCACTCATTCGAAATTTTCTTGTGCTATTCAAAGATTCCGGATATTCGGATGAAGAAATTCTTGCGCGAGCCAGGCAGTTTCACTATGACGCCGTTCGCATTGACGCTTTCCTAACACTGTTTCGGCCGGTCATCACGCGCTATGAGGAGTTCAAACGTCATCATTATGAAATTGACTTCTCAGACATGGTTCTGCGTTCCTGTGAAATTCTGGATCGTCAACAAGAGCGGCTGCCGTATCGATACGTACTCGTTGACGAGTTCCAAGATGTCAGTCGTTCGCGCAGTCTTCTGCTCAACAGCGTGCTAAGAAACGCTTCGTCAGCACGACTCTTTGCCGTCGGCGATGACTGGCAGTCGATCTATCGCTTCTCAGGTTCAGATCTCGATCTTTTCGTGCATTTCGATCGGCATTACCCAAAGTGCTCGATATTGCAGCTCGATAAAACATATCGCTTCAGCAACAAACTCAACTCACTTTCCTCCGGGTTTATCTGTAAAAATCCTGAGCAGTTCAAAAAGCACATGACTGCCGTCAAACTCGTCGACAAACCCTCCGCTCTTGCCGTTGATGTGAGGAAACTCATGCTGAAGATGAGTTCTCAGTCCTTTGAACTTAAAAGCGCCCTCGACAATACGCTTTGCTACCGAAATGCCCTCTACTGGTGTCTTCATCGCATCTCGGAAAAGCACAAAGAATTGGACTCCCAACCTCCTACCGTCTTACTGCTCGGGCGCATGATGTGGAAAAACATGCCGTCCCTGTCCAAAATCACTGAAGCCGAACTCCGCAAAAGTTTTCCTCTGCTGTCGATTTCCTACCGAACAATTCATTCGGCCAAAGGACTCGAAGCCGATTATGTTCTCCTTATCGGAATTGATTCCGGAGTATTTCCCTGCACCAAACAAAGCGATCAAATCATTGAGTCTGTATTGCCAATGGTCGAAAGCTATCCCTATGCTGAAGAAAGGCGTCTTTTTTACGTTGGCATGACGCGCCCCAAAAAACACTTGATCATTCTCTATGACAGTGTCAAGCCATCTCCGTTTATGAGTGAACTCACTCGAGAAAGTCCCCCAGATCTGTTATCTCAGTATTCCGACGCAAGTTATGAAATTTCATGCCCACGCTGCAAAGATGGCAATCTGATTTTGCACGCATCTCGAAGCGGCGGCAGATACTACCAATGCAGCAACGGATTATGCTCGGAAGTCTTTAGTTGCTGTCCCAACTGCGGTGCTCCATTGATCAAGGATCACACCGGTCGTTATTGCCTCAACTCTCAATGCAATTACATAGAAATTCGCTGCAATAAGTGCGCTTCGGGGTTCATGAAACGACGTATAAACAGTCGAAACGGACACATGTTCTATGGTTGCTCAAACTGGAATTCTCTTGGCTCAGGATGTAGCCAGACAATGCAGTGTGAAATGGCTCAGAAAGCAATCAATAACTACAAAGGCAACATTCAGAAGAAACGTCTGGATTTATCTGAACGATTTCCGCAATCCGGCAGTCAATCCAATAATCCGCCCTGTTGAAGCTTTTTTTGCTGAGGATCCTGAATGTGGGAAAAAAGAATACCTACTGATTCCGCACTGAATCAACAGTGTTAGTCTTTATCCTAAAAATCAGCACGGTTTTGCGTTATCTTCAACAAATGGGAGAATGTTCCATGGCTTGTCACTATGACTGCTTTTTCATCAACGGTGTCTGGGTAAAACCCCACTCCGACGATGTCATTTCACTGGAAAATCCCGCCACAGGCGAAGTTTTTGCACATGTACCGGACGGCACTCCCGAAGATGTCGCCAATGCCATCGAGGCGGCCGCACAAGCACAACCGGCATGGGCCGCCACGCCGCTTTGCCAGCGTATCGAACGCATGCAAAAGGCTCTTGAAATTTTCAGAACTTATCGAGAAGAGATCATTCGTCTGGAAGCTCTGGAACTGGGTTCGCCTGTGAGTTTTTCAGCAAATTCTCATTGTGATTATCAGTTCACGCGTATTGAGTCGTACATCCAAGAATGCAAAAACGTCCCGCTAAAGGAAAACTTCGAGCAAAGCACTGTCGTGCGAGAACCTGTTGGGGTTGTTGCTTGTATCACGCCTTGGAACTATCCGCTCGGACAAGTGGTTCAAAAAGTCATCCCTGCATTGCTCATGGGCAATACGGTGGTTCTCAAACCGAGTCAACACACGCCGCTGACCAGTTATGTTCTGGTGGATTCGCTTGATCAAGCCGGTTTTCCGCCCGGCACCGTCAATCTGGTCACAGGGCGCGGCTCCAGATTAGGCGACACCCTTGCCACGCATCCTCTCGTCGACATGATCTCCTTTACCGGATCAACGGCTGTTGGCATCAAGCTCAGCCAAAAGGCTCTGGAAGGTGTCAAACGCATTTCTTTGGAGCTCGGTGGAAAATCGCCTTTTATCTGGCTTCCGAGCGAAGACTATGAGCCTGCCATCAATCAGCTCTTTGGTTCCGTTTTCTACAACTCAGGTCAAACATGCACAGCCCTGACTCGCCTTCTGGTTCCTGAATCAGATCTCGAGAAGGTCAAAGCGCTGTTGCTGCGTCGCATTCCGCAACTCGTCGTGGGCGATCCGATGGATCCCAAGACAAACATCGGACCGATGGCTTCCAAAGCGCAATACGACAAGGTGCTCTCGTACATTGAACTCGGCCAATCGGAGGGCGCCGAATTGCTCTGCGGCGGTCGAGCTCCTGAAGCCGGCAAAGGCTACTTCATCAAGCCGACGGTCTTTGTCAACGTCACCAATTCCATGCGCATTGCTCGTGAAGAAATCTTCGGTCCCGTACTTTGCGTGATCACGTACAAGACGGTCGATGAGGCCGTTGCCATTGCCAACGATACCCCCTATGGCCTAAATGCCGCCGTTTTCGGCGAACGTGAGCTCGCTTTGTCCGTGGCCAAACGCATCAAGGCCGGCAATGTCTACGTCAACGGAGGTCCGCGCGATGTAACTGCTCCCTTCGGCGGCTACAAACAAAGCGGCATCGGACGCGAAGGCGGCCGCTATGGTTTGATGGAATTCACACAACTCAAAGCAACGTTTGATCGTTGATTACTTGTCAACTCACAGAAGGCGGCCTTTCAAGGCCGCTTTCTCGCTTCCGCTAAATCTGCCAGAGACTGTGGGCCACAACATCGTCAGACAAAAACCGTTGTTGTGGCGTCATACAAATCAACACGCCGTCACCACGGGCCTTAAACCGGACCATGCCGCCTTTGTGCTGTTTAAAGCGCGTCAGTCCGCACTCAAGATCCTTGAGTGCCTGCTGCAAAGTCTGGTCCGGAGATTCAGACAACCAGAGGCTTGAATCATCCTTCTTCCAGCCAACCAAATGAGAAGCCAGTTCCTTGTAGGAGACAAACGGCCGTTTGTTTTCAAGCTGCCGAATCTGAATTTCAACTGCCTTGTTATAGACGTAGCGGCAATTACCTACAAACTGGGCACACTTAGCCCTCTGTTCGGGCTTCAGAATGAG
>ENA-ORUG01001220-ORUG01001220.1-human-gut-metagenome-genome-assembly--contig:-NODE-1220-length-24236-cov-3.375667_pt1 | contig 24236 bp, 15 predicted proteins | sample MGYA00242079_ERZ509207 | MGnify/ENA primary metagenome ERZ509207 (study PRJEB26280, sample SAMEA2338780) | human gut metagenome | biome: human gut; feature: human-associated habitat; material: faeces...
TTCTGCGGCGGAATGCCATCGGTGCGGGCATCGGCGCGCAGCAAAACGATGATGGTCATGGCAATGTCGAGCGCCATGAAGATGGAAAGCGCTGCCGTTGCCGCACGGTACGGGGCGCCGGCGGTGTTTACATGGTTGAAGATGCGTTGGCATAATTGCAGGCCAACCTTTACCCACAGCACGCCAATGGTGCCCCAGATCAGGCAGTGGAAAACGTCGGTGCGCCCGTCAAAATTGAGGGGGATGTTCAGATAGCTCCATGCCACAACACCCCAGAATGTTTCCATGGCCCAGCTGGCGAAGTACTCAAGGCTGCCGCCCACGACGGCGCTTACCGTCAAAAGCAGTGGAACCCCTTTGTCCTGCAGGGGTTCGAGCAGCATGGTTAGCAGAACTGCCGCCAGCCCGTAGATGGGCGAAAACGGACCCCAGATGAAGCCGGCACGGCTTTCCAATTCGCCGAACGCCACAAGGTGCTGTAGCGTTTCACCCATAAGGCCAACGACGGACATGCCCATGAAAATCCACACCAGCTGTCCTGGATGTTCGGCAAGATGCGTTTGCTCGTGGGTTGCCGAAGCGGAATGACGGTTAAGTTCGCGAGCAAGTTCCACCACGGCAATCCTTTCGTTCGGGGTTTGTTATTCGCTGGCAGTGCGGTTCCCTTTAGGGGGCACTGTGCTGTTCGACGCTGGTGCGGTATCGGTTGTGTGAGGCCTCCTTTGAGGCGCAGCGCAATCGATGCGCATTTGTGCGACGTTGCCTTTGCGGGAGCAGCGTCGGCATGTGCAAAGGCGAGAGGCTGTTGCGCAGGGATCGTGCGAAAGCGATTTTCCTGCGTTGCCCGCCGCACAGACATGCCAAGGACATTCCTTGCGTGGCGTAGTTTCGCCCCAATGCACCCAACGCGTATTTGCGCAGCATTGTTTATTGTAACTTTTACGTCCCACGGCGGGCGGAAGAGGCAGGAAAATTACACCGCTTAGCGACCTTTGCCCTGTAGTCCCTGCTTTGCGCTTGCCTGTTTGCTAGGCGCTATTCCAGCACGTCGCGGCACTCAAAGAGGGTGGATGCCAGGTTCGCCAGACGGACGGTGTATAGGCCGCCGTCGGGCGAATTGGTCATGGTGCTCATGAGGTAAGTGGTGCCGTCGGTGCACTTGATGAGCCCCGCATCGCACAGACCGGTGAAACGTTCGCTGCCTGTGCACCAGCCTGCCTTGTTGAGCACGGCTTCAACTTCGCCATCGTCGTTCACGCCAGAGCGAATGAACGACACGTTCGTCTGCTCGTAGAGCGATGCTAGGTTCTGCGCGGTGGGAGTATTGGTTTTGAGGTACTGGTACGTGCGCAGCCATAGCAGGGCTGATTCGCGCGTGGAGTAGCGTGGGAAGTGCGTGTCGTGCATGATCTCGGAATCCACGCCGCACGAATTGAGCCATTCGGCGAATCCTGCGCTGTCGTAAGTGTTGCGCAGGCTGCTGAATGCGCTGTTGTCCGAGTAGAGGATCATGGGTTGCATCAGGGAATATATGGACGACGAAACACCGGAGCCCGCCGCTTCACTGCCGGATGGGTAGGAAGCGTCGTTGTCGCCCAGGTGTTGGCACAGGAAGGCGGCGTAGGGACCCTTGAACGAGCTGGCGCCGTAAACGCGCGAGTCGAGGTTGTAGGCGATGCCCTTGCCGGTGTTCAAATTGATGAGCGTGAAGCCAACGGTGTAGCCGCCGTCTTCGATGTTTTGGGTGGCTGCTGCAAGGGATTCTTGCTGCTCTTCGGAAAGCGGTGTGGCATCTTCGCCTTCTATCAGGGAAAACGTGCCAGGGGCGGCGGCGAAGGAATCGACGCTGTTGAGCGCGTCGGGCGTGAGGCGTTGAGCGACGAGCCCCGCTGCCGCTTCTTCTGCGGCAGTATTCGTGGTAGTTGCAACGGCGTTTGCTGTGTAGCTCGCAAAGCCGCTGCTTAGGAGGGTGCCGTTAGGGGCGGGCCGGCTGCTTGAAACCACGGCTGCGCCGATGCCTACTACGGCGCACAGCGCAACGGCTGCAGCGATGGCGGAAGCCTTTTTGTGCAGACCGAGGAAATTCCCGGCTTTCTGGAGGTACGCGGATGCCGCCTTTGCTGCGTGGGAGGCATGGTGCTTGTCGGATTCCGTCTCCGCTGCCTGAGCGGCGCTGCGCTCATCGAGCGGTGCCTCTTCTGCATGATTGGAACGGCTTGCTGCTTCTTTGTCGGCGATGGCGGCGTTCTCGCGTTCCGATGAGACGTCGCCGACACCGTCGCGCTGCGCTGCTGCCTCGTTGCCATGTTCGGGCGAGGGGGCATTGCCGCGTTTCGATGAGGAGGTGTCGCCGTGTTTCAGCGAAGTGACGTTGTCGCGTTCCGGCAAGGCGGTATCGCCATGCTCTGACGAAGCGGTGTTGTCGCGCTCCGGCGAGGCTGCGCTGTCGTGATCGGACAGTTCGGCGTTGCCATGCTTCAATGAGTCGGCGTCGCCACGTTGGGACGGTTCGTTGCCGTCGTGTTCCGATGATGCCGCGCTGCCATGTCCGGATGGCTCGGTGCCGTTATCGCGCCCGTCCGTGTCGTTGATGTAAGTATTTTTTTCGCTCATGTTCGCCATACTACGCGAGCACGTTTTCAGCGCCGTTTCTTGGCGGAAGGTACCAAAATATTTTCATGGTTTCTTGGACGTGTCAGCGCGTGGTGTTGAATTGGCCGATGTTCCGTTCGCGCGGCATCTCCCGCCTCCGTGACGCCACGGTGCGTTCTCGGGTGCCTGGCGATGGCAATATTTCGCCCTGGTGCGTTCCCGGGCGGCAATCCGTGGCAAGTTTTGCGCTTCATGTATCCCAAAAGGTGCCTCGGACGGGAAAAGCGCCCCTTCCTGGCAACATATCGCCGCCATGCATCCAAAATGAGCTGACTTTGGCAAGATTCGCGCGCCATGTATCCGAAATGCCCTGCAAATCGCCTTTCGGGAATACACCGCGCGAAGATCTTGCCACGAAGGGGATCTTTTCGCTGCACAGACCCCTCGAATCATGCACGACGTGCGAATCTTGCCATCCCTGGGTGTTTCGTTTGGGTGTTGCGGGCGGGGCGAGGGGTGCCGGCGCAGCGCATGCGGCTCGCGCACGCCCCCCGCTTTGTGCGAGGCGGCGCGGTGCTTTCGCGGGTTCATCTCATGCAGCTTTGAGCTGCCCCCGCTCACGCGCACGATGCTCCTGTTGCTGCGCCTGCTCTCGCGTGAGACGCGCTCGTTGCCCCCTTCTGCGTGAGGCGCGTACGTTCCGCGGCGCCCTATGCGAGGTAAGCGCATTCGCTTCGCGTCGTTGGGTTTGCCTCTCGCCTTTCACGCGCCGTCTTTGCCTTGTGCGTTCGTTCCGCGGCGGCGCGCGTTGTTGAATTGGTTAGCGCTTCGCATGAGGGTGACACCCATGGCTCCGTTGCCGCGTCTGTGTTGCGGGCGAAGCGACGGCATCGGCGGTGGGCTACCTCACCGCCTGCGTGCACCCTCTTCTCGCCCGCGGCTTCATCGCCCCGTCCACATTACGGCCGAAGCGGCGGGATTGTGTCGTTTGCCGTCGAAAACATGGCGCTGTGATGGTGTTTCGTTGAATTGCCGTTGTTCCGCGGTACTATTCTGAAAGATATCGTGCCTGTTTACGCAAAACGGGTTGTGGGACCAACGATGGCGGCGGCCATCAGAATAGGAGATGAAGCTGTCGTGAACGACTCCGACGGCGGCGGTCGATGTTGCTCGACCCGAAAACGCACCGAACAATGCAATAACTCCCTTATTTGTCCCGCGCGGTCTTTGTCTTCGTGTGAAGAAAAGGCTGCGTTTCTGTATTCAGATGCTGCAGCGCAAACAGCGTTGCAGCTCTTCCTTGCGCGTGGTTTATGCCTGGATGTGCGCAAGCACCTCTCCTTGTTAGCGGACGTAACGCGCCTTATGCCCTTCCCAAAGGGGGAGATGGCCGTGTAATTTCGGTTTTCTCGGAAAGGGCGCAAAGCGCACCGATTCCCCATTAGCGGAAAAGCAGGCTGGCCCTCTTTTCCGATTCTGTTCCCGCAATGAGAAATGGCCGATCCGTTTCTCGTCCCCGCAGTGAGAGATGGCGATGCCGCTTCTCACCCGCTTACGCAAGGAGTTTTGTACCTAGATGCCTATTTGGTTAAGTTTGATACTGGTGGTTCTGTTCCTGTTGATGAACGCTTTTTTCGTTATCGCCGAGTTTTCCTTGGTGCGCGTGCGTAAATCGCAGATTGAGATTTTGGTGGAAGAAGGCAAGAAGGGCGCCAAGCGTGCGTTCGAGATGGCCGACAACGTTAACGAGTACCTTTCGGCTTGCCAGCTTGGCATTACGCTGGCTTCGCTGGCGTTGGGCTGGCTGGGCGAGCCCGCGTTTGCCGCGCTGCTTCACCCGATCTTCGTGTTCTTTGGCTTGCCCGACACAGCTGTCACCGTTATTTCGGTGGGTATTGGCTACTTCATCATGACCACGCTGCATGTGGTGGCCGGCGAGCTCATCCCTAAGAGCATGGCTATCCTGAAGACGGAAACCTACGCGCTGCACACAGCGGGTCCGCTTCATGCGTTCTATCGCATTACTTATCCCATCATGTGGCTGTTTAACGCTACCACCAATGGCGTTATGCGCTTGACCGGCCACGATGCCAAGAATGAAACCGAGGCTTATTCCGAGGAAGAAATTAAGCTGCTGCTTGAAGAAAGCGCTGAGAGCGGATCTATCGAGCAGGATCAGTACCAGTATCTGGACAACATTTTCGACTTGGACGACAAGGACGCGAAGGCTATCATGACGCCTCGCACCGAGGTGTTGGCCATCGACTACGACGATGATCTTGAAACAAATCTTGACTTCATGGGGAAGAACAAATTCACGCGTTACCCCGTGTTCCGCGAGGACAAGGACAACATCGTGGGCTTCGTGCATATCAAGGATGCTTATCTGCTGCCCGAGGGCTCTACGATGAAAGACCTGAAGATTCGCTCTATTCAGGCGGTGCCGGAGAGCATTTCCATCGCGAAACTTTTGCAGGTGCTGCAGGCTAAGCACACGAAAATCGCCGTGGTGGTTGACGAGCATGGCGGCACGTCCGGCATCGTTACCATGACCGATGTGGTTGAGCAGATTATCGGCCGCATGGAAGACGAGTATCTGCATGATGATCAGGACGAAATCCTGAAGGTAGGCGAGCACCATTATTTGGTTGACGGCTCGCTGCCGGTTGACCAGTTCGTTGAGTTCATCGGCTTTGAACCCGTGCCCGTGTTCGACTATGAGACCGCGGGTGGCTTGATGCTTGACTTGCTGGACAAGATCCCCGCTGAGGGCGATTCGTACGAGCTGCATCACGAGGGCACGAAGATCACGATGATGGCTCGTGTGATGGACGGTTTGCGCATCGACAAGATCGATGTTCGCTTCGAGGAAGAGCCCGAGACGGCAGAAGGCGAAGAGAAGGAATAGCGCCTAAAACGCTTAGGGCTGCTGCTATTTTCGCTGGTAATAGGCGAAGGCTACGACGCCGGCGTGGCCGAAGGGCTGAAGCGCCCGCAGGCCCAGCAGATTGCCGCGCAGGCGGTTTTGGGTTCTGCGAAGCTGGTGCTGGAATCGGGCAAGCATCCTGGCCAGTTGAAGGACGAGGTGTGCTCGACTTTCGGTTCCACCATTCGCGGAGTTGTGGTTCTGGAAAAGGGCGCGTTCCGCGGCACGGTGATTGACGCGCTGCGCACTGCCATCGCCCGCGCCCGTTCGCCGCAAACCGCCCGAAAGGCAACAGCCGCGTTACAAACGGGCGGGCGGCCTTCGCCTTCCTTGACAGGTGCAATTCCCATACTAGAATTCGTATTAGCACTCCTCTTGCGGGAGTGCTAATTTGCGTTTGCCTACAATATAAATAGGGTGTTGCCGCGTCTGTGCCGTGTGGCGCGTGCCATTCGCCCAAAGAAGGAAGGATCTGAATGAAGCAGTTCCAAACTGAGAGCAAAAAGCTCCTCGATCTGATGATCAACTCCATCTACACCAACAAGGAAATCTTCCTGCGCGAGCTTATCTCCAACGCATCCGATGCAGTTGACAAGCTCTACTTCAAGAGCCTCACCGACACCACCATCGCTGTTTCCAAGGACGATCTTTCCATTAACGTGGCGTTCGACAAGGACGCTCGCACCATCACGGTTTCCGACACGGGCATCGGCATGACCCGCGAAGAGCTGGAAACCAACCTGGGCACCATCGCTCACTCCGGCAGCCTCGAGTTCAAGACCGAAAACGCCGAGCAGCAGGGCGAAGACGTAGACATCATCGGCCAGTTCGGCGTGGGCTTCTACTCCTCGTTCATGGTTGCCAAGGAAGTTACCGTAACCTCCCGCGCATACGGCGAGCCCGAAGCCTTCACCTGGAAGTCCGATGGCATCGAAGGCTACACCATCGAGCCCGCAACCGCCGAAGAGGCCGCCGCACTGGGCGCCGACCACGGCACCAGCATCACCCTGCACCTGAAGGACAACGCCGACGAAGAAGAGTACGACGTATTCCTAGACCAGTGCGAGCTCCAGGCCCTCATCAAGCAGTACAGCAACTACGTGCGCTACCCCATCCGCATGGAAGTGGAAGAGCGCAAGCCGCTGCCGAAGCCCGAAGATGCCGGCGACGACTACACGCCCGAATTCGAAACGGTACGCGAGGTTAAAACCATCAACTCCATGATCCCCATCTGGAAGCGCCGCAAGTCTGAGGTGTCCGACGAAGAGTACGCCACCTTCTATAAGACCGACTTCCACGATTTCGAGGATCCGGCCCGCACCATTTCCGTTCACGCAGAAGGTGCGTTAACCTACGATGCGCTGCTGTTCATCCCCAAGCGCCCGCCGTACGACTTCTACAACAAGGACTACGAAAAGGGCCTGGCACTGTACAGCTCGAATGTGCTGATCATGGAAAAGTGCGGCGATCTGCTGCCCGACTACTTCAGCTTCGTGAAGGGCGTGGTTGATTCCCAGGATCTGACGCTGAACATTTCCCGCGAAACGCTGCAGCAGAACAGCCAGCTGCGCGCTATTGCCAACAAGCTCGAAAAGAAGATCAAGAGCGAACTGGAGAAGTTCCTGAAGAACGACCGCGACGGTTACGAAAAGTTCTTCAAGGGCTTTGGCCGCAATTTGGAATACGGCATCTACACCAGCTACGGCATGAAGAAGGATGTGCTGGCTGACCTGCTGCTGTTCTACTCCGCCAAGCAGCAGAAGATGGTGACGCTGGCCGAGTACGTGGAGGCCATGCCGGAGGACCAGAAGTCGATCTTCTTTGCAACGGGCGAAGCTATCGACCGTTTGGCGAAGCGCCCCATCGTGAACACGGTACTGGGGAAGGGCTTCGATGTGCTGCTGTGCCCGCAGGACGTTGACGAGTTCTGCTTCATGTCGATGAGCGAATACAACGAAAAGCAATTCAAGAATGTCGCCGGCGGTGACCTGGGCCTTGAAACCGAGGACGAAAAGAGCGCAGCTGAGGCCATTACGAAGGAAAACGAGGGCCTGTTCGCCGAAATGCAGAAGGCACTCGATGGCAAGGTTAAGCGCGTTGCCGTTTCCGCACGCCTGACCGATACCCCTTCATGCGTAACCGCAGAAGGTCCCATCACGCTGGAAATGGAAAAGATCTTGGCGCAGGGTCCCGACGGCGAGCACGTAAAGAGCGACCGAGTGCTCGAACTGAACGCCGAGCATCCCGTATTCAAGGCGGTGCAGAAGGCGTTCGAGGATGGCGATACCGAAAAGGTGCACCTGTACGCCACGATTCTGTACGATCAGGCGCTGATCACTGAGGGTCTGCCTATCGACGACCCGGTGGCCTACACCCAAGCCGTCTACAAATTCATGGCGTAAGTGGGAATATAGGGACTGATACCAAATTCCCAGCTTTACTAAGGGCGTTCGCAAAAGCGACCGCCCTTTTTTGTTTGGCAACACGCACAAAAGCAGAGCCCTGTTGGCGTAATTGGTCGCAAGCAGGGCTCTGCTTTGTTAGACGGGTAAGCAAAAAGCCCTGGATTTCTCCAGGACTCAAAAGGCCAATGTGAAAGGATGCGCGAGAAAACAGCATCCGTCCCCATTGTCCCAAAGCAAAACAAAAGGGTCGGGTCCGAGATTTCCTCAGGCCCGACCCTTTGCCGTACGCGTTACCGCCGTATTGCCTTACGGTCAGTGAAACGCAGTGAGCAAAAAGCTAGTTCATCTTCCTGCGACGCAGTGCAAATCCTGCAACGGCAGCAGCCGCAACGGCAATCAGGGCAATTGCGCTACCAATAAGAGCAAGGTTGTCACCCGTCTTCACGGTAGTCGCCTTTGCTTCGCTTGACGCGTTGTCGCCATTGTCGTTAACGGCGTTGACGTTTACGTTCGCATTGGCAGAGGAGTTATTGCCGTTGTCGCCAGCACCGGGCTGAACGGTAGAAGGAGCCGCTGCCTTCCAGCCGGCATACAGGGTGAACTCGGGTTGTGTGTTGTCTACAGCAGCATCGAAGTGGTAAGCCTTGGTGCAGTCCTTGTCAGTGAACCATCCCGAGAAGGTATAGCCTTTCTTGGAAGGATCTGCCGGCTTTGCCACTTTGCCACCAACGGTAACAAGCTGAGAGTCGACTGCCGTGCCCTGGTTGGAATCGAAAGTAACGGTAACCTTCAAAACCTCAGGAGCCTGAGCGCCCGATTCCTTAGCATAGTCGTTTGCAGCCTGAGCATCGGTGAAGTAAACAACCGTTCCGTCGGTATTGGTTACGGAATAGGTTGCATCGCCCTTCACGGCGTCCTTGTTACCGACAGCATATTTGCCGTCGTTGAACAAAACTGCCTTGCCGCTCTTGAGGTGCTTTGCGACTGCCGGATCCGTGAACGTACCACCGGAAACGGAAAGCGGGCCCTTATGCTCGGACTCGTTTACCAAATCCCCGTTGAAGATGCCGTTGTTTATCACCGTGGACGTTGCCGTGTTGTTGGCGTCGTAGTAGTTCGTCAGCACGGGCTGGGCGGCGGAATTGGTGGTGAACGTGCCGCCGTTTACTTCCAGGCTTCCGATGTCAGCGGGGTCATTGCCGTACGAAGAATTGAACAGAACAGCAGAGGTGGCTTTGCTGGAGGTCTTGAACGTGCCGTTATTGATGGTGGCCTTGCTCCAGTTCATGATTACGTACTGGGACGTGTTGTCGAAGTCGCCATCGTTGATGGTGAGGTTGCCGTAATCGTCATTCTTGATGGTGTTGATGCCGCCGCTGAACGTGCCGCCATTGATGGTCATTTCAGCGGGACTTTCAGCGGTGTTCTTGCCGCCGTTGCGGATCATGCTGGAGAAGTGACCAGCGTTTTCCACCGATGCACCAGAACCGAAGCTCATGGAGCCATAGTTTTCAATGGTGTAGTAGGCTGTTGCCGCCACTGTTGTTGCCGTCCTTGCCGGCTTCCTTGCTGCGCATGAACGTGCCACCCTCAAGCGTGGCCGTTGCGCCTACTGCGTTGGAGAGAGCAGCCTTTGCATGGGTGATGTTGTCAACCACGCCGCCGCCAATGGAGTCCGTCACCGTGAGCGTTCCATTGTTGGTGATGGTGTGACTTGCCTTGTTGGTGAGCTTCTTACCGTTTAGGTCGAGCGTGATGGCCTTGCCTTCAGGGATGGTGACGTCCTCTGTTACATCACCCAGGAGGGTAACGGTGCCCTTAGCATCGATGGCCGCGATTGCCGCTGCGATGCTTGCGTACTTCATGCCGTCAACCTCGGCCACTGCCTGCGCGGATTCGTTGGAATGCAGCGCAATTGCGCCTTTCGCGTCTGCCTCAGTTTCGCCGGTTGCCCTAACTGTTGCAGTTTCTTCGTTGCTGGTTACGGATCCGTCGTTTGCCGCTGTCGTTTCCTCTTGCTGGGTTGCCTCTTGCGAAGCGTTCGCATCTTCATCGGCATATGCCGTGAAAGGAACGCTCAGCGAAGCAGCCATCGCAAGTGCTACCGCAGTGGAAAGCGTTTTACTCTTCGCTGACGCTTTTGCCATGCGATCCCACCTTGCCTTTCTGTTTGTCCTTTGAACTGGGATATTCTGTTTGTCCTTTGAACTGGGATAGATAAGCCCATAGTAATGTACCCCCTGGGTACATTGTTAAAAAAATAAGGAATTATGTAGGATTTTAGGTACGTTTACGTTGAATTCTGGCGGGTAAATGTCGCGCTCTGCTGTCACTGGTTTGGGGCTTCGTCTTTGTTCGGTGTTGTGCGGGCGGGCGTAGGTGCGGTGTGCGCCCTGGCGCATGCAGCGAGGGCTCGTTTGCGGGGGTGATGATTCGCAGCGATTGCGTAAGCAAGTGCGGCTTTTTTTGTCAGAGACGTTCGGTTTGTGCGTCGGCATGGTCCTTATGAAGAATCAGCGCAGAGGGACCATGCATATTCCCTTCGGGCTTAATCGATGTCGTCAATCAGAAACAGTTCCGCTGCTCTGCCCCTAATGCCCTTGATGTCGAATTGTTTTGCTCTGGATTCCGCCAATCGCTGCTTGCCGCAGCGCATCGGCACCGCAGGCACCCAACTGTTCCCATTTGCGTTACAGAGCGCGTGCCTTTTCGATGGTGGTACGCAGTGCATCGATAACGGTGCCGCGGAATGCGCCTTTTTCCAGAACCTCAAGGCCGCGGATGGTGGATCCGGAAGGCGAGCACACCTCGTCCTTCAGCTGGCCAGGATGCTTGCCGGATTCGAGCACGAGTTTTGCAGCACCCAGTACGCCCTGCGCGGCAAGCTGGTAAGCCTGCGGGCGCTTCAGGCCTTCGGCCACGCCTGCGTCTGCTAAGGCCTCGATGAACATATATACATAGGCGGGCGAGCTGCCGCCGATGGCGCTTGCGGCGTCGAGCTGCGATTCTTCCAGTTCAACGGTGGTGCCGAAGCTGGCAAGCAGGCATTCGACCTCGGCGACGTCTTCAGCGGTTGCCAAGCCGTTGGGGCAGTAGGCGGTAACGCCTGCCAGCACGTGTGCGGGTGTGTTCGGCGCAGTGCGTACGATGCGGACGGGCGCGCCGAACTGTTCTTCCAGCCAAGCGATGGTCTTGCCGGGGGCGATAGTGACGACGGTCTGTTCAGGGCGCATTGCTCCACGGATTTCAGCAATAACGGCCTCGTACTGGTAGGGCTTTACGGAAAGGAACAGGATGTCGGCGTTTTCGGCGACGGTGATGTTGTTGGTGCCAGCGTTAATGCCGAATTCTTCGGCTACGGCGGCGGCGTGTTCCGGCGTTGCATTGGAACCGTAGATTTCACCAGGCGCAACAGCACCGCTAGCGATAATTCCCTTGATCATGGCTTTGGCCATATTTCCGCATCCGATGAATCCAAGTTTCATAAGAACCTCCTTGTTGGCGGCGGGCTTCAATAACGCGTTGAGGCGAATAGTGTTGCGCTCTGCTGGCGCCGTTTTGTGAACGCGTTTTACATTAGATCGATTCTATGCGATGCGCTCGAGGAAAGCATCTCGTTTGCGAGGAATTAATTAAGTGTTGAAGCTTTGCTGTGAAGTTCGTGGTGCGATGGGCGGGGCGGCGAATGTCCGTGCGCGTCGTTGAACGCTTGGGTTGGTGGAGACGTGGAGCGTCCAGCGCGATTTGTGCCGACCCTGGCCGTATGAAGCCTGGGGATGCTCAGCGCGATTGCGACGTCTGTGGCAGCGCGGCGCCTGCAGACGCCCGGCGTAATTCGCGGCAGTCGAGGACGCGCGGGCCCGCGGACTGCTTGACGTGATTCGCGGCAGCTGAAATATGCCCTGTGGTTGCTTCTTGTATGAACGGTATACTTTTACCTAATTGATTTGAGAGGGGCAGGGAATGGCTAAGAAGAATAACGCGAAGAGCGCTGGCGGCGGAAACGCTGCTGCGAAGACCGAGAAAAAGGGCAAGAACCAGATTTCTCAGCAACAGGCGCGTGCGAATGCAGCGCGTGCGAGCGCGAAGATCAGCCCTGCACCCGAAGGGCCTGCACCTGCCATTTCGGTGCTGGTGCCCATTTGCAATTCCGAGCAGTACTTGGAGCAGGCGCTTGATTCGCTGATTGCTCAGACGTTTACCGACTTCGAAGCATTGTGCATCAACGATGGCAGTACCGATGGTTCTCTGGATATCATCAAGCGTTATATGGAAAAAGACCAGCGTTTTCGCCTGATTGATAAGGATAATTCCGGTTACGGCGCGTCAATGAACTTGGGCATCGACACCGCACGTGGCGAGTACGTTGGCATTTTGGAGCCCGACGATTTCTTTGAGCCGAATGCTCTGGAGTTGCTGTACGGCCTGGTGAGGAACTCAAGCGCCGATGCTCCTGTCGATGTTGCTAAGGCCAACTATTGGTTCTACTGGAGCACGCCCAAGGAACGCAACCAGCTTATAAGTGTGTGCAAACCCCCTATGACGGACGCCCCCTTCAATCCGCGCGATGTTCGCGAGGTATTCTATTGCATTCCCTCCATTTGGTCGGCGCTGTATCGTCGCGAAATGCTGGTTGATAAGGGCGTGCGTTTCCTTGAAACGGCGGGCGCAAGCTTCCAGGACCTGGGCTTCCAGTTCAAGGTGTGGGTAACTGTGCAGAAGGTTGTTATGTCTGAAGAGGCCATTCTGCATTACCGCCAAGACAACGAGGCGTCTTCTGTGAACGACGCGCAAAAAGTGATGTGCGTGTGCAAAGAATTTGACATGGCCGAGCGCTTCATCAAGAACGATCCTGATTGCGAAGATTTGCGAAAAGTCCTGTTCAGGCTGCGTTATGACAGCTATATGTGGAACTTTGCACGCTTGGCGCCTGAGCAGCGTCGTGAATTTGTGGTTAAGATGCATGAGGATTTGCGTGCTGGGTTCAGGGGCGGCGCGTATGATCGCTCGCTGTTCAGCGACTATCAGAACGCGAACCTGCGATATTTGATGGAGCACCCAAAGCGCTTCGAGCAGTTCTTCCCGAACAACCCCACGCCGCTGCGCAAGGGCTTGTACTATCTGCTGGTGGCAGGTCCCAAAGCAGCACTGAAAGCTGCTGGGAAATAAGCCAGGTGGGTATATAGGGACAGGTATCGTTTCCCCGCTTAGCGGGCAGAGCCTCGTTTGCAGTGAATGAATTGCGCAAGCGAGGCTTTTTGTGCGCCATGCAAAGCTGGGAAAACGGGACTTGTCTCAATATCTCCAGTGCGACACCTATGCGACACTGTCGCCAAACTGTCGCGACAGTGTCGCATAGGTGTCGTTTTGGGGCGATATTGCGTCGCGGTGCTGTCGCTTGTCGCGAACGGTAGCGCCCTTGATTGACCAAAATAGACTAAAGAATTTTGGTCAATTGCCCGTTTTCGCCTGAATAGACCAAAAAAATAGGCTGTTTTTTTGGTCTATTCGTAAGATATGCGACAATAGACCAAATAATTACCGACATTTTTGGTCTATTCGGGATGGTGTCTCATGTCGTCAAAATATCGGGACCTAAGAACCCTATTTCATATCTCAGAAAATGACGCCAGGCTCGTGTACGAGCAGCGCTTTAATTCCAAGGACGCCGTGCGTCTTAACTTTCAGGTAAGCGGGAATCAAGCATTCTACGTAATGGACTCCGCGATTTACGAGCTAATTATCAAGGCGATGGAGCTTGATAGAGACATTGACCGCACCATAGGAATGTTGCCGCAGAGGGCCATTGAGCAATACATGGACAAATGCCTTATTGACGAAATCGTGCTTACTAACGGAATCGAAGGAGTTCACTCGACGCGCAGGGAAATCGACGATGCCCTTGAAATGCTCGCCGAAAAGGACAAGACGGGCAGGTTTTTAGGCATTGTTGAAAAATATCATGCGCTAAGAGTGCGTAAAATGATTCCTATCGCTACTTGCGCTGATGTGCGTGCTCTGTATGACGAGCTGGTTCTCGATGAAATAAGAGCCGATGATCCGTCTCATGTGCCAGATGGTCAGTTCTTCCGCAAAGGGCCAGTAAGCGTTCTGGATGCCTCGCATAAGCCAATACACCAGGGCGTTGAACCCGAATCAAAGATCATTGAACTGATGAATCAGGCATTGATGATCCCTGCTGATGAGGCCATCCCCGCGCTTGTACGGGTGTCGGTGTTCCATTTTTTGTTCGCCTATATTCATCCGTTTTACGATGGCAATGGGCGAACCAACAGGTTCATCAGCAGCTATGTCCTTTCTCGCAGCTTTAGCCCTATAGTCGGGTATCGCCTTTCGTATTCCGTGAAAGAGCGTATCGAAAAATATTACAAGGGGTTTTCGATTTGCGAGCATCCGCTGAATAAGGGAGATATAACGCCTTTTGTGATTTCCTTTTCGGAGCTGGTGGTTGATGCGATGGGAAGCATGCTGGATTCGCTGCAGGCGAAGCAGAGCGATTTGGCTGATGCGGTTGGGGCGGTAAATCGCGCAATCGCTACCAAAGAAGAGGACGCCGGTCTTTGGCGAGTTGCGTTCATTCTTGCTCAAGCGGAGCTGTTTTCGGAAAACGGTGCAACTACTGAAGAGCTGTGTGCGGCAGCCGAGATGTCCGAGCCCACAATGGCAAGGAAGCGCAAGCTTATTAAAGAGCTAGGGTTTTTGAGAGAGACGCGCAAGGGTAGGCAAAGGTTCTACTCGTTGAATTTGCAGAAGATGGGGTAGGTTTATTGGCGCAAATCAGGATATTATTCTGGCATTTTCTCCGATAAAGGAGAAAATGCTTGGAAAGCCATGGACGGGTTTATGTCTGCAATGAAATCGTTGGCAGATTCGAATTCTCTTTTTGAATGCTGTTAGTATTAAGCGTTATGGGCTGATAGCTGAAGGCGTCAAAAAAGGTTCGTTGGTGCAGATGCACGCTGAATAATTGCGCAACGATGCACCGTAGGTAGGGAGCTGATGGAGGGCAAGTTGAGACTTGATTTTGCGAAAATAGACATTAGCGGTGATTTGAGGAATGAAGTTTCGAAGACAATCAACCATGTTAAAAGAGAGTCCCGCAATGCAGTTAAGCCGAGTCAATGCATATTGTGCTCAAAGGAGAAGACCAGTTTCTGCAATTCTCATTCAATCCCTCAGTTTTGCTTGAAATCGATTTCGGTTGATGGAAAAGTTTTAACCTTAAATAGCCTTATAGAGATGGGCTTCTTGAGCGAGGAATCGGGCGTCAAATCAACAGGTACATTTAAACTTGTATGCAGAGAGTGCGATAACTCCTTTTTTAAGGATTACGAGAATCCAGATTACTATAAGTTAAATGAACCCAATCAGGGCATTTTGGGGCAAATAGCTACAAAAAACTATCTTATGGAGATTTCAAAAATACGCGAACAGATAGAAGTGCTTTCGCGTATGAAATCATGCTGTGGGCTTGAGGGTCAGATTGAACATCAGATAAACGTTAGAGAGCTTGACCTTTCAGAAAGCGAAAAAAATCTTCGCAAGGCGATCCGTGTAGGATCGGGAAGTGCCAGAGGCTATGATCTATTTCTGTTCGAGAGAATAGGCCATGTCGTTCCCTTTGCATTCCAAGGGATGGTTAACCTAATCTCTGATTTCGATGGCAGAATGATTAATAATGTTTTTAATTATTCAAGCAACTATAAAATCGAGCCAGTCCATCTTTGCGTGTTTCCTTGTAGTGGATACAGTGTTGTTCTGGGTTTTCACGATTCTCGGGTAAAGCGATTCAACCGTTTTAAAGCAAAGCTTGGATCCCTTGAGCCAAGTGAGCGCCTATTGGCGGTCGAGAAGGTTATTTTTGCATATTCCGAGGAACCCTATTTGTCTAAATCCCTTCCCGAAAATGTTGTTCAAGACGAAGGGTTGAAGCGTCTAGCTAAAATGAACTCGGTGTATGTAAATAGCCTTCTAATAGATGGTCCCGGGGAGGCGAGGGAGATAGATCTTGCTTGTCGCGAGTATGCGATATCGAATCTGCCTGATGCCCCGAATTTGTTCGATGCAGATTTTGCAATATGCTAAATGAAGCGTGTTTTTCCTTGGGGGTTCTGTGGCTTGGTGGTTAACTTCTGATTTGCGTAAATCGACTTTTTCGAATCGAAGCTGCGTTCAGGTAGAAGAAAAGAGTACTAATGCAGATAGCTGTAGCAGGAATGGGATATGTCGGTCTTTCCTTGGCCATGCTGTTGGCGCAGCACAATGATGTGCGCATCTTTGACGTTGTGCCGGAAAAAGTGATGCTACTGAACCAAGGCAAAAGCCCCATTGCGGATGAAGAGATCGATTGCTTTCTGCGCCAGCGTAGCGAAGGGGCCCTTCAGCTGAACCTTGCGGCAACTCAAAGCGAACGCGAGGCATACGAAAATGCGGACTTTGCCATAGTTGCCACTCCGACCAACTATGATCCGCAAAAGAACTTTTTCGACACATCGAGCGTCGAGGCGGCTATCAGCGCAATTCGCGCCGCAAATGAAACCGCATGGATCGTGATAAAATCTACCATCCCTGTTGGCTATACCCAAAAGCTTTCCGAGCGTCTAGGCGACGAACGCATAATTTTCTCTCCTGAATTCCTGCGCGAAGGCAAGGCTCTTTACGACAATCTTCACCCTTCGCGCATCGTTGTTGGCTCACCAAAAGGCAATGAAGCGCAGCAGGCAGCGGAAACTTTTGCGGATCTTCTGTTGGAAGGTGCGGCAGCTGGGGAAATGAAGCGCAGAAACGCTGATGGCAGCATCGGCATACCTGTGCTCTTGTGCGGGGCGACGGAGGCTGAGGCAATAAAGCTATTCTCCAACACCTATCTCGCCCTCCGCGTTGCGTATTTTAACGAGCTCGATACCTATGCGCAGGTTCGGGGGCTTGATGCAGCCAACATTATAAAAGGCGTTTGCCTAGATCCGCGTATTGGACACCATTACAACAACCCAAGCTTTGGCTACGGCGGTTACTGCTTGCCGAAGGACACCAAGCAACTTTTGGCGAATTATCAGGACGTTCCTCAAAACCTCATCTCTGCAATTGTGGAGGCGAATCGCACTCGCAAGGATTTTGTGGCAGAGGAAGTGTTAGCCCGTGTCGATGAGCTCCGCAGCAATGGCGCTGAAAACCCGATAGTCGGCGTATACCGCCTGACCATGAAAAAGGGCTCCGATAATTACCGTGCATCGTCCATCCAGGGTGTTATGAAGCGAGTAAAAGCCAAGGGGATCACGATGGTCGTCTACGAGCCGACCCTCAGCGACCTTGCCTTTTTCGGAAGCGAAGTACAGAACGATCTCGAAAAGTTTAAGAACGATTGCGATCTGATCATCGCTAATCGCTGGAACGCAGACCTGGTTGATATTGCTGAAAAGGTTTACACCTGCGATTTGTTCAAATGTGATTAAGCGAGCTGCGCGTGAGTCCATATGTCTCTTGCCCGGAAGTTGTTTTGCCTCCCACATTCAATTCCTTGCCGTGCCTAGAAGATCTTTGTGAGTCTTTGTCCCGGCAGGAATACCAGGGAAGAAAATGGGTTGTTTTTGTTGACGATGGGTCGAGTGATGGGTCCGTCGAATTACTTGAGGAAACCCAAATAGAGGGTTTTGCGAAAACGGCTTCGACCCAGAGGCACAGGGGCTTATCTTTCACAAGGAATCGTGGACTTGCGTGGATTGCCGGGGCGAAACCGGATTTCGGCGAAGAATTCGGCCTAACTCCATAATGACCAGCTGTCCTCTTCCTGAAAACGTGATTGGCTATTTTCGATGTGGCGAGCAGGCGCTGTTCATGGCGTTCCGTACGAGTAGCTTGAAGAAAGGTCAGGGGGAAGCCTTTTTCTCGATTGTCGGCACATGGTTTTCCGCTGCTGCCGATTATTTGACTTTATTGGGGGAAGAGGGGAATCGTGGGGTTCTGGATATCCTGGATGCGGAATCGGGGATTCTTTACCGTCAAACCATTTTGACTAGAGCTATCGACCAGGAATTGGCGTCAAGATTTGCGGAAAACGCAAGGACGGAAGGTCGTTCGGAGGGGTACGAGCAGGCGAGGCTCGAGCTATCGCAAAGCAAATCATTCAAGATATGCAGGGCAATAACGGCTATTCCTGGAAGGCTGTTGGGGGAGGTAGCTGCCTAACAGCCTTCCGGATCGAGCGATTCTGGATGCGTGATGCCCGTGTTTCCTTAACGTTTTTTCGGTGGCGTGTGGCGGCGGTTCAAGAGTGAAAATGAAAGAGAAAACGGCGATCGTCTTCATTTTCCGCAAAAACCGTGCAGGCTGGTTAGCGTGCGCCAATACCCTTTACAATAAAACATCGTGATTATTTAGGTCGCGTTGGGAGCCAACCGCAAAGGCAGCGCCCCCCTACGCAACCACTAAACGATAAGGAACTGCATTAATGCCAAATATGCTCTCAAGCGCTAATGCCAGAAGGAATTGGTTCACCATAACGTCCCTTGTATCCAGGGATTTCAAGCTGAAGTACCGTCGCAGTGCCCTGGGCGTTCTGTGGTCGGTCCTGAACCCTTTGCTCATGATGATCGTGCTTTCCGTTGTGTTCAGCACGTTCTTCAAGTTCAGCATTGAAAACTACCCGCTGTACGTAATTCTTGGCAACGTTATGTTTGCCCTCATGGCCGATTCGACCTCAGGCGCCATGAATTCCATCATCGAATCTTCTTCGCTTATCAAGAAGATCCGCATCGAAAAGCTCATCTTCCCGCTTGAAAAAGTGCTGTTCCAGCTGGTGAACTTCTGCATTTCGCTCATTGCTGTAGCTGCGGTAATGATCTTCTTCCAGGTTATGCCGCACGTTAGTCTGCTTGCCCTGCCGCTGTTGCTCCTGTACGTGGTGCTGTTCAGCGCGGGCGTGGGTATGGCCCTTTCCGCCCTTTCGGTGTTCTTCCGCGACGTGTGCCACCTGTGGGGTGTCGTTATCACCGCATGGACGTACGCCACGCCGCTGTTCTACCCCGTAGAAATCCTGCCCGATTGGGCGGCGCCCATCATGCAGTACAACCCCATGTACCACTACGTAAGCTACTTCCGCGATCTTATTCTGAGCGGCACGGTGCCCGGCCTGCAGGAAAACCTCCTGTGCCTGGGCATGGCGGTAGCTGCATTTGCCATCGGTCTGCTAATTTTCAAGAAGACCGAAAAGAAGTTCATTCTCTACGTTTAAGGAACAACCATGCCCGAAAACGTGAACACCAGCGTTCTGGAAATCGAATCCGAGCTCGCCGACGACTCGTCGAAGAAAACCATGATCAAGGTGGATCATGTGTCCATGATCTTCAACATGGCAAGCGAGCAGCTGAACAGCATCAAGGAATATGTGATTGCCGCTGCAAAGCGCGAGCTGCGCTTCAAGGAATTCCGCGCACTCGACGACGTTTCCTTCGAAGTGAAACAGGGCGACGTGTTCGGCATTCTGGGCACGAACGGTTCTGGCAAATCCACCATTCTGAAGATCATCGCCGGCGTGTTGGAGCCCAGCAAAGGTTCATGCACGGTTAATGGCAACATCGCTCCGCTCATCGAGCTTGGTGCGGGCTTCGACATGGAGCTTACTGCGCGCGAAAACATCTACCTGAACGGCGCGCTTCTGGGTTATTCGAAGCAGTTCATTGAAGAAAACTTCGACGACATCGTTGAATTTGCCGAGGTGGAAAAGTTCCTGGACATGCCTATGAAGAATTACTCTTCCGGCATGGTGGCGCGCATCGCTTTTGCAATTGCTACGGTTATCGTGCCTGAGATTCTGATCGTCGACGAGGTACTTTCCGTAGGCGACTTCATGTTCCAGAAGAAGTGCGAAGACCGCATCACGAAGCTGATCAAAGAGCACGGCGTGACGGTGCTTATTGTTTCGCACAACAACGACCAGATCGAGCGCTTGTGCAACAAGGCGGTATGGATCGAAAAGGGCCATCTGCGCATGGCGGGCACGGCGAAGGAAGTGTGCCAGACGTATCGTGTGCTGGGCGGTCACGTGGGCAGCAAGGAATCGGAGCAGATTGTGTTCGAAACCTTGCAGGATCCGAAGAAGCCCGACATGAGCGGCATCGAATCCATCGAAGCGGACACGCGCTACGGCATTGCAGCGAAGCTTTCTAATAAGGCTTTCCCTGAAGGGGCAAAGTCTGTTGTTCTTGCATCGGGGGAACACAGTATTATGCCTCTTATTTCAAACGGACTTGCAGGCGCGCTGAAGGCTCCCATTCTCCTTCTCCAAGATGACAGAGTGCCCGATACGACGGTTCAGGAGGTCCTGCGCCTCAACCCTGCTGTGATTGTGATTGTCGATGGCGGGACGTTTGCCCTTGAGCCAATTCAAAAAGAACTCAGGGATTTGTTGCCAGGAGCAGCGATTGAGCACATAGTTGGCGCGGATGCGAAAGGAGCTTCGCGTGCTATTTACGAGTATGGACTGCGAAATTCCCTTTGGGGAAAAGAAGTTGCTCTGACCTATGAGGGGTGCTTGGGAGATATGGTCACATTTTCCCCTTATGCCTACATGGCGAAATGTCCCGTTCTCCTAAAGGAGATAGAAGAGCCGCTAGATCAATATACTGAAGGAGCCCTTATTGGCGAAAACGAAAGCGCCCTAATATTCGCGGGGCCGCGTTGCATGCCCGATGAGATTCTTGATCATATCCGAACCAGGGGGAAAATGGCAATACGGTTCTGCGGAAATGGGCCGTATGAGGCCAATTCGCTAATCAACGATTGGATTGACGAAAGGGCAACTCGTCATGGGATTGTGTGCTCTTCGATTTGGTATCCTGCCGACTCTCTTGCAGTGGGTCCTTATTCTGCGATAAAAGGGCAGCGGGTAATGCTCGAAGACCCACAAGACCTGGACAGCGTTGCTCATGCGATTGGCTATGTTGCCGAAAAGGAGCCAGAACGCGTTGTGTTTGTGGGGGACAGGACTCGATTTACCGTTGAAGACCAAAAGATTATAGCGAAGAGCTTTTGCTAATACAGAACGTCCTTTATAACGTTTAAAGGGAAACACAATGTTAGGAGGATTTTTGCGCTCTCCATCTGTCTCGGTGATCGTTCCGGTCCATAATGCCGAAAAATATTTGTCCCAATGCATCGATAGCATCGTGAATCAAACAATTAGTAATATTGAGATTTTGTTTATAAATGACGGATCTAGCGATTCATCTGGGGAGATATTGGCGCAATATGCGAGTAAGGATGCGCGGATTAGGGTAATCGAGCAACCGAATAAGGGAGCTGGTGCGGCTCGCAATACAGGACTCGCTATGGCGGAGGGCAAATACCTTTCCTTCTTAGATTCGGATGATTTTTTTGAGCCGAATATGCTTGAGCTTGCATTGGCGAAAGCAAGTGAAGACGATGCTGATATTGTGGCGTTTGGCGCATGGCTCTATGATGAGAACCGCGATGCAAACCGCCAGGCAGCCTGGGTCTTCAAGAAAGACGAGGTTCCATCTTCATGCTTTTCGTCAGAGGAGGCAGCAGGTAATCTTTTTGGCTTGTTCGGGAACTATACCTGGAACAAGCTATTTAAAAGGGATTTTATTCTTGAGAAGAAAATAACTTTTCAGGAAATCGAGAGGACCAATGACCTCTTGTTTACTTGCACGGCCCTTGCCCTTGCTGAAAGGATCTCACCTTTGGATAGGCAGCTGGTCCATTATCGTGTTACGAATTGCGCGAGTCTTCAATCGACAAATGATAATAGCCCGCTTTGTTTTGCTCATGCTTTTGAGTCTCTGTGGATCTCCTTGCGCAGGAGGGGCGTTTCTGATTTGTTCGAGGGTACTTTTTCGCGCCATTTTGTAGATGCCATTGTGGCAAACAGCAATTCTATGAGAACGATAAGCGGATTAAGGGAAATCTCAGACTACACCAAGGCTCAAATTGAGCCACATTTTTCCCTGTCAGAAAAAGCGGAAGCGGCAGGGTGTGACAACTCCCTTCTAGAACAGTATAGGACGCTGGTCTTTTCGCAGCTGGAGGACTATTTGTTGTTTTCTCGGAGGATGGCACAGTATGCTCTAGACGATCAGGCTTGGTATCTGGACTGGCTTGAGTGGGCTTCCTGGAAGAGGAACAGCGAACAAGATGCCGAGATGGCCAAAATGCGCGACAAGCTAACGCGGCTTGAGGGCGAGCTTGAAGGAATACTGGGCTCCCGCTCTTATAAGGTAGGTAGAGCCGTCACCGCTCCGATAAGGAGGTTGGCGGGACTGATCTGAGTCGTTCCGACCCTATTGAGATCTCTTGTGCCGCTTTCAGGCGGCTTTTTGCAAGTTGGCTTTCTTTGCTCCAGCAGGATTCAGATATTCCAGGACGAGTGATTATCGAGTGTGTGCGCTAGGGTTTTGTAATGCCCATGAATGACCTTGACGGTGCGTTGCTTCACCTCCGTGACGTCACTGAACCCATAACAGAGCGGGCATATGTTCGTATTTCACTTAACGGGATGCTGTCCATTGCGGTTTAAGGTAAGACAAAGCATGCCATTTGCGACTTAGATAATGACATATGCGAAACCAGAAAAGAATATCGGGCCGCCCTGGTTTGCGTGTTTGACGCTGTTTCTTGGGGCAATTAGCTTAAATAATGTTTCGTTTGACGCCGTGGGCCCGAGGCTTTGTGAATCTTCTGTATGATGTTTAGAACGTGTGTTTAACGAAAGGCAATTCGTATGGCTGTCGGAAAAAAGCTGCTAAGCGTATTTTTCTCCTTCACTTTAGTTATGGGTCTTCTTCCTTATTCGGCATTTGCGGAACCTTCGGATTCAAGACCGAATTCAACCGAGTCTAGCTCCGATGCATCGACTTCTAATGAGTCCGAATTCGCGGATGGCGGAGTTGCTTCAAAGCCGGATCCAAGCGATTTCGAGGGCGGAATGGATTCCAGTGGTTCTGTCTCTGGCGCGGAAGATGCTGGGTTTGGTGTCGATGATGGATTCGCCAACGAGCAGGAATTGTCTGTCCCTGATTATAGTGATGGCAAGCTAGCAATTTGGGCCGACGGCCTTGACGACCCCTCCGATGTCACGGATGTTTACCCGCCCGATACCAACGAAATTGAAGCATACGCTAACGGCTCTAACCTTCAGCCAATGAGTTTCAGCTCTGAAATGCTGTATTTCTGCAAATATGAGAGCAGCTGCAATTATGACCAGGGCCTTAGCTCGGGCGATGGTTATCACGCCATGGGTTATTTCCAGTTCGACAACAGGTATGGCCTGGGTAGCTTCCTGAAAGCTGTGTATAGCTACAACCCTTCAACTTATAGTGCTTTAAAGGTTATTGGCGATCGCTACGGGTGGGATGTGACGGGCGCAACCCGCTCCAACGGCGCATTCACCCAATTGGGTAACGATCTCAATACCGCGTGGCATGCTGCATACAAGGCGAACCCCACTGAGTTTTCAAACCTGCAGAATGGCTGGGCATACATTGATTCCTACAACGGGTCGTTAGGTGCTCGTGGTTGCCTTAAGGCATTTGGAATCAACTTGGACAACCGCCCCGATTGCATTAAGGGCCTTTGCTGGGGCATGGTCAACTTGTTTGGCGCAGGAGGTGGTGCCTCGTATATTAACAATGGCAATTATTATGGTGCAAATTGGTTCTTCAAGAATTCAGGCATCAATGACTCTATGTCGGATGAAGCTTTTGTAACTACTCTTTGTGACTATGTTATCAATAACGTTGCGAAGCGCTATCCCAAGCAATCCATCTACTGGACCGGTTGGCAGAATCGGTACAAGAGCGAAAAAGCTGACTGCCTTCGTTACATTCGGTCCAATATCTATCCAATAGAAGATAATTTTGTCTCAATTAATAAAGCACCGAATTCGGTTTCGGATGGACAGTATTTGTTTAAATCGGAGCTGGACGGAATGGGCGTTCTCCAGGTCGGCTCTAATGGCTCGGCATTTGAAACTTCGCTGAAAATCTGCTCCTCAACTATGGGCGAAGAGCAAAAGTTTGCGCTTGAGCGTGATAGTGGTAGTGGGTACGTAAGGATCAAAAGCATGCAGAGCGCTCGCTATTTGGGTTTGGTCGGCTCAAATGGGCGATACGGCCAAGCTGTTGTTCAGAAGGAGTATTCGGTAGATGACAAGACACTGCTATGGCAGATTGTCGAGAGTGGCGGTGCGCTTGTTTTTAAGCCTGCAATTAATGCCGGCTATTGTCTTGATGTGACTGGTGGCTCATTTTACGAAGGAGCGAGCGTTTCTCTGTATA